>SAMEA3663271__coassemble_143_pt1 | contig 37634 bp, 40 predicted proteins | sample SAMEA3663271__metabat2_high_PE_028 | metagenome-assembled genome bin SAMEA3663271 (sample SAMEA3663271) | pig gut metagenome | biome: pig gut; feature: pig-associated habitat; material: faeces | place: China | collected 2013
ACTCAAACCTCATCTGGTCTCCTCCCTTCGAGAATACAGATGGAGCAGCTGGCTTGAATATATTGGACAAGAAAAGAATGTTTTATGTGCCACAAATGTAGTTCTAAGCAGAATTAGTCTTGAGGAGGTATCAAATCTCATAGCAGAGCCTCTGGCCGAAAAAAGAAGAAGGACTTCTTGATATTGAAGAAGCACCTGTCAAGACCTATTACTCTGATGAAGAAATATGGCATGTACTCATAAATCTGTATGGCATGACCACAGCTGCTGAGTTTCAGCAATTGCCACGACCGCAGCAGAAGCACTATCTCTGGGAAGCCCATGAAAAAGGAATTGGCCCCGCGCATTGTCCCGCCTTACAAGCGTACCATATTCCATTGTGCAAAGGGCAACAAGTGCAGAAAATGAGAAAAGACTCCAGTCGGGAATGGTATGTGAATCTACCCTTGAAGACGAAGACTGGTATTCCTACTGCTCACCAGATGAATTCGAACTCTACCCGGAGTATTAATATCATTAAGACCGAAACGAATCTGGGACCTGTCCCCTGACCCTCGTCAAGAAGCTTTCTACGTGCTTTCTGGCGAACTTGAGATCACTCTCGATGGTCATCATCGTAGATGTCCGCAACAGACCTTTGTTTATGTGGACAAATGCACCAATCACGAACTTAAAGCTATCACCGACTGCCAGGAAATGCCCCTTGGTTGCGTGATAAGTAATCAATACTGAAGGGTCAGAGGGATAGGACAGGTTCCGCTGACCCTAATGACCCTCGAAAAGGTCATTTAACAATTTAACAATTACGGGTCAGCGGAACCTGTCCCTCTGACCCGGAGACTTACATAAAAGATTTTTATGAAAATAATATCACTTTTTAATAATAAGGGCGGAGTTGGAAAGACCACCTTAGCATATCACTTGTCTTGGGCACTTGCAGAGATGAATCATAAAGTTCTAATGATTGATATGGATCCACAGTGTAATCTTACTATCTGCGGTATAGATCAAGAACGATTAGAGCAAATATGGCGGGAGGAAGATCCTTTCGTTGATGATTATGCCAGTGCCTCACAATCTGCTGGTGACGAGGAAATGGCTATAATCAATAGCCATAATCATAGCATTCATTATTTGCTGAAGCCAACAGAGGATGGTATCTCGGATATTCCTAATGAAGAGTTACCTCCTGTTATTTCGATAGCGGAGAACCTTGATTTGATACCAGGGCGTTTAACCATCAGCCAGTACGAATCATTCATCAGTAATAGGTGGGCAGAAGCTTATCAGGGTCAACCGTTATCTATCCGTACCATTACTCGCATAAGAGATATAGCTGAAGCTTATGGTTTAAAGAACAACTATGACTACATCATTATTGATACATCTCCGAGTCTTGGAGCTCTCAATAAGGTGATAATTTCTACTGTAGATGGTTTTATAATTCCATGTTTGCCTGATATGTTCTCTTTGTACGGCATCCGAAACATAGGCAATGCGTTACGCAGGTGGCAGAATGATTTCAATTCAATGTATAGTTTACTTTCAGATGAAAAACGAAATAAGTTCCCCTCCTCTTTTGTTCACTTCTTAGGATATACAATCTATAACGCCAAAAAGTACTCATCAAAGACAAATCCATGGGATCTTGCGCAGGCTCATTACAATTATGCCCAGAAAATACCGTTAACAATCACAACCTTTATCGAAGAAAATGTACGACAAGGGCTTTCGGAAGAACAAACTATAGAACCCGTAGGAGGCACATCAGTGATGCATTCACATAATACTGCGCCCAATTTGCAGCAAAAATACCATTTGCCTATATGGAAACTGCCAGATTGTGATAGTTTAGATCCAGAAGATGCAAGGACAATAAAACCCAATAAAGACGTAACTTATTATCCTACTCAGCAGAAATATCTTGAATTTGCTCGCGACTTCATTACACGCGCTAATACCCTATAATTTTAAGCGTATGGACAATATAGATGAAATGGTAAACCTTTATAAGGAAAATCGTTACCGCTACGAACAATTTCTAATAGCTGTTCGCGCTTTTTTTGAGTCGCACCCTGCACTCCATAACCCACATTTGCCAATAATTCACTCAATCAAAAGTAGACTGAAGGATCCAGACCACCTCAGGGATAAATTGGCGAGGAAGCTTGCCTCTGGCAAAGAGATTACAACAGACAACTTATTCCAGCAAATAACTGATTTTGCAGGACTTCGAGTTTTACATCTTTACCAGGAGCAATTCGTAGAAATTCATAAGGCAATTTTGGAGAAAATAGATGAAGGAGATTGGTGCTTTGCAGAATCCCCAGTTGCATATACATGGGATAAGGAATCAGAAAAATTCTTTGATGATTTGCAAATTAGACGAGAAGTAAAAGAAAGCTATTATACAAGCATACACTATCTTATTCGCCCCAACAACACTAGAAGTTTTGTATGTTGCGAAATTCAAGTTCGTACGTTGTTTGAAGAAATATGGGGAGAAATAGATCATACAATCAACTATCCACATTCTACAGATAGCATCGCGTGTATAGAACAGTTAAGAGTTTTATCGAAACTAGCTTCTACCGGCACAAGATTGGCCGATGCTATCTTCAGAAGCTTTGATGAGTATCAACAAAAATTATCTAAAACTCGCGAGTAGCCTATTGAGTCTTTTCAAAACTCGCGAGTTACGCGTTAACAGTTAACACTCTCAAGTAAAATAATTAGAAAAATTAAAAATATGAAAACTGTAATGCTTGTCTTCGGCACTCGTCCCGAAGCTATTAAGATGTGTCCGTTAGTTAAGGAATTCCAGGAGAGAGACAAGGAATTTAGAACCATCGTATGCGTAACAGGTCAGCATCGTGAAATGCTCGACCAAGTGCTCAAAATATTCGATGTCAAGCCGGATATTGACTTGAACATCATGAAGCAAGGTCAGGACTTGACAGATGTGACTGTTCGCATCCTCAACGGAATGCGTGACGTATTCAAGGAGAGTAAGCCCGATGTTGTTCTTGTTCATGGTGATACTACCACATCCACAGCAGCTGCCCTTGCTGCCTTCTATGCACAGATTCCGGTAGGACATGTGGAAGCAGGACTTCGCACCCATAATATATATAGCCCATGGCCGGAGGAGATGAACCGTCAGATTACGGGTCGCATTGCTACCTATAACTTCTCGCCAACACCTCTCTCTGAGAAGAACCTGCAGGAGGAAAAAGCACAGGGCAACATTTATGTGACTGGAAATACCGTTATTGATGCCCTCCACATGGTAGTGGATAAGCTGAAGAACGATACTGCCCTTGCCGAAGAGCAGAACAAAGTCCTTCTTGAAGCTGGTTATGATGTAACACGTTTAGCCAATGGTAAGAAGCTCGTTCTCATCACTGGTCACAGACGTGAGAACTTTGGCGATGGCTTCATCCGCATGGTGACGGCAATGAAAGATCTTTCTGAGAAATATACCGATGTTGACTTCGTCTATCCTATGCACCTCAATCCCAATGTGCGCAAACCCATCCATGAAGTGTTTGGTGAAGACCTTACTCGTCCGAACTTCTTCTTCATCGAACCGCTTCAGTATTTGGAGTTCGTTCATCTAATGAGCAAAGCTACTATAGTCCTCACCGACTCAGGCGGCATACAGGAAGAAGCTCCTGGTCTTGGCAAGCCTGTACTCGTAATGCGCGACACTACTGAACGTCCGGAAGCTCTCGCAAGCGGAACTGTCCATCTCGTAGGCACTGATTATGACAAGATTGTCAATGAAGTCAGCACCCTCCTCGATGATGCCAAGGCATACGAGGCAATGAGCAAAGCCGTTAACCCTTATGGTGACGGACAAGCTTGTCGTCGTATAGTAAGCGTACTTAATGGTGAAGAAGTAGAAAGATATAGTTGATATGCGTTATATAGATTTATTAATCAGGTTCTTGTTCTTTTTGCCAATATGGCCTTTGTGTCTGATTGGATACTATCAAAATAGAGCATTTATAGATGCTGATTTGAAAGGAATATCTGTATCGGCGGGGGGTAAAAATCTGATCGTCACTCTACTGCAAAACAAAGCTTTCCGAAATGTATTCTTCTTTCGTATAGGTACCTTAGGTAAGATTATCAAACCATATATGCATGAACAGGAGTCCCTTCATATTATGACACAGAAAATTGGAAAAGGGCTTATTGTTGTTCATGGAGATAGTACATTTATTAATGCCGCTGAAATTGGCGAAAGATGCTATGTAAATCAGAATGTAACCATAGGAGTTATAGGCGATAAGAAGCCAAAGATTGGCAATAACGTCCGTATAGCTACAGGAGCCATAGTACTTGGTGGAATCACTATCGGTAATAATGTTGTCATAGCAGCAGGTGCAGTGGTGGTAAAGGACGTTCCAGACAATTGTATGGTTGCAGGAAATCCTGCCTACATTAGGAAATTGAATGGAGAAAAAGTTAATATCAAATTGTAAAACAACAAAACCATAAAATATGATTAACGTAATTGGATTGGGCTACATCGGATTGCCCACAGCCCTTATGATGGCTTCTCACGGAGTTGAAGTGGTTGGAACCGACTATAACAAGAAACTTGTTGATACTCTCAACGCGGGTCATACTACCTTTAAAGAGGATGGACTTGACGAATTATTTCAAGAAGCTGTTAAAGCAGGAATAAAATTCACGACTGAGTATCAGAAGACTGATATGTACATTGTGTCCGTTCCTACTCCATACGACAAGTTCTCAAAGAAGGTGGATGCTTGTTATGTGGTAGCAGCCATCAAGGAAGTGATGAAGGTATGTCCTAAAGGTGCGACCGTTGTGGTAGAATCAACTGTAAGCCCTGGTACAATGGACAACTTTGTTCGTCCTATGGTTGAGGCCAATGGTTTCAAGATTGGTGAAGACCTTCATCTCGTACATGCTCCTGAGCGTATCATTCCCGGTAATATGGTGTATGAACTCCTTCACAATAACCGTACGATTGGTGCTGACTCTAAGGAAATCGGCGAGAAGGTAAAGGAATACTATGCAAGTTTCTGTCAAGGCGAAATCGTGGTTACCGACATCCGTAGTGCAGAGATGACCAAGGTGGTAGAGAATACCTTCCGTGCAGTCAACATTGCCTTCGCTAATGAGCTTGCTCGTATCTGCCGTCATGACAATATGAATGTGTATGAGATTATCCGCATCTGCAACATGCACCCACGTGTGAACATCCTCCAGCCTGGTCCCGGTGTAGGTGGTCACTGTATCTCTGTTGACCCTTGGTTCTTGGTAGGTGACTATCCTCGTTTGGCAAAGGTGATTGATGAGTCAATGAAAACAAATGACTCTCAACCTGAGTTTGTCCTCAACCGCATCCATGAGATTATGCAGGAGAACAACATCACCGACAACTGCAAGGTCGGTTTATATGGTCTTACTTATAAGGAGAATGTGGATGACTATCGCGAGTCGCCTACACTCCAGATGCTGGAATTGCAGGAACGCCATCTTGCTCGTCCGTTGAAGTGCTATGACCCATTCTTGGAAGACCATAAGATTGCCGAGAATCAGTTTGATAACTTCGACGAGTTCATCAACGATGTGGATATGGTAGTCATTATGGTGAAGCATCAGCATATCATAGAAAACGAAGAAAGGTTAAGAGGAAAGGTCGTTCTCGACTGCTGTAATGTATTGCATAAGTTGGATAAGGTGTATCATATATAATATACTGAAAACTAAGCTACTAAATAGGGGGGGCAGTGGTTACCCGCCTATAATACTTAGAAAATGTGAAATACATGTTGGTAAAATTACTAGGACTTGAGAAATAATCAGTCGTTTTTCTATGCAAAAGATTTATAGTCTTCAATATCTTCGAGCCTTTGCCGCTATTTGGGTCTTGCTGACCCATGTGCTTCAGCTGTGTGATGTCAGACCCAATGACGTGTTTTGGGCAGGACAATGGGGAGTGGATATATTCTTCTTACTTTCCGGATTTATTATCTACCTTACGACAAAAGAGGAGAGTTCGTGGATTGACTTTGGGATAAAACGAATATTTAGGATATATCCGGCATATTTGCTTATTCTTACATTCTACTTACTATACAAGACTTCGTTCTCATTGAATATGAATGAGTTAATAGGGGGGTAATTTAAAGAATTTGATTTGCAATATATTGATGCTACCCATCAGTGGTCCTATTACTACCAAATCCCTCATTGTCGGACAGGCATGGTCAACGGTCTTTGAATTGTATTTTTACTTCCTATTTGCAATATTATTATTATTCAAGAAACCCAAACGCTATATTGTTTTCTTTATTGTAATATGCAGTTTTGTAGGCTATGGATGTAGATTTGCTGGCTTCCTTTTTGATGGAGTGTTGGGCTTTTTATCGAGTGTTATGGGTTCATCACATAATTTGTTTTTCGTAGAGGGAGTATTATTAGCAATTTGTTACAAGAATGGCTGGTTGAAAATTTGTAATAAAATCCTATATTGTATGTTGTTTGTTGCCATGATATCAATTTATATTTGGTGTATGACGCATACATATAATCAAGTATATTCGATACTATTATCGCCGTTTGTATTTGTAGGAGTTTTGCTTTTGAATGATTTTGTCAAGAAAGAAAGTTGGTGGAATAAAGTATTGTCATTCTTAGGAGATATTTCGTTCTCAATATATCTTGTTCACTGTTTGATAATCAGAATTATCATGAATAATATGGGAATAGGAAACCTGTATGCCGTGATAGTTCTTTCATTGCTTCTGACAATAATGGCTTCCTCCGTTATTTATCTATTAGTTGAAAAACGATTTATCAATTTAGCCAAACAGTTGATTAGGAGAAAAAATAATTCTGAATAAATAGAAAAATATTTTCAATATGAAAGGCATCGTATTAGCAGGTGGAAGTGGTACACGCCTGTACCCTATCACCAAAGGCATCAGCAAGCAGCTCATGCCGATTTATGACAAACCCATGGTGTATTACCCTATCAGCGTGCTGATGCTCGCGGGTATTCGTGAGATTCTTATCATCTCCACACCTTACGACCTCCCCGGATTCAAGCGACTGCTTGGAGACGGTTCGGACTATGGTGTGCATTTTGAGTATGCCGAACAGCCTTCGCCAGATGGTCTTGCACAGGCATTTACCATCGGTGCAGACTTTATAGGAAATGATAGTGTATGCTTAGTGCTTGGAGATAATATCTTTTATGGTAGTTACTTTACTTCCAAACTCTCAGAGGCAGTAAGAACAGCTGAAGAGGAAAGGAAGGCAACTATATTTGGGTATTGGGTAAATGATCCTGAACGGTATGGTGTGGCTGAGTTTGATGCAGCCGGCAATTGTATATCAATTGAGGAGAAGCCAAAAAATCCAAAGAGTAATTATGCTGTTCCGGGACTATACTTCTATCCCAATAAGGTGGTAGAAGTAGCAAGGACTATCAAGCCATCAGCTCGTGGGGAGTATGAAATTACAACAGTCAATCAAGTTTTCTTGCAAGATAAGGAGTTGAAAGTACAGACTCTCGGTCGTGGATTTGCTTGGCTTGATACAGGTACTCACGATAGTCTTTCGGAAGCATCGACCTTTGTCGAAGTTATAGAGAAACGTCAGGGGCTTAAGATAGCTTGTCTTGAGGCTATTGCATATAGAAAAGGTTGGATTGATGAGAAACGTATGAGAGAACTTGCACAACCGATGCTGAAGAACCAATATGGACAATATCTTTTGAAAGTTGTTGATGAATTGAAGTAAATAACCTAAATATTAAATGAGGCAGATAATGAAACGAAATATAGTAATTACAGGAGGAGCTGGCTTTATAGGTAGTCATGTTGTACGGTTATTCGTAAACAAATACCCGGAATACCAGATAATCAACTTAGATAAGCTAACGTATGCAGGTAACTTGGCAAACCTTAAGGATATTGAGGATAAGCCTAACTATAAGTTTGTCAAGATGGACATCTGCGACTTCGATGCATTCTATAAACTGATGCAGGACGAACAGATTGACGGAATTGTACATCTGGCAGCAGAGAGCCATGTGGATCGCTCCATTAAGGATCCGTTCACTTTCGCTCGCACCAACGTGATGGGTACCCTATCGCTCCTTCAGGCAGCCAAGCTCTATTGGGAAAGTCTTCCTGAGAAATATGAAGGAAAGATGTTTTATCATATCTCTACAGACGAAGTATATGGAGCTCTCACAATGAACCACCCGGAAGGAATTACTCCTCCCTTCACCACCAAGGCATCATCATCTCAGCATCATGTAGCATACGGAGATGATTTCTTCTATGAAACGACAAAGTATAATCCGCACAGTCCATATAGCGCATCAAAAGCATCAAGCGACCATTTTGTAAGAGCTTATCACGACACGTATGGAATGCCTACAATAGTTACTAATTGTTCGAATAACTATGGCCCATATCAGTTCCCTGAGAAGCTGATTCCGCTCTTCATCAACAACATCCGCCACCGCAAGCCATTGCCTGTCTATGGCAAGGGAGAGAATGTGCGCGACTGGCTCTTTGTAGAAGACCATGCGCGTGCCATCGACCTCATCTTCCACAAGGGAAAAGTAGCCGAAACCTATAACATAGGAGGCTTCAACGAGTGGAAAAATATAGATATAATAAAAGCCCTTATTAGTACGGTAGATCGCCTTCTTGGTCGAGCAGAAGGGGAAGATATGAACTTAATTTCGTATGTTACCGACCGTGCCGGTCATGATATGCGTTACGCCATCGACTCCACAAAACTCCAGAAGGAACTCGGCTGGGAACCAAGCCTGCAGTTTGAGGAGGGCATCGAGAAGACCGTTAGGTGGTATCTAGAAAATGAGGAGTGGCTTGATAATGTAACCTCAGGTGAATATCAACAATACTATTTAAAGATGTATGAAGGTAGGTAGTAGTGTACAGAAAATCAATAGGATAACACCTGTAGGGGAGGGGGGTAAAAAGGAACGTTCCTCCAATCTTGAGCTCTATCGCATCATCTGTATGTTGATGATAGTGGCACACCATTTTGTAGTTAATTCTGGTCTTACATCTGCCGAAGGTCCAATGGCTATGTATCCTACGGCAGCCAATACCCTTTATTTATGGTTGTTTGGTATGTGGGGAAAGACCGGCATCAATTGTTTCCTCCTCATCACGGGCTATTTTATGTGCAAAAGTAGCATTACACTGAAGAAGTTCATCAAGTTCATGCTATGGATATATATCTATAAGATAATTATCTTCTGTATTTTCTTGACTGCTGGTTATGAAACAGTATCAATTCCAAGAATAGTGAAACTGCTGATGCCCGTATGGGGCTTCAACGTCAACTTCACCAGTTGCTTCATCGGATTCTGGCTGACTATTCCATTCTGGAACATTCTGATTAAGAATATGTCAAAGAAGCAACACCAGCTATTATTATTGCTTCTCCTTGGCATGTACTCATTACTTGGATCCATTCCATCCTTTGGAGTTGGAATGAACTACGTAACATGGTTCGGAGTAATATATCTTATAGCATCATACATACGTCTTTATCCAAATAGCATTACTGAAAACAAGAAACTATGTGGATGGCTAATGATTGCATCTATTTTGCTTGCATTCCTATCTGTGATAGGAATGCAATTGATCGTACATAAAGCCTCAACATTCTTTGTTTCTGACAGCAATAAGTTCTTTGCGGTAGCTGTAGCGGTCTTTTCATTCCTCTTTTTCAAAAACATGAATATTCCGCACAACAAGCTAATCAATATTCTTGGAGGTGCTTCATTTGGTGTACTTCTTATTCATGCCAATTCAGATGCTATGCGCCAATGGCTTTGGAAAGATACTATCAATTGCGTGGGTCACTACAGCTTTCCTCTCTGGCAACTGATATGCTATTCTGTAGGGTGTGTCTTAGCTATTTATGCTATCTGTGCTACCATTGATTTCTTGCGATTAAAATGCATAGAAGCCCCCTTCTTCCGCTGGTACGACAAGAAACCTCGTTTCGTACGTCTGCAAGATTTTTTGAAAGAATAATTATCAAATCATCATAAATTATGGATAATAATCTTATCACAGTAACATCCCCTCTTCTTCCCGACCTTGACGAGTTCCATGAGCTCCTCAAGCAGATTTGGGACTCGAAGTGGATAACCAATAATGGACAGTTCCATAAGCAGTTAGAAGCTGCTTTGAAGGAATACCTTGGCGTTCCGCAAGTGAGCCTCTTCACCAACGGAACACTCCCATTGCTCACAGCCCTTCAGACACTGAGAATCACCGGCGAAGTCATCACCACCCCATACAGCTTTGTAGCCACCACCCATTCCATCTGGTGGGCAGGATGCAAGCCTGTATTCGTGGATATTGACCCTCGCACAGGTAATCTCGACCCGGAGAAGATTGAGGCAGCCATCACACCTAAGACAACAGCCATCATGCCTGTGCATTGCTATGGTAAGCCTTGTGACGTTCGCAGAATCAAAGAGATAGCCGACATATACGGACTCAAGGTCATCTACGATGCTGCCCATGCCTTTGCCCTTGAGATTCCCAAAAATGAGGACGACTATAAGCGAGCCTTCGATGAAACGCGCAATGCCCTTGAACCTTGCAAACCTGTCAAGCGAGAGGAGCAGAAGGTTGAGACCGAATCCATCCTCAACTGGGGCGACATGTCCACATTGAGCTTCCACGCCACCAAGGTCTATAACACCATTGAGGGAGGAGCAATGATCATGCAGGACTTGGCAACCAAGAAACGTATTGATGATTTGAAGAATTTCGGCATTCACGATGAAGTAACCGTTGTAGGCCCTGGCATCAACTCCAAGATGGACGAGATGCGTTCAGCCTATGGTCTTTTGAACCTCCGTCAGGTAGATGCAGCCATAGCTGCCCGTCAGCAGGTAGCAATCAAATATCGTGAAGCCCTTCGCGATGTGGAAGGCATCACCTTCTTCGATGACATGCCAGGAGTAAAGCACAACTACTCTTACTTCCCCATCTTCATCGATGAGAAAGCCTTCGGCATGAGTCGCGATGCCCTTTATGCAAAGATGAAAGAAGCCAACGTGCTTGGAAGACGCTACTTCTATCCGCTCATCAGCGAGTTCTCTACTTACAGAGGCTTGGAGAGCGCAAATCCTGCCAATCTTCCGAATGCTCATAAGATGGCAGATAGTGTCCTTTGCCTACCAATGCATCATGAGTTGTCAGATAATGATATTGAGAGAATAATTGAAATAATAAAGAAATAATAAGTACTTTTACTATTTATTCAATATTAGATAAATATGAGAATTTTAGTTTTGGCAGGAGGAGCAGATCAGATTGCATTAATCAACGAATTAAAAGCAAGAGGTCATGAAACCATATTGGTAGATTACTTTGAAAATCCACCAGCTAGACCTTATGCCGATAAGCATATTGCTGCAAGCACACTTGATGTTGAAAGAGTAAAAGAAATAGCAATCAATCAAAAGGTTGACCTTATTACAACAGCATGTACAGATCAGGCGTTACTTACCGTAGCAAATGTGTCAGAACAGCTTGGCTTGCCTTGTTACTTGTCTTATCAGACGGGTTTGAATGTTACAAACAAGTCGTATATGAAGAAGGTGATGTTTGCCAATAATATTCCTACAGCAAAGTTTATCATCCTTGATAAGGTTGATTTAGACGCAGTTAAGGATTTTTCATTTCCACTTGTAGTAAAGCCTGTTGACTGCAATTCTTCAAAAGGAGTGAAGCGCATTGATGATATTGCTGACTTCCCAAAGTATCTTGAAGAAGCAATCAACTTTAGCCGAACTAAAACTGCAATTGTTGAAGAATTCAAGAAAGGCAACGAGATTTCGGTTGATTATTATGTTGAAGGTGAGGAAGCAAAGTTGCTTTGTGCTTCGGCTTCTTTGAAAATAAAAAATCGTAAGTCTTTCACAATTCTTTGCAGCGATTACCCTGCGATTAACGAAGAACAAGAGGCTTTGCTTAAAATTATTGGTAATCAAGTTGCCAAAGCATTTGGTTTGAAGGATTGCCCACTCTTTATTCAAATGATAGCCAATGGAACGGATCTCAATGTTATTGAGTTTAGTGCTCGTATGGGCGGAGGTTCTAAATACAATCTTATCCGTGTGCTCTCAGGTGTAAACATCATGTCTAAATATGTTGACCTTGTTTTGGGAGATAAACCAACTGTAGCTCCATCAAAGCAAGTTAATTTCTGCAAGATGGTTTATATGTACTGTAAACCAGGTGTACTAGATCACATTGAAGGTCTCGAAGAGCTTAAGCAGCAAGGCATTATTGATGCATACTTTGAATATAAGACAAAGGGTATGGAGATTATTCAAGCTGAAACAAGTGGCGATCGTCCTGCAGGTTATTTAATTACTGCTGAAACCGCAGATATTCTTCAAGAGAAGCTAAACTATGTTGATTCTCACATTAAGGTGATATCAGACAAAGGCGAAGATATAATGATGCATAATTTGTTGGCCTAATATAAAATCGTTGTTATTGGTGCGAGGAATGGTGGGCGGTCAATATCTGTCACAACGCAGGAAATGAAGTATCTCTGTATGGCACTAATAATTAATATATATATCATGTTAGTTCCTTGATGACAAAGGTCAAAACCTCGTTGCGAAAATTGATTTGTGTAACTATTTATATAGATATATTATGGGACTTTTACGGACAATTTATTGGAAACTTTATCCGGGTATCACAAATAAGGTTGTATACCTCAAAAGACAAATTTGCGGTTTTAATTTGACGTACGATAGAGTCTTTAGTTTATATGGTCTTAAAGTAAAGGAAATGGACTATAATTCGGAAAAGGATTTGAAGGATTGGTGCATAATTATGAACGACTCATACGACGACTGCTATTACAATGTCCAAAAAGCAAGACAATTTCTGTCAGAGCATCCTCTATTCGCAAATAACAAGTCATGTATTTTTTTTGATGCTGATGAAATTCCTTGTGCTTCAGTGAGTTGGGGGGTATAAAGACAATCTTGCTATAGGTGGAGATTTTAGAATAGGTGTTCGTAATGCTTATAAAGGTAAAGGTTATGGACGTATGTGTGTAGAGTATGCATATAGTAAATTGGCAGAGGAGGGATATAAGATAGGTGAAACAATAATAACCAGCAAACGTATTCCTTCAATTATGTTACACTTGTCGTTAGGTTTTTATCCATGTTATAATATGAAATATGTGACATATAAGCACAACCTAAAATATATAAATCTAATACAACGTATACGCCTGAATCTACATCTTTATAAATGCTATAATGAGTATAAAAAGAAAATAGAAAGGTTTGCATAATATGAAAATTGCAGTTATAGGTGCTGGAAATGGAGGTCAGTCAATATCTGGCTATCTTGCAATACAGGGATATGAGGTGTCTTTGTATGACATTGATGAAAAGAAAATCTGGGAACTTAAAGATAAGGGCGGCATTACTCTTGAAGGTAAGTTGAGCGGTTTTGGTAAGATTTCTACCATAACAACAGATATAAAGAATGCTGTAGCAGGGGCTGAAATAGTAATGGTTACTACTGTTGCAAATGCGCATAGGGCAGTTGCCAAGAGTATTGCCCCTTACGTTACTGATGGTATGGTTATCATATTGAATCCAGGTCGTACATGTGGCGCATTGGTGTTTAAGCAGACATTGAAAGATAATGGCGTAACTTGCCGCTACTACTTGGGAGAGGCTCAGACTTTGGTATATGCTTGCCGTATCGTCGAGAATGGAATTGTAAATGTAATTGGAGTTAAAGACGAAGTTTTCCTTGCCGGTTTGCCTGCGTCTGATTCCGATTATATATTGGAGAGAATCAACCCAATATATCCTTCTTTTGTGAAGACAGATAACGTACTTCATACAAGCTTGGAAAATATTGGCGCAATGTTTCATCCATGTGTTTGTCTATTCAATGCGGCAACTATCGAGCGTCAGGATCAGTTCTGGTTTTATCGAGACATGACAGATCAGGTAGCTCGTTTCATTGAAAAGTTTGATGCCGAACGTATAGCAGTTGGAAAGGCATACGGCATAGACCTTTTGAGTGTGAAAGAGTGGATTAAGTTTGCATATAAAGACACTGAGGGCGAAACCCTTTGTGAGCGAATGAAGAACAATCCAGCCTATCATGACATTAAGGCTCCGGGAACAATCTTTACTCGTCAATTAACAGAGGATATACCAACAGGAGTACTCCCTATTATGGAATTAGGTAAGGTTGCTGGTGTTCAGGTTCCGTTGTTGGAATCAATGGTAAACACAATAGAAGCACTTTTGGATATGGACTTACATACAAATGGACGTTCACTTAAGAACCTCGGTTTAGAGGGTAAAACAAAAGAAGAAATTTTGAATTTTATTGCAAATGGAGAATAAAGCACATTCCAACGATGTCTTTGGTTTCATCAAAACAAAAGTTGATGTTCACACTATGGGCATCTACACGATGGCCAATTTGCTTCGTGACTGTGGCTATAAAGTTGTTGTAGCTAAGGATGAGATTGGCGAGGCTGTTGAAAAACTGAAGAAATTAAATAATTATAGTCTGTTTAAGAATTGGATTCTGAGCAATAAAATCAATCGCATCAGTTTCAGTTACAGAATGGATCCTCAGGATGGCTGTGATTATTTTATGACTATGTATGAGCAATTAAGCGCAGACAAGATGCTCGTTGAGCAAGGAGGTCCTATCAAAGAAATGAGTTTTGCCGGTCTGCCTGATGCTTGTGATTTGGTCACTCAGAAGACCGATGGTAAAATATTGGTATTCTCTGGCAACGAGCCACCTGTGGTTTCATTGCGAATGTATGGAGTACCTGAACATATACTTCCAAAGTCGTTAGTAAATGATAATCCTTACGATAATATGCGTTGGGATTTTGCCAAAAAACTTGTTGAGAGTGAGCGTTGGAAACTAGAACCTGCACAGGATCACTTTGGATATAATGAGTGTGGTACAAAAAACGATTCTTATATTGCTCGTTTGTATTACGCACGTAAAAAGCATGCTTTGCCTATCATCCGAACTCATTCTGGTCCTTACAACGAGAACCGTTTGGAGGCATTGAAGGAGTATAATTCTTGGTGTAATGATTTGGCAAATTCAAAACTACTGGATGTATTGTCAATCGGAAGCAGTCAGTTGACTCAATCAAACTTTGGCGAGGATTGGGAAGGAAAGTCGAATGGTGGCGGCGTCCCTGTTAACTCGGAAATGGAGTATGAACAGATTCGTGAAGCAGCAAAACCTATGCTTGTGCGTACCTATTCAGGGACTAAGGATGTTCCAAGATTGGCTCGTATTCATGAGCGTTCGCTTAACATTAGTTGGCATGCTTTGAGTTTCTGGTGGTTTGATGAGTTGGATGGTAGAGGAAATAATACGCTACTTGAAAACTTACGTGAACATTTTGAAGCTGTTCGGTATATCGTTACAACAGGAAAACCGGTAGAACCTAACGTTCCTCATCATTTTGCATTCCGTGGAGCAGATGACATTACATATATTGTGTCTGGATTTCTTGCAGCAAAGGCCATAAAAAATATGGGTGCAAATCACATGATTCTACAGAACATGCTCAACACACCTAAATATACATGGGGCGTACAAGATTTGGCCAAGGGTCGTGCAATGATTAAGTTGGTTAGAGAATTGGAAGATGATAATTTTAAGATAAGTCTTCAGACACGAGGCGGTTTGGATTACTTTGCTCCTGATTTAGAGTATGCAAAAATTCAGTTGGCAGCTGTTACTTGTATGATGGACGATTTGGAACCAGACAACGACAATTCTCCTGAAATAATTCATGTTGTTAATTATTCAGAGGCTGTTCGCCTTGCTACACCACCTATTATCAAAGACAGCATCAAGATAACTCTTAGTGCACTCCATTCCTATAGGTTTGCTCGAAAAATGGGAATGGTTCCCAATATGAAGAATGATCCTGATGTTCAATATAGATATGAAGGGTTGATATACGAAGCAAGGCAAGCCGTAAGATTGCTTGAAGAAAACATTCCAAATCTATATACTCCTGAGGGTTTTGAAACAGTTTTCAAAGAGGGTTTCTTGGCTGTACCATATTTGATGGATCAGGATAACAAATGGCCAAAAGCACGAATGTGGAAAACAGCGATAAAGAATGGTGGTATAAGTGTAGTTGACGATGATGGAAAGATTATTTCCACAGAAGATCGATACCATTATATTCTTGATCATATGGAAAGATAATTCTATGGCAATCTATACTAAAAAAGGAGACAACGATTACACCTCATTAGCATCTGGAACTCGTGTAAAAAAAAGGACGATGAGCGCGTCGAAATTTTCGGTACAATCGATGAACTTAATTCTTTTATAGGTTTGTTGTATTCATTGACTAAGTATGATGAACTAATTGAAAATCAAAAGACCTTGTTTTCAATAGGTGGATATTACACAAATGAAAATGCCGTGACTCCTTATGTTAAGGAAGAAGATATTGAACACATAGAATTCTGTATTGATTGTCTTGAGAAATCATTACCAGTGTTACAGTCGTTTATTCTTCCCGGTGGTGTAGCAGAAGCAAGCATTAGATTTGCAGGACAATTTGAAGAAGAGCAGAGCGAAGGATGGTACCATTTAAGCAATTAGCGGACACATCAGAAGTTAATCTAAACGTTGTTTATATGAATCGTTTGTCTGATTATTTCTTTTTGCTTGCAAGAAGAATTAATAAAGATAAGGGAATCGAAGAAATTGTACGATGAAAATAACTTTTTGCCAGAACAATATAGATTACACTCAGTTGTAAGTTGTGGTGTGCTGATAATATCTTTCTAATTTATAATAGACTTTCCTATTGATAACCAAGCTGCCATACAGGTAGAACTCTCTCATTGAGAGTCCGCAGTTCGATACTGCTGGCTGCTGCAAACAATTAAATTGAAATAATGTCAGAACAATCATTAAAAGACAAAACAATCAAGGGCACGATGTGGAGTGCCATTGACAATGTCGCACAGTTTGGCGTGCAGTTTATCGTCAGCATCGTGCTGGCTCGTCTGCTCTCGCCAGATGACTACGGATTGATTGGTATCATCACCATTTTCACTACAGTCTGTACGGCCATCATCAATGGAGGATTCAGCAATGCACTAATTCGCACGCAGAAACCTACTGACGAAGATTACAATACAGCCTTCATCTGCAATCTGCTGATGAGTATTTTGCTTTATGCAATAGTGTTCTTTTGCTCACCGCTGATTGCCGACTTCTTCAGCAGGCAAGAGCTCGTTGCACTGACGCGCGTATCGTCATTCACCATGATTATCGGTGCGCTTGCCATTGTGCAGCAGACAAGGCTAACCAAGAGAATAGATTTCAAGACTCAAACAAAGATTACACTCATTGCAAGCATCCTGAGCGGTATCGTAGGTATTGCCTTGGCATTGATGGACTACGGAGTATGGGCACTGGTGGTGCAAGGCATTGTATCTCAAACGCTCCGAACAGTCCTGCTCTGGTTCTTCAACCATTGGGTGCCCTCCATTCGTTTTAGCAAAGAAAGCTTTAACCGGCTGTTTGGATTCGGTTGGAAACTGATGGTATCGGGGGTATTGGACAATCTATGGAAAGAAATATATCAGTTGGTGGTCGGCAAATTCTATTCACCAGCTACACTTGGTCAATACACTCGCGCAAAAGGTTTTTCGCAGATGTTTTCATCAAATTTAACTGGTGTTATTCAGCGCGTGACATTTCCCGTATTGAGTGATATACAGGATGAAAAAGAACGAATGATAGCCGCCTATCGCAAAATCATCAAGACAACGATGTTCATTACCTTTGCTCTGATGTTCGCCCTTGGAGCAGTATCCGAACCATTGCTCTACTGCTTGATAGGCCCGAAATGGCATGAAGCAGCCACGTACTTACCTTTGATTTGTTTGGTTGGTTCTCTTTATCCTCTTCATTCCATCAACCTGAATATGCTTCAGGTGCAAGGTAGAAGCGACCTCTTCTTGGGATTGGAGATTATCAAGAAGCTCATTGGATTAGCCCCATTGTTCATCGGAGCTTTTGTGGGCATCTTCCCGATGCTGTACACCACAGTCATTACGAGCATCATCTCTTACTTCCTCAATTCATATTTCTCAGGAAAATTGTTAGGATACTCATCATGGATGCAACTTCGAGACGTAGCACCCTCTTTTTTCATTTCCCTTACCATGGCTGTTGTCGTATTCTGTTTGAAGTACCTTCCAATAAGCAATTGGTTTATCCTTCCAATTCAGATAGCCGTTGGCTTAATAGTCTTTATTCTGTTGTGCAAAGTGACTAAAATAGAGGAATATAAGGAAGTTCTCGGAATGCTTCTTCCCTTGTTTAACAAATTAAAAAAACATTAATATGGACCCAAAATTGCCAATAGTTTATCATATACATACTGATTGGAAATTTGCCGTCGAAGTGTCATATTTCCCCAAGCAACAATTTGATAATAGGTATATCATTTTATCGAACACAAAAGCAGTTAAGTGTTCAATTTCAGAATATAAAACATATAAAAATAATCTTTTTGGTGCTAATCGACTGATTACTGACATTTCGGATGCTTCATATGTAGTATTGTACGATTTAACTCCGATAAAGTCATATATTGCTAATAGACTCCCAAATACTGTTAAGATATTTTGGAGATTCTTTGGATATGAACTATATAGACAACCATATCTTAATAAAGAGCAACTGTTTTCGAAATATGATTTGCCTTATGTTGAGGATTCAAAAAAGAGGTCGGTAACACTATCTTTGAGGATAATTGTTTCGCGACTCATTCATGCATTTGATCCAGATCCTGAAAAAGAATTTGAAAAAGCAAAGAATAGAATTGACTATTTCTTCTGTCTTGCTAAAGAAGAGTATGACTACTTATCCCAGTTCACGAATCTTCCTACTTGTATCATAATTCCAAGAACAGGATATTTATTAGATTCTAAGCATATTCCAAAAAGCAATACTATCATTATTGGGAATAATAGAAGTCCTTACAATAATCATCTTGAAGTATTCCACTTGATTTCAAAGATAGATGCGAAAATTCTTGAAAAATATAATTATACTTTATTGTTAAATTATGGAAATCAAGGGAACTATCTACAACAAGTAATCGAGCGATATTCAAATATTGCAACTGCAAGAATAATTGAGGATTTTATGCCCATTGAAGAATTTAGAACATTATATGATTCGGCTGCAGCTCTTGTAATCAATGGATATCGACAGATGGCAATGGGTAATATTATGACAGCTCTGGCAAAAGGAGTAAAAGTATATTTAAGTTCCAAGAATTGTATGTATTCGTGGGCTTTGAACGAAGGTTTCAAGGTTTTTGATGTGAATGATTTGGCAGTAGATATAGAGAATGATAATATATATTTGTCAGAAGAAGATATGGCACATAATAAACAAGTTTATTCTGGTTTAGCAGATAAGTATAGTGTTCAAGAGTTTTTAAGAACGATACTTTAAGCATATATTCTGTAATAGTAAAATTCATATCATGATGAACCAGGTTTATAATAAAGAAGATTATACTCATACAAAATAATCATGATTTATGGAAGTCGTAAAGCAAATATATAAACTACGTCAAAACTTTATCCTCATAGGATTGACTGGACGGACAGGCAGCGGCTGTTCGACTGTTGCCAAGATTCTTGCAACAGAGAATGTGCAAGATTTGAAATCAAATTATCGTGACTTTAACGAGGGGGACTGAGTTCAACCATGTTGGCTCATTTCAGTGATCTGATTTCGGAAGTACATGTAACGCCAAATCTCAAAAAGGGCGTAGATATCATTGGTTTTTCGTAATAATAATTCCCAGAGATAATAACGAAATACTTGGATGTCGGTTTCATGAAACAGACTTTCCCTGAAGAACTATCTTCACTCTAAATATTTTAGCAATGAAATCAAATGATAAAATTTTGTTAGCCATCCTTTGGCCTTTTGCTGGTTTGATTACATCACTAAAACATTGGCGTCAGCCTTGGGCTATGAACATGTTTTGGGTGGTGTGTATGTATTTAGGAGCAATCCAAATATATCATCCGGAAGGAACTGTGTTGGGAGATGGCGCAGATTCGGGACGTTATGTACTTCAATTGATGGATATGTACAATAATGTTCATTCCTTCAGCGATGTAAGCAAATATTTCTATGAAGGAGGAACTATTGATATTTTTTGCTCTACTCTGACTTTTTTCGTCTCTCGTTTTACTGATAATGGTCATGTCTTTTTCTTCTTCGTAGCACTTATCTTTGGTTTCTTCTATTCACGGAATGTTTGGTACATACTTGGAAAATTGCCGGACCGACTGCCGAAATGGACATGGGTGCTGATTATGTATTTCTTCCTTGTATGCCCCATTTGGTTAATTAACGGAGTTAGAATGTGGACCGCTACACATATTTTTGCGTACGGGGCTTTGCCTTATCTATTGGATGGCGATAAGAAAAAGTTGCCTTGGTGCTTTGCTTCAATTTTGGTGCATCATTCTTTTGTCTTCCCTATTGCCTTGTTATCTATATATCTGCTAATTTCGAATAGAATAATATCCAAGCAATGGATAATTACCGCGCTATTTGTGTTCTATTTGTTAACATTGACAATTAAAAGTGTTAATTTAGAATTTTTTAACTCGTTATTACATAACTATCTTCCCGGTTTTTATGAGGATAGAATAGATGTGTATGTCAATGAATCTTATTCAGAAGCAAGGCAAATGGCTGAACAACAATTGTCTTGGCATGTCGGATTCTTAGGCAACATATTGTATTGGATCACACAATTACTTATTGTTTTCTCATACTTTACGATTTTAAGAAATCATAAGAGGTGCAGATGGATAGTGCCTCTTTTCGCATTTTCTTTGTTGATTTATGGCTTTTCAAACATATTGGCATCTGTGCCTTCAGGTGGTAGATATATTACAATAGCGAGAATGTTCATGGTTCCGGTGTTCTTGTTGGTGGTCTCCTATTTACCATTAGGAAAATATTTTAAGTCGTTATTGCCCTATTTAATGTCCCTACTTGCATTCTCGTTTATATTTGAAATAAGAAAAGGATTGGATTTCTATGGTATTACTTTAATTCTTGGAAACTTCTTAACAGTCCCATTCCTTGAATCCAATATACCATTGATTTCATTTATAAAACAAATATTTTAATTCTATGAAAATATTGATTGTGTCGGGAGCTTTTTATCCAATCAATACGCCTCGTGCGTTTCGTGCAACGGAGCTTGTAAAGCGCTTTGTGAGATTAGGTCATGACGTTTCAGTGTATATACCAAGAACGAATAATGATCTCGCAAGTTTCTTGATTGATTATCCAACTACAGTAAATTATTACACTAGGAAAGGACCTATAAAAGGGACAAGCATAATACATCGTGTAATAGGACGCTTGTTGAATCAATATGCAGAGTATCCAGATATAACTATAGTAAAAGAACTCACCCAAAAACTAAAAGAAGAAAAGGGGTACGATTTGCTTATTACAGTGGCAATGCCACATCCGATACATTGGGCTGTGGGAAAATTATTTGAGAAAGGGAATAGAATAGCAAAGACTTGGATTGCAGATTGCGGAGATCCATATATGCTTTGTGGTACTAATCAATTCAAACGTCCTTTCTATTTCAAGAAAATGGAGACGCGATGGTGTAAATACTGTGATTACATAACGGTTCCTACTCTTGACGCTGTGAATGGATACTATCCTGAATTTCGCGAGAAGATTAAGGTCATACCACAAGCGTTCGATTTTTCTGAAGTTAAACGTCAAGAATATAAGAAAAATCCCGTTCCCACCTTCGCATTCAGTGGGAATATCATACCAAATGTGCGAGATCCCAAACCTCTTTTGGATTTCTTGGTTTCCCTTGATATAGACTTCAAATTTGTTCTTTATTGCAGCAAGCACCATCTAATAATGCCATACAAGAATATGATGCCTGACAAGTTTGAAGTTTACGACTACATACCTAGACTTGATTTGCTGTACAAACTTAGTAGTATGGATTTTCTGGTAAATATTGAAAATTCTACAAAAGTACAAACACCAAGCAAGCTAATCGATTATGGTCTTATTGGTCGTCCAATATTGTCGGTTAATCCTAAGTCTCTTGATAAGAATGCGGTTAAGGAATTCTTAGATGGCAATTATTCAAAGCAGTTTATTATTCCTAACCTTAATGATTATGACATAGTAAATGTTGCAAACCAATTCTTAAGTCTAACGAAATAAACGAACATGTCTATCATTCACAAGATCGAGCGTAATCTCGCTAAAAATTATGTAAATTTTAGAGGAGTAAGCCTTCACAAAAAGTATGTTATCATAGAAAGTGATGATTGGGGAGCAATACGTGTTCCTGATAAGGCATCGTATGAGCGTATGCTCAAGGCAGGAATACAAGTGGATAAAGATTATTTTGACCGTTACGATTCTCTGGAATCTGAAAAGGACTTGACAGAACTTTTTGAAGTTCTTCATTCTGTAAAAGACTCCATGGGAAATCCCGCTGTCATAACTCCTTTGTGCATTTTGGCAAATCCCGATTTTGAGTCCATAGAGGCTAATGGAAGAACCCAATATGTGTTTGAGCCAGTAAGTAAGACATACCAAAGAAACCCATGGACGGAACATTCCCTCAACTTTGTCAATCAAGGAATTTCATCTGGTGTCTTTCATCCTCAATTTCATGCACGCGAGCATCTGCATGCAGAACGCTGGTTGAAAGCAGTTGCGAATCCTACACTTAAAGAAAAGATTGCCTTTGAGAACCATTCTGTCATCATTTCCCGAATGTCCAACGACCCCAAAAGGGTGAACCTCGATTACTTCCCTGCTTATGATTTCGATAACTACTCAGAAATGGAACAACTAAAATCCAATATGACGGAAGGCTTAAAAATGTTTGAAGATACATTTGGTTATAAATCCGTCTCATTTTGTCCTCCTTGTGGTGTAATACATGATGATTTGTTTGAAACGGCTGCGAAGGGAGGCATAAAAGGGTTGCAAGCTGGTCAACATTTCATTCCGCAAGGGAAGGGTTTGCCTTTTAAGCAGGTTGATCACTTTTGGGGAAGCAAAACTCCATTTGGTCAGATTTATTGGAGACGTAATTGTACGTTTGAGCCCGCAAAGAACCATGATTATGATTGGGTGGATAGGTGTCTTGCCGAGATAAACATCGCGTTCCGTTGGGGGAAACCTGCCACTATCAATTCTCATCGTGTAAATTATATAGGGACACTTGATCCAAGAAACCGAGAAGATACGCTCAGACAACTGAAACGTTTGCTATCTGAAATAGTTAAACGATGGCCAGATGTGGAATTTATGAATAGCGAACAACTATATTATACATTATGCGGGCATTCACAGAAATAAAACATTATCTATCTCAGATACCTGGCTGGCATACCAGACGGCATTTAGTAGTGATAGAGAGTGATGACTGGGGAAGCATCCGTATGCCGTCGAGAGAGGTTTATGATAAATTGTTGTCATTGGGCTATCGAGTGGATTTATGCCATTTTTCGCATTTTGACTCATTAGAAACAGAAGATGATTTAGTTCGTCTTTTCGAAGCGTTAGATTCTGTTAGGGATTGTAAAGGAAATCCTGCTATTCTAACGGCTAATAGTGTCACTGCTAATCCTGATTTCAAGAAGATAAAAGATTCTGGATATAGGGATTATTATTATGAATCAGTACTCGATACTTATCAACATCAACATGGTTGCCAGAATAGCTATAAGTTGATAAAGGAAGGTATTGAAGCTGGCATCTGGAAACCTCAGTCACATGGTCGTGAGCATCTTAATGCTATCAGGTGGATACATGCGCTGCAAAGTAATGACGAGATTGCACACCTATGTTTCGATGATTGTCATTTCAGCCTTACCACAGTAGTATCTCCAAAGGTAAAAGCAAGATATATGGATGCTTTTGCTAATGCAGCTCCACACACACTGAGCAAGGAAGAAGATATAGTACGGGAGGCCCTAAAACAATTTGAACAACTATACGGGTTCCGTTCAGAATCATTTATTGCACCTTGTTACACATGGCGACCTGAACTAGAGAAAGTCCTTCATGAATATGGTGTCAAATACTTGCAAGGTTTAGCATATCAACAAGTACCGGTATCTGACGACCCAATTAAGTGCGAAAGCCGATACCATAAGCTTGGAGAGAGGAATCAGTATGGTCAGATTTATCTAATCCGTAACGCTTTCTTCGAGCCTTATAAGGGGGGCGACTGGGTAAGCGAATGTTTGCATAGAATAGATGTAGCATTCAAATGTCGTAGGCCTGCTATCATCAGTTCTCATCGATTAAATTTTATAGGTGCTATTGAACCAAGTAACCGAGACAAACATAATGCAGAATTGAAAAAGTTATTAATAGAAATTGTCAAACAATGGCCGGACGTTGAATTTGTTTCGTCCGATCAGTTAGGTCATATTATCAATGGAAAGTAAAAAAATATGCGTGATATCTCCATCTTTACAGATGGGAGGCATAGAACGTCAGCTTACTATATTGTCCTCGCATTTTATTAAAAGAGGCCATGAAGTATTTTTTATTGCATGTAGAGCAGGGAAGCATTTCTATGAGTTGAATCCAAAAATCAAATTCATTGAACCACCATTCCTGCACACTACAGAATCTTGGAAGAAATTGGTTAGTTACTATAAGACCATAAGTTTTATACACACACAATTAAAAATAATTATGCCCGATACCATTATGGTATTTGGCGACATAATTAATCCTATTGCAATCCTTGCAAACAAGGGATTGGGGTATCCAATTTATATTGCGGACCAGATAAGTCCCAAGCAGAATCTTGGTCGCTTCAAAAACTTCATGAAGAAGATAACCTATAAGAGTGCAACAGGCATTATAGCTCAGTCTAAAATGGCCGCTGACTATAAATATCAAGTTTTTGGCAAGGACATTAATCTTCGTATCATTCCTAATACAATGAGAGATATTGTGGATTGTCCTGACGCAGTTAAACACCCATGGGTTGTAAGTCTAGGCCGATTATCTATTGAAAAAGGTGTTGATCGCTTAATAGATGCATTTTCGCGCATTAATGGCCATAAAGAATGGAGATTAGTCCTTATTGGCGATGGTCCCATGCGAAAACAATTGGAAGAACAAGCAATAGCCTTGAATGTCAAGGATCGCGTTGATTTCTTGGGCGGTAGAAGTGATGTTGATTCTTTGCTTGCCGAAAGTAGCATCTTCGTAATTCCATCCCGATGCGAAGGATTCCCCAATGCCCTATGTGAGGCGATGGCTTTACCTCTGCCGTGTATCTCATTTGATAGTATATCAGCTTCAGATTTGATTGAAAACAGAGTCAATGGCGTGGTTGTGCCCGATGGTGACATTGATGGTCTTGCAAAAGAGATAGAGATTCTAATGGATGACGAGAAGCTTCGGGCTGAATATGCCGAAAAAGCCTATAACATTAGAGAACGTCTTGATAAAGATAAAGTTGGTGATATGTTTTTAAATTTTATAATGTCTTATGAATAAAATAATTAAGTGGGGGGGTAATAGCCTACTATTCTTTATGTAGGTACTTGCCTAATTCTACTTTCCCAATGGTTGGTCACATAATTGAGAAAATTCGGTGGTGTTGCTGTAAGATGATTTTTAAAAGATGTGACAAAAAAGCAAACATTGAAAAACTTGCACATTTCGGTAAAGGATTTGATATTGAAATTGGTTATCATTCATCTATTGGTAAGAATGCCAAAATTCCGCCTAACATTATTATTGGAAGAGATGTAATGATGGGTAATAATGTAACAATTTTTAGTAGTTCCCATAAGTTCGATAGGACTGATATCCCCATGTTGTTGCAGGGGTCTCAAAGTTTTCCTCCCTTCATAATTGAAGATGATGTGTGGATTGGTCAGAACGTTATAATACTTCCCAAAGTAGGCATAATCCGTAAAGGCACAATCATAGGGGCAGGTTCTGTTGTTACTAAATCATTTCCTGAATACAGTATCATTGGAGGCAATCCAGCAAAGTTGATTCGTTTACGAAAGAGAGATAGCGATGGACAAATGGTATAATTTTTATTGGAACATAGTTGATGACAATAGTTTTGGTGTCGTAGGAAAGAGCTTTAACAGATTTGTTAGAAAATTTGTAAAAAAACATCTTGACAACACCATGTATTCTTTATACAAGAATAATCCTATAGAGAATGGATTGAATAGGGCTGATGGAAGGAGCAGGAAATTGGTCTGTTCGCTCACTTCTTTTCCTGCTCGTATTGATGAAATATGGATTAGCATCGAAACGATATTCCGGCAGACTTATAAAGCGGATGAAATAATCTTGTGGTTGTCGAAAAATCAGTTTGCTGGGCAAGCACTTCCTCAGTCCATTCTGAACTGTCAAGAGAAAGGACTGACTATCCGCTGGGTTGATGGAGATTTGCGATCGCACAAGAAATATTTCTATGTATTGCAGGAGTATAAAAACAAGAATGTAGATGTTGTGTTGCTTGATGATGACTTGTACTATCCTGACAGGTTACTGGAGAATCTTGTAAGTATGGCACATCGTCATCCTCATTCTATTTGTGCAACCAGAGTGCATAAAATGACATATAACGAGGAGGGGCAGTTAAAGCCATACAGACAATGGATACACAATTATAATCCCAAACAGGAGATGTGTTCTGGTGATCTCTTTTTTACCTCAGGCGCCGGAACGTTAATTCCTTCTGGGATTATGCCTGCAGACACCTTCAATGATGAGGTGTTTAAGCAGATCTGTTTTCATGCTGATGACGTGTGGCTGAATATGCACGCCCAAAAGGCTGGGATTTCTATTTATACCAACAACAAATATAATAAAGACGAAATCAGCATAGGGCATTCTCAAGATGTGAAACTTGTAAACGAGAATGTTTTAAGTGGAGGAAATGACAAACAAATTGAAGCAGTGATTAAATATTTAAATATCAAATGAACAAGTTAGCGATTATCAATTCACCGATTTATCCGATGATTACTTCATTGGTGAATCTGTTTGGGCTGAGAACCAAAGGCATAGGGGGGTAAAACCTTAGGAAGTAGGATACTATTCCGCTCAACAAGAATCAAATGTTCCGGAACAGGTAATAAAATTGAAATCGGAGATTATTGCAGGTTTCGCAATGTCCTGATTGAAATGGAAGGAAGCAACAATACAATACACATCGGTGCAGGAGTCATGGTATATGAACATTGCTACATATCCATTAAGGGGGATAATTGCAACATATACATTGATGACAAAACGACGATTGGGGATGCTTCTCTATTTGCAGAAGAAAGCCATACCTCCATACGGATTGGAAAAGATTGTATGCTTGGCCGGAAAATCTCTATTTCAACGACAGACTTTCATTCCATTATTGATATGGTAACAGGCAATAGGCTAAATCCGGCTAAAGATGTCACGATAGGCAACCATGTGTGGATTGGTGCTGATGTGGCTATCAATAAAGGAGCTTTTGTTGCGGACAATTCAATAGTTGGGAGCAACAGTGTCGTCACAAAACGATTTGAAGAATCAAACATCATCTTGATAGGTATGCCTGCCAAGAAAATCAGGGAGGCTGTTACATGGTCAAGGCAAAAACTATAAAAATATGAACAAAAAGAAAAAACTGATAGTGGGGATAACAGCCCCTCAGAGTATAGGTCTTCTTAAGGGTCAATTAAAATATTTTTCGACCCATGGTTATGACGCTTGTCTATTGACCCAACATGATGAGCGATCGTCTAATTATTGTATAGAAGAGGGTTGTCGCAAACTAGATGTAAATATTGAGCGAAATATTTCAATTAAAAAAGATTGGAAGACTCTTTTTTCACTTATAAAGATATTTCTACATGAGAAACCTGATATAGTAAATATGGGGACTCCCAAGATGGGACTCCTTGGAATGCTAGCTGCATGGTTGTGTAGAGTTCCGAATCGAATATATACTTGTCGCGGTTTCCGTTATGAACATGAAACCGGCAAACTGAAGAAGATTCTTATGGCTTGCGAATGGATTTCTGCTGCTTGCGCAAACACGATTATTTGTATCAGTCCATCCGTAAAAGCTCTTGGAGTTAAAGACAAGTTATTTAATGAGAAGAAATGCGTTGTTATTAATAAAGGCAGCAGTAATGGTATAGATCCTGAACAATTCTCTCCATCAAAAGTGAGTAGGCACGATACTAATGCACTGAAAGATAAGTATGGGTTGCAGGGCAAATTCGTTTATGGCTTTCTAGGACGTGTTGTTGACAGAAAGGGTATCAATGAATTATTCGAGGCTTTCTGCTCAATATACGATGAAGATCAGAATGTCCGTTTGTTTGTGGTAGGACCTTGGGAGATGGAACAAGTTAAAAATAAAAATCTGATGACTAAAATGCAGAACCATCCAGGTGTTGTTGTAACTGGTAAAACATTCGATGTCGCACTTCATTTCTCTGTTATGGATGTTTTCGTTCTTCCTGCATGGTGGGAAGGTTTCGGAAATGTCGTCGTTCAAGCAGCTGATATGGGCTTGGCTGTTATAGGTAGTACTGGTACTGGAGTATGTGATGCCGTTAGCGACGGTTTCAATGGTGTCCAAGTCCCCATAAGAAATGTTGCAAAACTTACAGAAGCAATGAGGTTAATTAAGACGGATCAAGAACTTAGAGAGAAACTTGCCACCAATGGACCTATTTGGGGACAAAACTTCAAACCAGAGATAATATGGGAAGGTATGGATAAACTATATAAATTAAGATAGAAGTAGTATGAAAGATATTGCGATTTTTGGTGCGGGAGGGTTTGGCAAAGAAGTAGCCTGTCTTATACGGACAATAAACAAAGAAAACCCTCAATGGAATTTGGTTGGATTCTTTGATGACGGTATTGAGATTGGTACGCCCGTTTCACACTTTGGGAATGTTATGGGTGGTGTGAAACAATTGAATGAGTACAAAGGTCAAATCGCTGTTGCAATGGCTATAGGTAATGCCATTACTATTAAGAAGATACTCAGTAAAGTTACAAAGAAGGATATTGAATATCCTAATCTTATACATCCAAATTTCGATGTTACCGACCCAGAAACATTTCATATAGGTAAAGGTAATATCATTCAGAGGCACTGTACTGCTACATGCGATACGGAGATAGGTGACTTTAATATTTTTAATGGTACTGTATGTATGGGACATGATGTCAAAATAGGCTCATTTAATACGTTTATGCCCTTAGTACGCGTATCAGGAGAAGTCTTGATAGGTGATGAAAACTTTTTTGGAATAGCATCAATTATCCTACAACAGATTAAAGTCGGCTCCGGTATTAGGCTTGGAGCCGCCAGTGTTTTGATGACCAAGCCTAAAACAGGTTGTTTATATATAGGCAATCCTGCAAAAAGAACAGAATTATAAACTAAATAAAATTTTTACAATAATGAAAAGTTTAAATGAATTTGTAGAGCTCTTCGCAGAGCAGTTTGACGAGACTGATGCATCTGAAATCCAGGCATCAACAGTATTCCACGATTTGGAAGAATGGTCTTCTCTGATAGGCCTTTCGGTTATTGCAATGGTTGACGAAGAATTCGATGTCGCACTTAAGGGTGATGATGTGAAAACATCGGTAACAGTTGAAGATCTTTATAATAAAATTATAAGTAAGGATTAATAATGAATCCATTTTCATTACAAGGTAAGACCATTTTGGTAACAGGGGCTTCTTCTGGCATTGGAAAAAGTACTGCAATAGAATGTTCCAAGATGGGAGCGAATGTCATATTGACTGCTCGAAATGTGGAGAGATTAACCGAGACACTTTCGATGATGGAAGGTGAGAACCATAAGATTGTCGTATGTGATCAAACGATAGAAGAGCAAATAGAAGAACTCGTCAAAGAAATTGTAAAATTAGAGGGTCTTTTCCTGTGCTCTGGTATAGGTAAAACTCTCCCATTTCAATTTTGTTCGAAAGAAAAATTCAATGAGGTATATGATATCAATTTCTTTGCGCCCATAGAATTATTAAGGCTTTTGGTCAAGAAAAAGAAATTTGCAGATAAGGCATCTGTGGTATTTGTTTCATCAGTTGCTGGCTCAGGTTCTTTCAATATTGGAAATAGTATTTACGGGTCGTCAAAAGCAGCTCTAAATTCAATGATGAGATTTTGTGCAGTAGAGTTGGCAAAGAAACAAATTCGAGTGAATTGTATCTGTCCAGGAATGATAGATACACCGTTGATACATAATGGTTTATTAAGTGAAGAACAACTCCAGAAAGACATGGAGACTTATCCACTAAGGAGATATGGGACCCCTAATGATATTGCATATGGTGCTATTTATTTGCTTTCAGATGCCTCCTCTTGGATTACTGGTCATACTCTTGTAATTGATGGTGGTAAAACAATTTAAAATAATGAAAGAACTTTTAAACAATAAAGTTGCCATCGTAACTGGTGCAGGCAGAGGTATAGGGCGTTCTATAGCGGAAAAATTTGCTACAGAAGGTGCTATTGTCTATGCAGTAGATCTTAACGAAACAGACCTGCGTTGGACGGATGACGTACAATTCAAGTTTGGTAAAGTTTACGCATCTGCTTTGGATATATGTGATTTTCAGGCTGTAAAAGCAGAGGTGATGAAAATCAAAAAAGATAACGGTCGTTTGGATATTCTTGTCAATAATGCAGGCTTGATATCCTATGAACTGCTTCCAATGATTGATTACGAAAAACTACGAAAAATGTTTGAGGTAAATGCCATTGCGCTTATCCATTTCATGATGATTGCTTCTCGTGTCATGCAACGCCAACAATCTGGTTCAATTATCAATATGGCAAGTCAAGTTGCTGTGAAGGGGGCAAGGGGGCAGTTGTCGTATTCTGCAACAAAGGGCGCTGTCATTTCTGCAACATTATCAGGTGCGAAAGAGCTTGCAGAATATCACATTCGCGTAAATGCAATTGCACCAGGAATGGTCGGAACTGACCGATTCAAGAATGTTTTAGCTGAAAAATTTAGTCAGAAGATTAATGATATCCCGTTTGGACGACTTGCAGCTCCTGACGAGATAGCCGACACTTGTCTCTATTTAGCCTCAGATATGTCTAAGTATGTTACTGGACAGATTATTGGAATAGATGGTGGTGTAACATTATAACACAAGATCATGTTTTTACAATTAGACCAAAAGAATCCTGAAAAGGTTGCCGTTATTGACGATAGTGGACTTTCTTTGACTTATGGAAATCTCTGTAACTATGCCGATGAGTTGAAGAAGGCACTACCACATCGAACGCTTGTCTTCATCTTGGCTGAGAATCGTATAGGTTCATTGGTTGGATATACATCGTTCCTCAGCAATCGTGTAGTACCCCTTGTTTTGAGTAATAATACAGAAAAGTCACTCTTCGATAATCTGTTTGAGACTTACAAACCTGAGTTCTTGTGGTTACCAGAGAATCGTGCAAGTGAATTCAGCAGTGGGAGACCTATCTATAGTGTGTTTGGCTATGCATTAGTTAAGACTGGCAATCCCACCCCTCAGATGTATGAGAATCTCTCGTTGCTACTCCCGACATCAGGTTCAACTGGTAGTCCTAAACTGGTGCGCCATAGCTATCGTAATATTGAGGCCAATGCAGAGAATGTAATGAACCTCTTTGGACTTACTCCAAGTGAACGTGCTATGGCTTCGCTACCTATGCACTACACAATGGGACTTTCTGTAATCGCAAGCCATTTGTTTGCAGGTGCTACAATCCTTCTTTGCGGAAAATCGCTCCTTGATGCCGGTTTCTGGAAGATGCTGAAAGATGCTGCCACAAGTTTCACAGGGGTACCCTATAGTTACGAACTGCTCTCTAAGTTGCGTTTCTTCCGTATGGATTTGCCAGACCTAAAGGTAATTACCCAAGGTGGTGGCAAACTAACTTTGGAGATGTGGCAGCAACTAGCACAATATGCACATGACAAAGGCAAGAAGTTCATTGCAACATACGGTCAGAGCGAATGTACAGCTCGTATGGCATATCTTCCTGCCGAGCTTGCTTTGAGCAAGCCATGCAGTATCGGTATCGCAGAACCTGGTGGTCAACTCTCACTTGTTAACAACGATGGTATTGAAACTTTCGAAGGAGAAGACATTGGCGAAATGATTTATCGTGGTGAGAATGTAACTCTCGGCTATGCCAACTCGCTTGAGGATCTTTTGAAGGGTGATGAGAACCATGGTATCATGCATACAGGAGACCTTGCTCGAAGAGATGCTGATGGTTGTTACTATATCATCGGTCGATTGAAGCGATTTCTAAAGATCTTTGGCCTTCGCATTGGCTTGGACGAAGTTGAGAATCTGATCCGCTCTACCTACGAAACTGATGTATTTTGTAGCGGCACTGATGAGGAGCTGATTGTAAAAGTAACCAATAGCAAGATAGTAGAAGAAATCCCAGCCTTCATTGAGGACAAAACGCATCTTTTCCACCAGAGAATCAAGATGGTTCTTGTGGATAAAATTCTTCGCAATGAAGCTGGCAAAGTTATTAATCAATAAATCAAAATCATTATGTCTAACGTAGAAAAATTAAACAACATCCTTCTTGAAATCTTTCCTTCTTTGACAGTAGCCGATCTCAATGACAATTTAGACAAAAACAATGTAGATGGTTGGGATTCTGTACATCAGCTCTCCATTGTATCGAGCCTTGAAGACTCGTTTGATATCATGCTGGACGTTGAGGATATCTTAAAGGTTGATTCATACGCTCATATTAAGGAGATATTAATTAAAAATGATGTAGAGTTATAATTATGGCAAAGTGGTATATTAAGAATGTAGCATTGAAAGGTGTTACAGGTACTGTTCCTAACAATCCTATAAAAAGTGCCGACTTGACAATTTTTACCCAAGATGAGGCTGATACATTTGATGCGACTGTGGGTATAAAAAATCGCTATTGGGCAGAGGATGGCGTTTGTGCTTCTGACCTATGTGCTGATGCAGCAGAACGCCTGATTGCTGGACTTGGTTGGGAAAAGAAATCAATCGATGTACTGATATTTGCATCAGTTACCGGTGATTATAAAACTCCTCCTACATCTGCTATATTACAATATCGCCTAGGCTTGCCTTCCAATTGTTTTGTGTTAGACACTCCTATGGGGTGTTGCGGATGTATGTACACAATAAATATTGCTGGCAATCTTTTAAGTGCTGGTACGGCAAAAAGAGCAATTCTTCTTGTTGGTGATACTGCTGCAAGAATGGGGTCTATTCATGATAAAAGTCGCCTCCCTCTATTTGGCGATAGCGGCATTGCTATGGCGCTTGAATATGACCCAACCGCAGAAGATATCATATTGGACATGAAGACACAAGGTGAAGGATACGCTGCATTAATGACACCTCATGGGGGCTATCGTAATCCTGTTACTCCAGAGTCTTTTATTGAGGAGGATTTTGGAAATGGCATTATTCGTGCTCCTAAAGACGCATTAATTAATGGTATGGATGTGTTCTCTTTTGCTATTACTCGTCCACCTAAGAGTATGAAAGAAATGTTGGAGGAGGAAAATTTGGATAAAGACAAGGACATTGACTACTTTTTGATTCATCAGGCTAACAAGATGATTGTTGACCGATTGGTCAAGAAGATGAAACTTGATCCTGAAAAGGTTCCTTATAACCTGCAAAAGTTTGGGAATCTTGGTGGAGCATCAATTCCGATGATTATGACCAGTGAAATAGCAGAAGATCTTCAAAACAAACCATTGACTTTGATGTGCTCTGCTTTTGGCCTTGGATTGACATGGGGTACTATGGTTTTAAAGACAAAGCCTATGTGTGTGTTACCCGTGAATAAATTATAGTGTGTCATGTCAGTATTACATATTGTTAATCATATATATAATTCTATGACTTACATTCTACCAACTGGTAATCATAAAGATTGCTGGTTGGTAGATTGTGGGGACTTGGATGTAATTATTGAAGAAGGATGGCATGTAATAGGTGTGTTGATTACGCATTCTCATTATGACCATATTTATGGACTGAACAATTTAGTTCTCTACTTCCCTAATGTGAGTATATATACTAATAAGGAAGGGAAAGAAGGTCTGTTAAATCCTAAATTAAATTTTTCAAAATACCATGAGGAAATAGGAAACTTTGTTTTCTGCAAACCTGAGAACATACATATTATTGAAGGTGAAGGTGAAATGCAATTACCCAATGGACCTTTTGTGGAGGTCTTGGCCACTCCCGGTCATGACTCAAGCTGCCTAACTTATAAAATAGGTATGAACCTCTTTACTGGTGATGCTTACATCCCGGGTGTCAAGGTATTTTACAAGTTCCCAAGAGGAAACAAGGAACAAGCATTATCTTCTTATGAGATGTTAGCCAATATGCAAAAGAAGGGTTTCCATATTTATTGTGGACATCATACCTATTGAAAAACAGATTTTAATAAGAAGGAAGAATATTCATAAATTAAAAGAAATATGGGATTAACATTCGGACAAAATTTTTATATTCATTGCTTAAAGCGCCCTGTTGGTTTTTTTGGAGCTTTGACTGCGCTGGTTCTATTGTCGCCTATTTTTATAGCGACCATGATTCTTCTATTCTTTGCCAATAAGAATGGATTTAAGGGAGTATTCTTCACTCAGGAACGCCCTGGAAAGAATGAGAAGATTTTTAAAGCGATTAAGTTCAAGACTATGACCGACGAACGAGATGAAAGCGGCAAATTACTTCCCGATACAGTGCGATTGACAAAAGTTGGAAAAATTATCCGTTCAACTTCCATTGATGAGTTACCTCAGCTCATCAACATTCTGAAGGGCGACATGGCTTTCATTGGTCCGCGTCCTTTATTGGTCAAATATTTGCCTCTCTATTCAGCAGAGCAGCATAGGCGTCACGAGGTGACTCCGGGTATGAGCGGATGGGCGCAGGTGAACGGGCGCAATAACATCTCGTGGACAAAGAAGTTTGAGTATGATGTCTATTACGTGGATCACATCGGACCCATGATGGACGGAAAGGTGTTCTTCACCACCATCAAAAAGGTGCTGTTGAGAAAGGACATCAATCAGGAAGGTGGTCCTTCTGTTACGATGGAGGCATTTAATGGGAAGAATTGATACATTTATTCAGATTGAAATTTAAAATCAAAATCTATGGCAGGGTATAAGTACATAAAGAAGTTCCCAAGGAACTAAAGCATGGAGATTGGAACCTCTGCTTCCAGAAGGTAACCTATCACTATGATGATGGAAGTACACAAGATGGCTTTCGCTTCATTTGGAGACGGCCCGATGGTTCGCTACAAGCAGCGCGTGGTCAGGCTCGCATAGAAACTTACGAGCAGATGATGGGTCTCATAGAACAAGCGAAACAGGCTGGGTTCTTTGATGAAGATTAGAAGTTGGAATTATTCTTGTCACTATCGTCAACAGGCTGTGCAAGCCTATTGTGAGTCTTGTCAGTAAAGTAATGATAAATAATACAAAGTAAGAATAGGAGGTTTGATTTTCAGGACATTACGGCACAACGCTTCTTTGCTCTGCTTAGGGGGATTGTTTGGACAAATTATTGATTCCGCGTTGTTTGAGGAAGAGGGTGTGGTAAGTGTCTGAAATCTGAGGCAACAGTGACTTTTGAGTTATCGATAATTATATAGATTTTTGCAGCGAGTTTAATTCGCCACAAAATGGAGTTATCAGAACAAGTAAAGTAATTCAGGACAAGACAGGCACTTACAAAATGAGCAGCAAACTTAATAATCTGGAATCAACAAATGAACGAAGAAGCGAGAATAAAACTAAGAGAAACGCGTAGGCTGATGATGGCCGATTTGGAGAAGTCGATGCTGAGGGGGAAATCTCCTGAGGATAGCATCTTCTACTATCATTCGTCAGAGGATCGCATTGTGCTATCTCATGCCCTGTTCTGGGTGATGACAAAAACACTGAAGGGGAAGGTGGCAAAGGAAAAGAACCTCCTCCTTCTCCGTCAGTATCAGGAGGAAATGCTTGAGGCATATCTCACGGAGGATGATTACTTCCCTGAGATACTGCACTATTGCAACATCTTGTACGAGACTCTCATCCCAATAACCGCAGGAGTGTATAGCCTTCATACTGACAAGGTCGCGCGCAAACTTGCCGGCATCACAATGATAGCAGCTGGTTATGCCGGTGATATGTCCGAAGACCTCTGCAACGACCTTCTTGATGACATCGACTTCCACTTCAACAAGGTCAAGTGCTGCAAAATCGAACAGATGCACCCTCAACTAAACAAGATGGTTTAGGAAGAGATAAAGGGGATTGCTGCAAGTGTGTAGTACAAAAAAAACGCGAGTTACGCGTTAACAGTTAACACTTGCAAATATTTCCTTCCGAAAAGACCACTTCACAAACTGTCTACATATCAGTCAGTAAAGTTTAGTGCCCCAACTTTAAGACTTTCAAATACAAATATGGTAAGAAAACCTTTTAATCCAGATAAGGAAATATGTGATTATTGCGATCATATAATGCATTCTCACACTCAAGTCTTGAGAAGGAACAAGAAAGAAAAGACTTGGTATTGGGATTATCCAGCTACGGCTGCAATCTGTCATGATGGCGCTTGCTTGGTGAAGAGAAGTTCATTCTCACATTATCCAGAAAAAAAAGGATGGCACCCAGTGTTGAAATCAAAGTTGGAGAAGATTGCAGAAATTGGGGACAGGCTTGTTGGCAATTGTGCAGAACAACATGCTGCCAATATCTACATGAATCAGCTTAATGAAAATAATTTAGCCCATTTGCATTTTAGCATAGCCAGAAGACCAAGAACGAAAGAAGAGGTTCCATATTGCAACAATTGTAAACGAACATTCCCAAATCTATGAAATACAATACGAACTATATGCTTACCCATGATATTGATTGGTTCTGCATCATCAATGGGTTGTACGTGCATGTTGCTTCTGCTGGTGGTATTATCCCAGAGGCTTTAAGAGATAGGGAGGAGTTGCGTCAATTGCAACACATTGTTAGTAATGCTTCATTCTTATTCAGTGAAAACGAGATTGTATATAACGAAAGATTCCTGAATAGTCGTTTTCATGATGGCGAATCAAGAGAGGATTATGTCCGCTCATTCAGGGATATGGCAAGAAAGGGCTTCGTTTCGATGGACAGGACTGATTGGATTAATCCAGAATCCAATGACTATCATGTAGTTTGTTGTCCTAATCGTAATCTTAAGCCAATCATTCCTGAAGGTGTGGTTTTAAAGAATTCTTGTATAACCTTAATTCCGCAACACTATAATTTAACTTTATTTATAAGTTCCTGAGCAACAATAAGTTGCCTAGGATTTTGCCGTGTCAGATTTTTCACTTATCTTAGTGTTGCAATTAGAAAACAA
>SAMEA3663271__coassemble_255_pt1 | contig 22248 bp, 22 predicted proteins | sample SAMEA3663271__metabat2_high_PE_028 | metagenome-assembled genome bin SAMEA3663271 (sample SAMEA3663271) | pig gut metagenome | biome: pig gut; feature: pig-associated habitat; material: faeces | place: China | collected 2013
TTCTAAATCTTCTCTGAGTAACATATCCACCCTCCTGTCTCGTCATCTAAATTCCTGTATGACCGAATCCGCCGCTGCCTCGCTCAGTTTCGTCTATTACTTCCGCTGCTTCAAACTCTGCCTGAACATATAAAGAAAAAACAACCTGTGCGATTCTGTCTCCGTTATATATTGTATATGGCTCACTTCCCCAGTTAATCAAAGGAACATTCCATTCACCCCAGTGCCAACACCGTTTACCAGACCTATGCCGTGCTTTATGGCAAGTCCCGACCGTGCCCTTACCTGAGCTTCCATTCCATGTGGCAGTTCTACAAATAATCCTGTTGGAATTAACCGCCTCTCTCCCGGCAACAATGTAACAGGCCCCTCCGGGAGATATGCCCTCAGGTCTGCCCCTGCGGAACCTTCCGTAGCATATTCAGGCATATATCCGCTTTTGCTCACAATCTTTATTTTGCTCATGATACTGTTTTTCATCATTGGCCTCCCTACTGCCATTTCCATATTTTTTTCCAGTCAATTCTTTTATCCGTAACGGCTACGCCTGTATACTCAGACGGATTGCATATCAGCTTCTTCACATTGTCTATATCTTCAAGACTTACCTTGTCAATACCCTGCACAACCTCATCCGGCGTGAAAATCCTGTCAACCAGAATCAAGTTCTTGCCGTTGGCAAACATACGGCTGGCCACATTTTCCTGTCCGAATATGTAACTGCTCTTCATCTGTTCCTTTGCCATGGAAAGCTCCTCCTGAGTTACACCTTCGCGGCTGAGTATTTCCAGTTCTTCCTCTATGCCGTTAAGTGCTTCTCTTATCTTGTCGTGTCCCACACCTGCATATATGATAAAGCATCCGTCAGAACTGAAGCAGCTGTTCATGGAAAAAACACTGTAGGCAAGGCCTTTTTCTTCCCTGATGTTCTGGAAAAGTCTTGAGCTCATGCTGCCGCCCATAATACTGTTAAGAAGGGAAAGTGCATAATATCTTTCATCGTTCAGTGCTATTCCCTTAGTTGCCAGGCAGATATGACTCTGCTGAATTTCCTTTACCAATACCTTAAATGAAGGCTTGTATTCTACCGCTGCCGTCTTCCTCTCCGGTTTCGATGGGGCGAGTTTTCCGAATTTGTCTTCAAGGAAATCACAGAACTTCTCCTCGTCAAAGTTTCCTGCAACGGAAACTACGACAGAATCTCTCGTATACTCTTTTTCCTTGTATTCGGCCAGCACCCTCCTGCTTATTCCTTTAAGTGATGTCGGTGTTCCGATAATGCTCTTTCCAAGTGGATTTCCCTTAAATACCAGCTCTGTCACCGTGTCGTGAGCCAGGTCGTCGGGCTGATCCTCTATCATCTTTATTTCCTCGCAGATGACCTTGCGCTCCTTAGTCATCTCCCGGCTGTCAAATACAGCATTATTAATCATATCCAGGATAACTTCCGCCCCTTTTTCAAGATTATCCGATATGGTTTTAACATAGTAACAGGTGGCTTCCTTGCCCGTAAAAGCATTCATCTGGCCGCCGATTTTATCTATGTCCTCTGCTATCTGGCGGGCATTTCTCTTTTCGGTGCCCTTGAACATCATATGCTCAATGAAATGGGAAACGCCTGAGTTGGCAGGAATTTCACATACAGCCCCGGCCTTTACCCAGACACCAAAAGCAGCTGACTTTACATAATCTATTTTTTCCATAATGACTCGGACGCCGCAGTCCAGAGTCCTGACTTTAATCTTGCTCATTTTTTCCCCTCCGATTAGTAATTAATTCAGTCTATACAAACAAGGTTTATTGTAACACACTTTCGCCAAAATTCATATACTATGAGAGAAAGATATTGGACTTTAAGGAGGTAAATTTATGAGCTGCTTTGGTGGAAGAGTATCCCACGACCTCTATCAAAATTGCTGTAACGCCAATGTCCTCTGCGAATTTAACGGAGATTTAAGTAATGTGGTTTCGGAACCTATCTTTGTACAGAAAGTGTACGATGCGGTTCTGTTTAACCTTCAGGGTATGAAAACAGTTCAGAACCAGAGCTTTACTCCCCGCATTCCGCAGGGACACAGAGTTAAAAGAGTAATAGATATCAGATGCAGGAGGAGCTTTAATCCGGGTAATGTAGAAGATCCTACAAACCTCAAACTTGATGTAGATACCACAATTTCCGGTGCTACATTCCTCAGAAACGGCGCAGGCGAAGAAATATCTGTAGTTGGTGCCGATGGAAACTTTTCAGAAAAACTACTTTTTGCAGACACTTCTGACTGCGATGACAAATGTATGGGCACGCCGGTTTTCGGTACGCAGAACATATCCATTACAGGAAATGTGATCATCGAAATCGATCTGCTGTTATGTGACAGCTGCAACAACGAAAGCATATTTACCATATGCACAGATGTAAATATCGCAACCAGAGAACATCCGCTGGTGCTTACAAACTTTTTTGAAATCTGTATGCCGTCAGCAATCGACACCGCATTCCTGCCTAGATTTACGGAGTTCTGTAATTCCGCCTGCGAAGCGAGACTTGCCACAAACAATCACGGCAGGGACCTGTGCATAGGTCCGGACGGATCCGTTACAGGAAATCTGATTATAGCAATCTGCGTAACATGTGAGAAAAAAATCGTAGTTCCGGTTCAGCTTTGCGTTCTTTCCACAGGTTTTGCACAGGCTGCTGTACAGCAGAACGCTATTTGTACCACTTTCCCAACTCTGTTCCCTAATCAGATTAAACCGTGTGATACAATTGAAAACTGTGGTGAGTCCTGTGAAGATGAACAAGATGAATGCAGGGAATGTAATGACATATGCGAGGTAAATAACAGGTGCGAATGTGATGACAGATGTGAGCGGGACGAGAGATGTGAACGCAGCAGACGCCCTCAGCCAAGAAGATAAATCATAATATAATCTTATACGTTTACAGATGGAGTCTTTGGAAGCCTTTTCGAAGTCTCCATCTTTTATGTGAAAAAAACGTTGCCAAATCTCCTTTTATATGATAAAGTATAGATGTGCTAAACAAACAAATTATGAACAATTTTATTATTTGCACTATTTACTCATTACTAGGAGGTCTATGTATGAAAAAGAAATTAAGTTTATTACTGGTTTTAGTACTTATTGTAGCTACCGTTCTGTCCGGCTGCGGCGGCAACGACACAACTGAATTAAAGATGGCTACAGGCGGTACAGGCGGTACCTATTACGGTTACAGCGGAATTATCGCTCAGGCACTTGCAGATGTGGTTACCATCACTCCTGAATCCACTGGTGCATCAATGCAGAATGTACAGTATCTTCAGACAGGAGAATCTCAGATTGCAATCATTCAGAACGATGTTATGTCTTATGCATATACAGGAACTGACCTTTGGGCAGCTTCAAATGCAGAAGCTTACACTGATTTCTCAGCTGTAATGGCTTGCTATCCTGAAACTGTTCAGATTATCGCAAAGAAGGACATTACTTCTATCGACCAGCTTAAGGGCAAAAAGGTTTCTGTAGGCGATGCAGGCTCCGGTGTTGAATTCAACGCTACACAGGTTCTGGCTGCATACGGTATGGACATCAACAGTGATATCGTAAAGAACAACCAGAGCTTTGCTGATTCAGCAGACTCCATCAAAAACGGAACTATCGATGCTGCATTCGTAGTTGCAGGAGCTCCTACTACTGCTGTTCAGGAACTGGCTACCACCTATGACTTTAATGTTCTTTCCATAGATAAAGAGCACGCTGACAGGCTTATGGAACAGTACGAATTCTATACTAAGCTTACTATTCCTGCAGGAACTTACAAATGTGTAAACGAAGATGTTGAAACCGTTGCAGTTATGGCAACAATCGTTGCAAGAAACGATGTTCCTGAAGACACAATCTATGCTCTCGTAAAGGGAATCTTTGATAACAAGGAAACTATCGCAGCTAACCACGAAAAAGGTAAGCTTATTGATCTTGAAACTGCTGTTTCCGGCATCACAATTCCTTTCCACCCTGGTGCAGAAAAGTACTACAAGGAACAGGGAGCTTTATAATAGAAGTTGGGATTGATTAAATTTGAATAAAAAACTTTTGATATGTATAACCGCGGCAGTGCTTATTGCTGCGGTTATACTTCTGATTTTTGGACCATTCTCGGGTAAGTATCTTATCCTCGAGAATGATGAGACAGGTGAAATTTACAGCAAGATTCCTGTAGAGGATTTTGACGAATTTGAAATCACCTTCACACACTCCGTAAACAAATCACCTGTAACTGATATCTATCAGATAAGAGGCGGAGACATATATCTGACGGGCAATGTATATTACGGCTTCGGTGCCGGTGTCCCTACGGAAATATATGAGGGTCAGACCCTCTCTTACGGCGAAAACGGCGAGATGATTATCTCCAATATGGACACCCTCATGCCCCACCTTGTATATATTATCGGAACTGTAACAGATTATTACCTTTCCGTTAACGGAGGTGAAAAGGTCTGCCTACAGGACCTTTACGGAACTAACAAGCATATAAGAATATACTGCCGTGGCTTCTGACTTTTGCCCGGCTTAAACAGACATACAATATAGAAAAGAGGTGTAAGCGTTGTTTGACAAAAAAACAAATCAGCAGCCCCCTGAAATTGAATACGGCGATATGGATCAGCAGGTTCAGGCCGTAATGGAAAAATATGACAGAGAATCAAATGTACGCCACTGGACAGGTATTCCGAGAAAGGTTGTCAGATACCTGATGGTTGCCTTCACCGTTTACTGCGTACTTATAAACTTTCTTTTCTCATGGGAAACACGAATTGAAAGAGCCTCATTTGTTGGATGCATCGTATTTCTGGTGTTTCTTATCTTCCCTGCACGAAAAGGCGGCGGAAAGAAAGAAAATTACATTCCTTGGTATGATGTAATACTGGCGCTGGCAGGCGGTTTTTCCTACTTTTACTTCGTATTCAACTGCCAGAAAATTATCGCTCAAGGCATTATGTTAAGCCAGTTTGAGGTTATTCTCGGAATTATCGGTATTCTCTGCACACTGGAAGCCTGTCGGCGTTCTGTGGGCATACCTATCGTTATCGTTTCATCCTGTTTCGTTATATACGGACTGACTCAGAAGTCACTGCTTCTGACAGTGTATAATCTGTTTTACACTACAGAGGGTGTAATCGGCACACCGATAAGAGCGTGCTCTACCTTTATCGTACTCTTTGTAATGTTCGGCAGCTTCCTCAAGCAGACGGGAATAACTGATTTCTTCATAGAAATGGCCAATTCCATTGCCGGAAGCTCCGACGGCGGTCCTGCCAAGGTTGCGGTTATCTCATCTGCTCTTTGCGGCATGGTTTCAGGTTCATCTGTGGGCAATACAGTTACAACAGGCGCCGTAACCATTCCTCTGATGAAAAAGACGGGCTACAAGCCTGAATTTGCTGGTGCCGTAGAGGCCGCTGCCTCTACAGGAGGACAGATAATGCCGCCGATTATGGGTGCTGCCGCTTTCCTTATGGCTGAATACGCAAGCGTTCCTTACGGAACTATTGCCAGCAAGGCCATACTTCCTGCAGTACTCTATTTTGCGGGAGTTTTTATGGCAGTGCACCTTGAGGCAAAGAAAACCGGTCTTAAAGGTCTCCCTAAGGATGAACTTCCTAACTTTTTCAATGTACTCTTTAAAAAAGGCTACCTTCTGGTTCCTCTGATTGCTTTGGTAATCCTCATCATAAAGACTACCATGGCTCTGGCGGCTATAGTTGGTACTATCCTTGCGATAGTAATGAGTCTTTTCAGAAAGGATACAAGAATAAATGTGACCAAATTCTTCGACGCCCTTGAAGAAACCGCAAAGAGCACCCTCACGGTTGGCGCTGCCTGTGCTGTTGCAGGCATAATTGCCTGCATCATCACTACCACAGGCATAGGAACCAAGCTGATTTCAGCTATCGTGGGACTTTCGGGCGGACATATGTTTATCGCTATGCTCCTTACAATGATAACCTGTATCGTCCTTGGTATGGGTGTTCCGACTACAGCAAACTATGTAATTATGGCTACTACATGTGCTCCTATTCTCATTTCAATGGGAATGCCTGCACTGTGTGCACATATGTTCGTATTCTACTTTGGTATCGTAGCAGATATTACACCTCCTGTTGCTCTTGCAGCATACGCAGGAAGCGCTATCGCCGGCTCAAAACCTATGAAGACAGCAATAAATGCCACCACATTAGCCATTGCTGCTTTTATTGTTCCGTACTGCTTCGGCTTTAACCCTGCCCTGCTCTTCATTGACTGCACCTGGTGGCAGGGAGTTCAGGTGGTTATCACCTCCCTTATTGGAGTATACGGCGTAGCTGCAGGTCTGAGAGGATATGCATTTGACCATCTTAACGCTGTAATGCGTATCGTTATCATTGCTGGAGGACTTCTCCTCATCGATGCCGGTGCACTTACTGATGTTATAGGTATTATAGTTGTAGTTGGTATTTCTGCATTCCAGCAGATAAACAAAAAAAGAAAGCTTGCAGCCTAGGCTGAAGCCAGAATCTGAAAGCATATCAAAACCCGGGTATTTATCGAATGCCCGGGTCTTCTTTTAGGTTTAAAGATTGCTCATTACATAATCAGCAAATTCGGTACATTTTGCACCATCAGCTGTACCTGTAACCACAATTTTCTTCTCTTTTTCTCCGCAGACATAAAGGGCATCTGCCAATCTGTCTGCCTTTTCCGCAAAACCCAGCTGCCTTATCATCATCTCTGTAGCCTTGAAAATACTTGAAGGGTTTGCATACTCTGCCAGTCCTTCTTCAACCATTCTAGGGGCCGAACCGTGGATAGCCTCAAACATTGCATACTTTGAGCCCAGGTTTGCACTTCCGGCTGTGCCTACGCCGCCCTGAATCTGAGCCGCTTCGTCAGTTATTATATCGCCATACAAATTAGGAAGAACAAACACCTGGAACTGATTTCTGATATCCCTGTTTACCAGATTGGCTGCCATAATATCTATGTACCAGTCCTCAGCCTCAATTTCCGGATATTCAGTCGCTATCTCGTGGCATATTCTTGAAAAGCTTCCATCTGTCTTTTTCATTATGTTTGCCTTTGTAACTACAGCCACCTTAGTTTTTCCGTTGGCACGGGCGAAGTCAAAGGCCGCTCTGGCTATTCTCCTTGTTCCCGGCTCTGTGGTTACCTTAAAGTCCATAGTCATCCTTCCGGGAATTTCGATCCCTCTGCTTCCGAGAACATACTCACCTTCAGTGTTTTCTCTGAAAAATGTCCAGTCAATCCCCTCATCCGGTACAGAAACAGGTCTTACATTAGCAAATAAATCAAGTTCACGGCGGAGTGTTACATTGGCACTCTCCATACTGCCGCCCTTCGGTGTCGTTGTAGGTCCTTTGAGAAGCACATCGCATGACTTTATTTCAGCAAGTACATCATCAGGCACCGATTTGCCAAGAGCACTCCTGTTTTCTATTGTCAGACCATCGATTACTTTAAGAGTAACCTTTCCGGATTCGATTTCGTCAGCCAAAAGCTTCCGCAGCAATCTTTCAGATTCCCTCATAATCACAGGACCGATTCCATCGCCCCCGATGAGACCTATGGTGACACCTTTGTTGATGTCGCAGTACGGGAAATAACCGCCGTCCTTCATGCGATCAACTCTGTCCATCTGCTCTCTCAGAAGTGTTTCAAAATCATCTATCGCCCTCTGTATAAAATTTTCTCTTCTGTCGTCAAACATTATAGTCCTCCTCCCTGTCCTACATATTTAAGTAGCCCTCCTGCCTTCAAAATAGCTTTCTGACGGTCTGTAAAGCTGCAAATCAGTTGAATATCTTTACCCGTTTTTTCGTTGGTTAAAACAAGCTTTCCGCTGTCCATCCCTTCATATACATTTTTTATGGAAAGCATATCCGACTGACTTAAGCTGTAGTAATCTTCAGGATTTTCAAATGTCAGCGGCATAATTCCCGCGTTAATGAGATTAGCTGCATGAATTCTGGCAAAGCTTTTTGCAATTACAGCGCGCACGCCAAGATAAAGTGGTACCAGCGCCGCATGTTCTCTTGATGAGCCCTGACCGTAGTTATTTCCGCCTACTATAATGCTCTGGCCCGCTGCTTTTGCTCTCTCCGGAAATGTCTCATCACATACTCCGAAGCAGAACTTTGAAAGATAAGGAATATTCGAACGGTAAGGAAGTATCTTGGCTCCGGCAGGCATAATATGGTCTGTGGTGATATTATCTCCAACCTTCAGGACAAGCTCGGCTGTGAGTGTATCTCCCTGAGGCCTGCTTTCGGGAAATGGCTTTATGTTAGGCCCTCTGAGAATTTCCAGTGTCCCGGCTGTTTCCTCATCTGCAGGAGGAATCACGGCACTGTCATCTATCTTGAATTTTTCCGGCATTGACACCTGAGGCATCTCGCCCAGCATTCTTGGATCAGTTATTTCTCCCGTAAGTGCTGCTGCAACGGCTGTTTCCGGTGAAACCAGATATACCTGACCGTCAGCAGTACCTGAACGGCCTTCAAAATTTCTGTTAAATGTTCTCAGTGATACTCCACCTGAATTAGGTGAAAATCCCATTCCTATACATGGTCCGCATGCACACTCAAGCAATCTTGCGCCGCTTGCCAGAATATCAGTCAATGCTCCACAGTCTGCCAGCATTGAAAGAACCTGTTTTGAACCTGGTGATACCGAAAGACTTACCGACGGATCAATTGTCTTTCCTCTAAGAAGAGCCGCTGCTTTAAGCATATCGTAAAGTGATGAATTAGTGCATGAACCTATGCATACCTGATCAACTTTTGTGCCCTTAAGGCTTTCCACTGTTACAACGTTATCCGGGCTGTGCGGGCACGCTATCAGTGGCTTCAGTTCTGACAGATCTATATCTATAACTTTGTCATATACTGCATCTTCGTCGCTTCTCAGTTCTATGTAATCTTCTCCCCTTCCCTGTGCTTCGAGGAAAGCTTTAGTAATCTCGTCTGACGGGAAAATTGATGTGGTAGCACCCAGCTCAGTTCCCATATTAGTTATGGTAGCACGTTCAGGAACTGAAAGGGTCTTTACACCTTCTCCTCCCCATTCTATTATGGCTCCAACACCGCCCTTTACGGACAGTATGCGCAGAATTTCCAGACTCACATCCTTTGCAGTAACAAAGTCATGAAGCTTGCCTGTAAGATTTACTTTGTACATTTTAGGCATGGTTATATAGTATGCCCCGCCGCCCATGGCAACGGCCACGTCAAGTCCACCTGCTCCCATGGCAAGCATTCCGATACCTCCGCCTGTAGGTGTATGGCTGTCCGAGCCTATAAGTGTTTTGCCCGGCTTGCCAAAGCGCTCAAGGTGAACCTGATGACAGATTCCGTTGCCGGGCCTGGAAAAATACAGACCATATTTCTTCGCCATTGACTGGATGAATCTGTGGTCATCTGCATTTTCAAATCCTGACTGAAGTGTATTGTGATCTATATATGCTACGGAAAGCTCCGTTTTTACTCTGGGCACCCCCATGGTTTCGAATTCAAGATATGCCATGGTTCCGGTTGCATCCTGTGTAAGTGTCTGATCTATCTTGAGAGCAATTTCCTCACCGGGAATCATCTCACCGCTTACGAGATGTTCTTTAATTATTTTTTGTGCTAATGTAAGTCCCATTTATATGTACTTCCTTTCTTTTATCCCTTTAAAATGCTTGCATAAGCGTGTTCTATATGAGTCATCATGAGTCTCTCCACTTCTTCAATATCTCTTCTGGCAATAGCCTCGTATACCTGTCTGTGTTCCTTTACTGAGTTCATAATTCTGTCGCTCTTTTCCAGAGAAGCCTTTCTGTATTTGGAAAGTTTATGATGTATAGGTGATAGTATGATTTCATAGGTTGTGCTGCCGCAGCAGGAATAAATAAAATCATGAAATTTCGTGTCCAGATTTTTAACTGCTTCCGCACCTCCCGCTTCTACAGCCTTTTCCTGTCTTTTAAGAATCTCTCCCAGTTCTGCAAGAGCCTCATCACTCATCTTTTCTGCAGCCAGCGCCGTTGCCTTTGCCTCGATTTTTCTCTTCACATCAAACATATCGGCTATATCTCCGGCGGTTATTCCCAGAACCTTGAAACCGGCATCTGTTTCTTCAACAAGTTTTTCTGCTTCAAGTCTTATGAGGGCTTCTTTTACGGTTCCCGGTCCCACTCTGAGATCTGAAGCTGCCTTTTCCGGATAAATAATACTCCCCTGTGGATATTGTCCATGAAGTATCTCTTCCTCTATTTTTTCGGAAATCTGGTTTGAAAGGGAAACTTTTTTATAATCTATCATTTTGCGTACTCCTTACTATCTGTCAAATCTCTGATTTTATTTTCTATCTCACTGTTTGCGAGGCTTGTGGTTCTGCCGTCTGCATACATTTCGTCAACCCAATCCTTGATAGCCTTTACCAGATCATCATTTTTGCTCAGTTTCTTTTCCTCTGAAAGACCGTAATGTTCATTTATCCAGTACGCAATCCCAGCTGCACCGGAGGTCTTGCTTACAGTAACTCCGGGCGCACGGTTGAGTATTTTCTTGGTGTTGAAAATATTATATATTTCCTCATCCTTCATGAGTCCGTCAGCATGTATGCCCGCTCTGGTTACATTAAAGTTTTCTCCTACAAAAGGAGTCATTGGAGGAATGTTATACCCCATTTCATCTCTGAAGTATGCACCGATCTCAGTCACAACCGTCGGATCCATGCCGTCAAGAGAACCGCGAAGAGATGCGTATTCGAACACCATCGCTTCAAGAGGAATATTACCTGTTCTCTCTCCGATACCAAGCAAAGAGCAGTTTACCGCACCGCAGCCATAAAGCCATGCAGCGGACGCATTGGTAACCGCTTTATAAAAATCGTTATGTCCGTGCCATTCAAGCATTTCGCTAGGTACTCCGGCATAATGCTGCAGGCCATACACGATACCAGGAACACTTCTTGGCAGAGATGCACCTGCATAAGGCACACCGTATCCCATGGTGTCACATGCCCTTATCTTAACAGGAATGCCTACTTCTTTTGAAAGTTCCATGATCTCATTGACAAAAGGCACCACGAAACCATAGAAATCAGCCCTGGTTATGTCCTCCAGATGACATCTAGGAACTACACCTGCATTAAATGCATCTTTTATAGTGGCCAGATAAAAGTCTACCGCCTGCCGTCTGGTCATATTCATCTTTTTGAAAATATGATAGTCGCTGCAGGATACAAGTATGCCGGTCTCCTTAATGCCCATCTCTTTGACCATTTTGAAGTCTTCCTTGGAAGCTCTTATCCAGGTGGTGATTTCAGGGAAAGTATATCCAAGCTCCATGCATTTATCGATGGCTTCTCTATCCTTTTTTGTATAAATAAAAAATTCCGACTGTCTGATCAGGCCGTAAGGTCCGCCAAGCTTAGCCATTAATTTATATAGGTCAACTATCTGCTTTACCGTGTAAGGAGCCATCGACTGCTGGCCGTCCCTGAATGACGTATCAGTAATCCAGATATCTTCCGGCATGTTCATAGGCACACGTCTGTGGTTAAAGGCAACCTTCGGCACTTCGTCGTAATTATATATCTGTCTGTAAAGATTAGGTTCTTCAATATCCTGCAGAGAATACTTATAAATGCTCTGCTCAAGAAGGTTTGATTTCTTTGAAATTTCAAGCATTTCCTTACTTGTCCTCTCTTTCTTTATTTTCCGATGTTACAAGTATAAAACCGCCTCAGAGAAAAGTCAATACATTTTTCAAAAATGTTTTTAAATTGTTTTTGCTTTAACAAAGTAAAACCCGGAAGTGACCTTCCGGGCTTGATATTTATATGATTATTTCTGAGCTTCCTGTACAAGCTGAGCACCATAGTGAAGAGCTTTTAAGTTAACTTCTTCTGTTCCCTTAGGTACGTGATTGAGAACCGCTTCCTCAACGGCCTTCTGTGAAGCAACGTGAAGCAGCTCGTTTACCACACCCACTGAAATGATATTAGCTGACATACGGTTCTTTATCACCTCTGCCGCACCTTCAAGAATAGGAAGATGGTAAACCTTATGAAGTGATTCAACTTCATCAGGAACTGTGATGCCTTCATCGACAACTACGATAGCCTGATTTTTTAGACAGCCGACATATTTGTCCAAGGAAACCTGAGTAAGTGCCAGAAGCAAGTCTGGTCTGATTACTTTTGTATAGGTGATTTTTTCGTCAGAAACGATAGTTTCAGCTTTTGACGAACCTCCTCTTGCCTCTGGTCCGTAAGCCTGGCACTGAACCACATTCTTGCCGTTCTCATAAGCAGCTTCAGCAATAATAATGGTTCCCATAATTACACCCTGTCCGCCGGAGCCGGTCATCCTGATTTCTGTCTTAGCCATTACTTGTCACCTCCGACCTTCTCGATAATTTTCATATACATATCAGTATATTCTTCCTTATTTTCAACACATGAAAGTTCTCCGATAAGGAACTTGCCTTCAAGCTGTTCAGGAGTCATTTTTGCTCCAGCTTTCACATCAACAGCATTGTCCTTCTGCCATGTGAGCATCTTGACTGAATCTCCTTTTTTATTCTTACGTCCATAGTATGTCGGGCATACTGAAAGCCCTTCTATAAGAGAAAATCCATGATGCTTAATACCGGCCTCAATAAGCTTAATAGCCTGCTGTGCATGGTAAGCTGTGCAGCGTCCTGTGAAAGTAGCTCCTGCAGCCTGTGCCAGCTGCGGAATATCAAAGTTGTAGTCAATGTTTCCATAAGGAGCAGTTGTTCCCTTTTCGCCGTGAGGTGTAGTAGGCGAATACTGTCCGCCTGTCATGCCGTAGATATTGTTATTGAACACGATGACAGTCATATCAATATTTCTTCTGCAGGCATGAATCAGATGGTTTCCGCCGATGGCTGTAGCATCGCCGTCTCCGGTGATTACGATTACATGAAGGTCAGGATTTGCAAGCTTTACCCCTGTTGCAAAAGCTATTGCACGTCCGTGAGTAGTATGTAATGTATTATAGTTCATATATCCGGCAGCTCTGGATGAACATCCGATACCGGAAACGATAACCACCTTATCCGGATCAAGGCCGCAGTTCTCAATTGCCTGTGCAACATCTCTCATCAGAATCCCATGACCGCATCCAGGACACCAGATATGTGGAAGTCTGTTAACACGCATTGTTTTTTCTATCAGATTGCTAGGCATATTAATATACCTCCTTTACTTTGTCTATTACATCTGTAGGGGTAATAGTGGTACCGTCAATCTTGCCAAGGAAGTCCACAGGCACTCTGCCCTCTACAATTCTCTGCACTTCCAGCAGCATCTGTCCGTCATTATGTTCAGCAACGATAATCTGTCTCAGATGCTTGTTTTCCTTGATAACCTTCAGGAGTGCTTCTTCCGGGAACGGCCACACTGTTATCGGTCTGAACATACCTATTTTAACGAAGTCCATCTTCTTCGCATCTTCCATTGCACCCTGTACTGCTCTTGCAGTACCGCCGAAGCATACGATCATTGTCTCACAATCTTCGCAGTCAACTTCTTCCCACTTCTGAATACGATCTCTTCTCATTCTGATCTTATCAAGGAGACGTCTTTCCTGTGTATCCGTGATGTTGTTATCGTTAGTAGGGAAGCCGTCCAGATCGTGGAAAAGACCGGTTACGTTGAACTTGTCGCCTTCACCGAAAGGTGCGTATTCCGGAACATAGTTTCCTTCCTGAACAGCATAAGCAAGTGTGCCGTTGAAGGTGCGGTCTACCCTTCTGTCTGAAATAGTCAGTTCTTCAGGCGGAATAAGTTCACAGCCTTCTCTCAGGTGGCCTATAATTTCGTCCATAAGGAATATTACAGGTACTCTGAATCTTTCTGCCATGTTGAATGCTCTTACACATTCAGTATAGCATTCCTGAACCGATGAAGGTGAAATTACGATAACAGGATGGTCACCGTGAGTACCCCATTTTGACTGCATCAGGTCGCCCTGTGACGGTGATGTAGGAAGACCTGTAGAAGGGCCTTCCCTCTGTACGTCTACTATGACAATAGGAATTTCTGCGATAGCAGCATATCCTATATTTTCCTGCTTAAGGGAGAATCCCGGACCGGATGTTGCTGTCATAGCTTTGAGCCCTGCTACGGAAGCACCCAGTGCCGCAGCTATACCGCCTATTTCGTCTTCCATCTGTATGAATTTGCCTCCTACCTGAGGCAGTCTGAGAGCACTTCTCTCAGCGATTTCTGTCGAAGGAGTGATAGGATAGCCTGCATAGAATCTCATTCCTGCAGCGATTCCTCCTTCTACAACGGCTTCATTGCCCTGCAGTAATTGAAATCTCTTTCCCATTAGTTCTCCTCCTCTATATAAATTGCATAATCCGGACAGCGCAGTTCGCAGAGTCCACACTTGATGCACGCTTCTTCGTCAGCGATATGCACCTTTTCGTGCTCAATTGCGAGCACATTCTTAGGGCAAAACGCCACGCATATTCCGCAGCCCTTGCACCACTTCGGATTAATAACCAAAGTTTTGTTCTTTGCCATTTAAGCTCACCTCATAATTGTATTTAAGTTTATTCACTTTTCACATAATACCATATATTGTTGAATTTTCAACATTTTCGGAGAAAAAGCACTTTTTTTATACAAAATGACTTTTTGTATAAAAAAATACAAAAAAACTTCCGCGGTAAAATGTACCGCGGAAGTTTGTAAACCATATCATTTTTTTATTTTTCAAAGTACGATATGAAGCATCCGGCTTTTTCAGTGAGAATCTCGCTGCCGCGTGCTGCAGGCTGACCACCTACGATTACCCAGTCAATTCCTTTCGGCGGTTTGGAGATATCTCCGAATGTAGCTCCGTCTATTATGGTTTCAGGGTCAAATATGGTGATGTCTGCATCTGCGCCAATTTTGATGACTCCCTTTCTTTTTTCAAGATCAAGACGTCTTGCGGGTTCAATTGTCATCTTCTTTAAAGCATCAATCAGAGGCAGTCTCTTTTCCTCTCTCACATACTTTCCCAGAACTCTAGGGAAAGTCCCGGCAGCTCTCGGATGACCGTTACCATGGTTTATAATACCGTCACTGGCCACCATTCCCTTTGGGTTTGCAACTGCCAGGGCAATTTCCTCTTCATTCATTACAAAAGCTACAACCAGCATCTCAGGGTAATTTTTTCTTGCATCCCTGAAGATTTTCTCAGTGCAGTATACATTCCTGTAAGGGTCATCTGTAAGCATCAGATCCTTGTAATCCTTACCCCAGGCTTCGAGACATCCATCATCAAAAACCGTTGAGTTGATTTTCGTAGAAAAAGCATTGTACGGATATGTATCAAAATTCAGTCTTGGGTCTTCATCCATGGACCGGTTTATCAGTTCCAGAGACTCCTTCATCTTACCCATGGCAGAGCAGCTGGAAAGATGAGATATCTGGAACCTCTTGTTTATGTGTTTCTGGATATTTACCATTTCCTCAATTGAAGAAATGTCATCAATACAGTCATTTCTGTAGTGAGCCGCTACAAGCAGATTAGGATCATCAGAAGCTTCAGTTCCATATATGATTTCCTCAAATGTGATTCCCGGATCGTACTCAATTCCAAAGGAAATGCCCATAGCGCCTTCTTTAAGGTCTTCCTGCATCTTGGCTCTGATTATATCCCACTGTTCTCTGTTTGCAGTGTCATGATGACCTAAACCCAGACCTGTTCTGTACCAGTTGTAGCCGGTGAGCATAGCATAGTTTACAGGTGAGCCGCCAAGTTCTCTGATTGTATCTTTAAATTCCTTCAAAGTCTGATACATCACTCCGCAGTTTCCTCCCACACAGGTTGTTACTCCCTGCTTTAGCATCATCCTGGAGATAATGTATTCCTTTCCCTCGTCAGCAAAGTTTTCTTCATGCATGTGAATATCTATAAAGCCCGGAGAAACCACTCTTCCGGCTGCATCGATAACTCTTGCTGCATCAAGGGTTTCAGATCCTATATAGGTGATTTTGCCGTCCTTTGTGCCGATATTTGATTCAATAAACTGATTATTGTCATAATCAGGATATTTTCCGTTTTTAATTAAAATGTCCAGCATATTAACTACCTTTTCTTTCTAAAAATCCTCTTTCATTCTGCGGATTTTTTCTTCGTCGGAGAATATCTTGGCTACATGAAGTCCGATTACCATAGCACCCTGCCTTATGGCTTCATGAGCTCGAGGGGATTTAACGGCCTCAGCAAATTCCCTTGTGTGTATTGCTACTCCCCTGTCTACAATCTGAAGTGTAGGATGGAATGTAGGACAAACGAAACTTACATTTCCTGCATCTGATGAACCGAAAATCTTATCATGATCACCGTTGATTTCGATGCCAAGTTCATTGTAAACCTCTCTCAGCAATTCAATTCCATAATCATTGTTCTTCAGATTATCGTACATCGCCGCCGTAAGAGCTTTTTCCCACGTAGCACCTGTGGCTATTGCTGCTCCTTCGGCACAGTTGTCAGCTCTCTTATCCAGTTCAAACAGATAATCTTTGTCAAGGGCTCTGTAATAAAACTCTGCACTTGCTTCCTCAGGCACAATATTCGGAGCCTCTCCGCCGTTTCTGTACACACCATGCATTCTCACGTCCGGTGTAACATGCTGACGAAGCATATCTATACCGTGGAACATGAGCTGTGCTGCATTAAGTGCATTTACTCCGTCCCAAGGCGATGCCGATGCATGAGCTGCTTTTCCATGGAATGTGTAAAGATACTGGTGAAGTCCCAGAAGCTTGCAATAAAGCAGGTTCTGGTCATACAGATGTATCATCATAGCCATGTCATAATCATTAAAAATTCCCTGCTCAACCATTGCACACTTGGCACCGTCTATTTCCTCATTAGGCGTTCCTAAAATATGAATATCACAATTCAACTCATCCTGAAGTTCAGACAGTGCAATTGCAGCCAAAACGCTGATAGAGCCACTTACACAGTGCCCGCATGCATGTCCGATACCCGGAAGAGCGTCGTATTCTGCCATAATAGCAACTTTGTATTTGTGATTGTCATCTCCATATATTCCTCTGAAGGAGGTATCAAGACCTGCAAAAGGCATCTCCACTCTGAAGCCCCTTTTTTCAAGTATTTCTGCAATTTTTTTTGATGAACGATGTTCTTCTCCCGAAAGCTCAGGATGATCAGCTAAATCATCATTCAAGGCAATCAAGTCCGAAAGATTGTCTTCAACTTTTTCGGTCAATATTTCTTTAAGCTTTAAATACTTATCCATTTTTTAATCACCTCTTTCTTTTATTTTATTATTCTATCACAATTTTCTGAAAAATCAACTCTTGTCAGTCTGATCGTTATTTCGGCATTAAGTTTATAGGCAGGATATGGCTGATTATAGCTTCTTTCCTTACTCCAGTATGCCTGCTTATGTCTTTCCAGTATTTCCTCATCAGAAAGGCCCTCTTCGATTCCTTTAAAAATCAGCTCACGTTCAGCCTCTGCTGCCTTTGTAAAATCATCAAAAAATGTTTCTTTTGCTTTCTTTGATACTACTCCATAGTGTGGTCCGATTATATAGTTTGTATCAATCTGTTTCAGCCTGTGTGCCGACTCAATTGCGTCTTTATAGCTTTTCAATATGGATGGATAAATAAAAGCTGTTCCGTTTCTGACGCCTGTTGACTCACTTGCAAAAAGTATCTTCTGCGGCTCCAGCAGATAACTCATGGAACAGTCTGTATGACCTTTTGTAACAAAAGCTGTTATTTTTTCCTTTCCGAGGCTTACGCTGTCGCCATCCTTCATAATGATGTCCACTCTCATTCCGTCAGCAGTAATTTTGACTTTGCCGCCAAACTGTTCCTTGGCTTCATTGCCGAGTCTGACCATTGTTCGTTTCGCACCCTCACTTGCAAAAACTCTGACAGCCTTCTCACCTGCACATACTTTGACCTCCGGCCACTCTTCCAGTATATATGGAAGTGCCCCTATATGGTCATAGTGCGTGTGAGAAAGGAAAATATAATCCAATGTTCTGTTCTCGCGGTCGAGAACCTCATGTATGTTTGCTATAAGTCTGTCTTCAAAACATGCCATTCCGCAGTCGTAAAGTCCTGTTTTTTCAGTGCCCAGTATCAGTATTGCCTCTCCGCCTCTGCCGCCTGTTACCCTTGCCAGAGGCTCGGGCATATTAAATGGGTTTTCATCAAGCATTTTTTCTTTCCTCCATATATCGAAAAAATTTACTGCTATCATTGCTACAATAATAAATCCAAGATAACCCTCTATGGGAAACATATAAGCTACCACATTTTTAAAGCCCACAAGACCCAGCAAAAATGCCGCTGCTGCGGCGATTATCACCATTCTGCCCTTGTGCGGACCTTCTTTTATTTTAGTAGTGAAACCATAAAAATTGCTGGTAGCTGATGAATAAATTGCCGCAAACAGCAATATGGAATAGCCAAGTCCTGCAGCCGGAGAAACCCTGGTTGAATAAGCCAGCATAGGCATATCTGCCTCCTGAGCAAATAACATGTCCTTCTGAATTGCACTGACAATGACAAAGGCAAGTATCCCGAGGAGAACTCCGCCAAGCCCGGAACCCAGTATGGCTGCCTTTTCCGACTTTGCATTCACAGAAGATGTGGCTACTATTGGAATCATAGCCAGGATATTATACGAAATATACAGACATGAGGCCAGAATCCAGTTGCCGGCAATAGGTGACGGATTAAGAAGAGACATATCACTCTCAATTTTATTGCAGCTCATAATAACGATGATGCTAACTGCAACCACAGCCGCAAAAAGCACGGGCATTATGTATTTAAAAACCTTTGATATACGCTCGAATTCTCCAAGAACTGTTGCAACCACCAGCACAGCGATGATAACCCCTCCAATCATGGGATTGATGCCGAAGAGCTGATTGAGCATGGCACCGCATGCTGCGGTCATATTAATAAGAACCGTAAATAATATTATAGCCATGAACCAGCTTACTGCATTTGCAATCTTTTGATTATTGCCAGGTGCAATAATTCGTCCCATCTCATTTGTACCAAGTTTTCTGGCTATGTATGCCGTAGCTGTCCCCAGAAGAATAAAAAGAATTCCTACCAGCAGCACGCCTATCTTGCCCTTGACCCCGAAAACACCGAAAAACTGCCATATCTCACGTCCGGACGCAAAACCGGCTCCCATTATCGCACCGACGAACATGAGAGCCACGTTTAATACATTCAAGTTAACGGATTTAGAATTATCCTTCATTTAAAGTCTCCTTAGACAGCTTATAATATTTGAACTCGCCGTAGCTGAAAAATATAAGTCCAACCCATATAATAGCGAATGCTACCAGCTGAATCTTTTCAAAAGGCTCCTGAAACAGGAAAATGCCTATTATAAGCGAAAGCGTCGGCGAAATATATTCCGTAAGTCCTAAGGCGAATAAATTTATTTTATTGGCTGCATCAGCGAAAAGAGCCAGTGGAAACGCAGTGAAAAGGCCGCAGAACATAAGCAGTAAGTATTTGTACATTTCTCCGCTTCCTAATGATGCCAAGGCTCCCTGACCTGTTACCTCAAGATATATAATTACTGCCAGCGCAAAAGGTGACAGAAATACTGTTTCGTAAAGCAGCGATAATATGGGCGGCTTGTTGAAATTTTTCTTGCATGCAGCATATATGGAAAACGTAACTGCAAGACCCAAGGCTATCACCGGCACCTCTCTGAAGTATATGATTATGACCAGCACTCCGGCACAGGCAAGAGCCAGGGCAGTTTTTTTGTATACTGTCAGCTTTTCTCTAAAGAGAACCACTCCGAAAGTGCAAACCATAAGAGGCTCTATGTAATATCCTATACATGTCTGAATCACATAATCAGCATTAACAGCCCAGATGTATATTGACCAGTTAGCCGTAATAAGAGCACCTGCAATTATGTATTTAATAACCTGTTTTCTATCCTTCAGAGGTTCCAGTATTTCATTTATACTATACTTAAACAAGGCAGCAATCACACTAACGACTGCCACCAGCAGAATTCTATAAAAAATAATTACCGAGGATTCAATGGGACGAAGCCACTGCCAGTAAATCGGCATAATTCCCCACCAGACACTGCATATAAGGGCAGATGATAATCCCTGCCTATATGTCCTGGCGGAATCCAAAGGCCTATTCTGTTCCATCTCTTTTTACTCTCCCATCTCCGCAGAGCTCTTTGCCTCGCTCTGAGTCTTATAGGCAAGATTTTTGATTTCTTCTCTGTTGGCATTAAGCGTGGAACCTATTTCCTCAAATGTATGAGCCAGGTTAGTGTACATCTCACCGAAATACTTCATATTAAGCTCGTCCATTTTTCCCTGCATATCGTAGAGCATCTTGTCCACATAGTCGTAGGTCTTCATCTTGAGCATTCTTGCGTTAACTTCCGCATCTTCAAGAATCTCACCGGCAAGCTTGGTTGCTCTCTTTGTGATATCATCTGTCTCAACAAGATAATCAGCCTGTTTCTTCGCCTCGCGGATAATCCTTTCATATTCTGCCTTCGCTTCAGCAAGTATTCTGTCTCTCTCATCTCTTATCCACTTAGCCTGCTGCATATCGTCAGGCAATGAAAGTCTGATGTCCTTCACTATAGCAAAAATTTCTTCAGCTTCCAGAACCACCTTATTGGTCAAAGGTACCGCGGTAGCCTCCTCCATAAGATCCTCTAGTTCATCCAGTAAGTCTAAAACCTTTGTAGTATCTTCCATTTACTTGCCCAATTTCCCTTTCATAATATTTAAAATATGAGGAGGTACCAGACACTGCCCGTCTCCCCCAAGTGAAATGACCTGCTTGGCCATGGTAGAACTTATAAAATCATATTTGGAGTCTGAAATCAGGAAAACAGTTTCAACCTTATCCTTGTACAAGTACTGGTGAAGCTGTGCCATCTGCTTCTCCGAATCGAAGTCGGAAACTCCCCTGAGTCCACGGACAACGACATTAAAACCGTTGTTGTTCACATAATCTGCCAGCAGTCCGTTGCACATATCTACAGTCACATTCGGCAGATGCTTTGTAACCTCTTTTATCATTTCCATGCGTTCCTCAAAGGTGAACATGGTCTTTTTTTCAAGATTTACCACCACACCTACTACGACTTCATCGAAAATGTTGGCCGCTCTCTCGATGATGTCCAGATGTCCTAAGGTAAGCGGATCGAAGGATCCCGCATATAAAGCCTTTGTTATCATTTTTACCTCGATGTATTACAAAAATATCTCTTGTTATTTTATCACATTAAAATGTCTTAATCAACCGTATATTGATATTGCAACCGTTCCATAGGATCTTTCCTTGATTATCTCAAACCCGTAAAGTTCCTCTGCCAGCTTATCACGAACATTGTGTTCAGCAATTATAATTCCCTCTTCTGCAAGAAGGTCATACTCTCTGATAAGTTCAAAGCATCGTTCATACAGACCCTTCTTATACGGAGGATCCAGAAAGAAAATGTCTATCTTTTCTCCTCTTTCGCCAAGTCTGGTGAGAACCCTCTCAAAATCCCCGGGAATAACTGTGGACCATTCCTCAGCTCTGCACATTGCGATATTTCTTTTTATCAAATCAAGACTTTCTCTGGAATTATCACCAAAATAGCATTTTTCTGCACCGCGTGAAAGCGCCTCAAGGCCTAAATTCCCTGTTCCGGCAAAAAGGTCTGCACACACAGCATCCTCAAGATTTCCCGCTATTATGCTGAATATGGCTTCCTTCACCTTTTCCGTAGTAGGTCTGATATTGTTGTTTTCGGGCATCTCCAGCCGTCTTCCTTTAAAATCTCCTGTGATTATTCTCATATTTAAACATCCTTTTTGCAAATTTATTTTTTAAAATCTGTAACACTAATTATATTAACCTAATTTTTGTTCAAAAGCAAACATTTCGTTACGAATAGTTTTACCAAAGAAGGCCAAGACCGCCATTTATTACATCACATATTAAATCCGGCCCGTGTCAAACTAGTAATGTAATAGGAGGTGAACAAAATGTCATTACAGGATAAGATGAATGTTAATGCAAAGCCTGCATTAAACAGCTTAAAGACAGAAGTCGCTAACGAGCTTGGCTTATCTAACTACGAACAGACTGATAAGGGAAACCTTACCGCTAGACAGAATGGCTATG
>SAMEA3663271__coassemble_318_pt1 | contig 17498 bp, 15 predicted proteins | sample SAMEA3663271__metabat2_high_PE_028 | metagenome-assembled genome bin SAMEA3663271 (sample SAMEA3663271) | pig gut metagenome | biome: pig gut; feature: pig-associated habitat; material: faeces | place: China | collected 2013
AGATCTACAGTTTCTCTTTCACTTTCTGTCTCTGAAATAATTTTTGCGATCTCATTAAAAATCTTAGCCGGAATAATAATTTTTTCGTTTCTGTTGTTATTGATTTCATGTCTTGATACAGCCATTCTGAATCCATCAAGAGCAATCATATTCAAAGAATTTTCATTAATCTCAACCAGAATGCCTGTAATTACTCCTCTTGACTCATCAATACTTGCAGCAAAGGAAGTTTTTCTTATCATATCCTTCAGTATTTCTCTTTCAAAAACTATTTTACTGTTTTCATCTTCCTCCAGACTCAGCTTTGGAAATTCGTCAGACGAAGAGCCTATAATATTAAATTCTGAACTTGCACATTTTATCAGTATATTTTCATCTATATTTTCTACAGTGATTGTATCATTAGGAAGTTTTCTGATAATATCTCCAAAAAGTTTTGCCTGTACAACTATTTCTCCGGGCTGAGAGTTTTCAACTTTGAATGTTTTCTCGATTCCAAGGTCAAGATCCGATGCTGACATTGTCAAAGTTCCATCAGAATTAACTTTCAATAAAATGCCTTTTAAAATTGGAATCGTTGTTCTGGCTGTTACAGCTTTTGAAACAATATTTAAAGCTTTGGCAAGGTTCTGTTGGTTGCAGGAAAATTTCATAAAATTACCTCCGGTTTTTTAGTATTATATTATTTATATAGTAATAGTAGTAGTAGGTCCTGTGGAATCTGTGGATAACTTATATAACCCTTTATTTTACGATAAAAATTGTTGTTTAAATTCTGTGGAAAGGTTTTAAAATTTATCCTTTATTTTTTAAAATAATTTAGGATAATTTTTATTCCTTTATTTCTTCCTTGAGATTTTCTATTACATTTTTTAATGTTTCATCGGATTTAATATCCTCCTCAATCTTTTCGCAGGCATATTTTACTGTGGTGTGATGGCGATTTCCAAAGAATCTTCCGATTTGAGGAAGTGACTTATCTGTCATCTCTCTTATCAGATACATAGCTACCTGTCTTGGAAATGCTATATTATTTGTTTTTTTAGCAGATTCCAGGTCGCTCACTTTTATATTATAGTAATTAGCTACTTTCTTCTTTATTTTCTCAGGTGTTACAGAAATCTCACCATTATTAAGAATATCTTTTAAAACTCTCTTGGCGAATGCTTTATCCACTTTCTCGTTTAATAGTTGAGAAAATGATACTAATCTTGTGAAAGCACCCTCAAGTTCTCTTATATTATCCTTTACTCTTTCTGCAATCATACAGATAACGTCATATAAATCAGCATCAACTTCAATGCTTAAATTTTCAGCTTTTTTCATAAGAATTGCAACCCTTGTCTCATAATCAGGCGGCTGAATGTCAGCTATGAGATTCCACTGAAATCTGGATTTAAGCCTGTCATCAAGACTGACAAGTTTATTTGGAGCTCTGTCGCTTGATATTATGATCTGTCTGTTTGAATCATAAAGTGTATTGAATGTGTAGAAAAATTCTTCCTGAGTACTTTCTTTTCCTTCAATAAACTGAATGTCGTCTATTAAAAGAACATCTGCTTTCCTGTATTTTGACTTGAATTCGTTCATCTTCTGTTCCTGAAGTGCTTTAATAAGTTCATTTGTAAACATTTCAGATGAAACATAAAGTACATTCATATTTGGATTTTTTTCAAGAAGATGAATACCTATTGCATGCATAAGATGAGTTTTTCCAAGACCTGATCCCCCGTAAATAAAAAGAGGATTATATGTCTCTGAAGGAGATTCAGCGACTGCAAGAGCTGCAGCATGAGCATATTTATTGCTGCCACCTACCACAAAATTTTCAAAATTAAATTTAGGATTGAATATTTTCTGTTTATTAAGCTCTCTTTTTGGCGGAGTCACTTTAACAGGATTTTTCTTTAAATCTTCTTTATCATATTCATCTGAATCTTTGAGAACAACTCTGTATTCTTCATTAAGAACTGTTTTAAATGCGTTTTGCAGGTATGTAAGGTATCTGTTTTTTATTGTAGAAATTATTAAATCTTTTCCTTTTTGTGAATTAACCTCAATATATACTATATTAAGACTGTTGTCTATTTTTCTGATTTTTAACGGCTTAATCCATGTTTCAAAGCTGATTGGCGTAGTGTTTTCTTTAATTATTTCAAGAACGCTGTCCCAGATTTTTTCGTAGCTTGTCATTTTTCTTTCCTCTTCTGAATTTTCTCTGTTACTCTATTTTATATAAAAAGTTATCCACAGGCAAGAGAAAGTTGATAATAATAAAAAATAAATATTTCCGCAGAGTTATCCACAGGTTTAGGATAAATTTATCATAAATTATCACAAGAAGGTAAAAACATTGACAAGCGGTCATTTTTAAAGTATAATACTTGAGCGTATGTGCCTGTTGGAATTTAGATTGGCACAATAAAATAATTCAGAAAGGAGACTTCGCACTATGAAAATGACTTATCAGCCAAAAAAGAGACAGAGAATGAAGGAGCATGGCTTCAGAAAGAGAATGTCCACTAAGAATGGCAGAAATGTTTTAAAGAGAAGAAGAGCAAGAGGCAGAAAGAAACTTACTGCTTAATTTTTGCTTAGGCTTAAGAAAGCTGAAAATTTATGCTGAAAAAAAATGTTTTAAGAAAAAAAAGCGATTTTTCATCAATTTATAACAAAGGAAAATCAGTGGGAGACAGGTTTGTGGTACTTTTTTACCGTAAAAATAATCTTCCCTACAACAGGACAGGCTTTTTGGCAAGTAAAAAGGTCGGTAACAGTGTTAATAGAAACAGAGCAAGAAGACTTATGCGTGAAAGCTACAGGCATATTCAGGATAATCTTCCGTGCGGCTACGATTTTATAGTAATAGCCAGAAACACTATTAACGACAAAAAATGTTATGAGGTGGAAAAGTCTCTTGTTTCCGCCTTTAAAAGAACCGGAGTGTTGAAGAAATAATGAAAAAACTTCTTATTCTAATCATTAGATTTTATCAAAAGTTTATTTCTCCTTTATTTCCGCCCACCTGCCGGTTTTATCCTACCTGCTCCACATATTTTATTCAGGCATTGGAAAAATACGGAGTGTTTAAAGGTAGTTACTTAGGAATTAAAAGAATTTTAAAGTGTCACCCGTGGCATGAAGGAGGGTATGACCCTTTAAAATGATGGAGGAAATTAATGGGAATATTAGCTAAACCATTAGGTTTTCTGCTTTCCTGGCTTTACGATCTTATAGGAAATTACGGCATAGCTCTTATTATTGTAACTGTAATCGTTAAGATATGCCTTTATCCTGTATATGCCAAGTCAATCAAGTCAACCATGAGAATGACTGAGATGCAGCCGAAGATTCAGGAAATACAGCAGAAATATGCCAAGGATAAAGAACTCATGAACGAAAAGCTCTCCGCGCTTTACAAGGAAGAGGGCGTGAGCATGTATGGCGGATGCCTTCCTATGGTTGTTCAGATGATTGTAATCATGGGTCTGTTTGCTCTGCTTAGAAATCCTATGGCATACATTGAATCGGATAATATGCTTTTTGCTATTCATGAACCTTTTCTTTGGATTCAAGATTTAGCTCAGCCTGACAAGTGGGTGCTGCCTATTCTGGCTGCAGTTGCCACGTTTATAGCAACTTCAATGTCACAGAGTTCTGCCGGAGGAGCTAATGCTCAGCAGACTAAGATGATGACAAACATAATGAAGTATTTCTTCCCTATCATGATTCTCTGGATGGCAAGAAGCTATCCTGCAGGTCTTGCAATTTACTGGTTTGGAAGCCAGGTTATACAGATCTTCTATAATATAAGATTTGCAAAGATGAGAAAAGCAAGTGCAGAGAAGAGAGCCAAGGCAGCAAAGAAGAAAAAAGCAAGAGCATAAAACATTGGAGGAAAAAATTATATGGATTTTTCTGAGAAATGGGGAACGGATGTAGATACAGCAGTGCAGCTTGCTCTTGCTGATCTCAAACTTACCATAGATGAAGTTGATGTTACTGTTCTTGAGGAGCCTTCCCGCGGATTTTTTGGAATCGGGTCAAAGTTAGCTTTAGTAAGAGTTGAAAAGAAAAAGCCTGCTAAACCTGAAACTGCTCCGATATCAGAAAAAAAGCCGGGCGAAAATATCCATCCTGAACAAACCGGAAAGAATAAAAAAGTCGAAACGGTTGAAAAGGAAGAAAGAACAGAAACACCGCAAAATAAAAAAGAAAGACCAAACAGAAAGAACAATAAGAGGGAAAGAGAGCCTATTGCTCCTGTAATAGAAAAGATACCCGACGAAGAGCTGACTGTTTGCACAGACCATCCTGCCTTAAAGTTCCTCGAAGAGGTTACTAAGGAAATGGGACTTACCCTTGATATTACTGCAAAGACAGGAGAAGAATCTCTTTACATTGATATTCAGGGAAAAGATTCTGGAACGATTATCGGCAAGAGAGGACAAACTCTCGATGCAATCCAGTATCTCACAAGCCTTGTAGTTAATAAAGAAAATCAAAAATATACCAGAGTAGTTGTTGATGCAGAAAACTACAGAGCAAAGAGAGAAAAGACTCTTGAGAAGCTTGCCTTAAGACTTGCAGGCAAGGTTGTCAAAACAAAGAGAAGCGTAAAGCTTGAGCCAATGAACCCTTACGAAAGAAAGGTAATTCATGCAACTCTTCAAAATCATCCTCAGGTTACTACTAGAAGCGAGGGTCAAGATCCATACAGAAGGGTTATAATTGAATTGAAGTAGTTGAATTATAGTAGCCCGTCAGATGCGACGGGCTATGATTATTTTAAAGGAGAGTTTTATGTACGATGATACCGTTGCTGCTGTGGCAACCGCCATGGGCGAAGGAGGAATAGGTATAGTCAGAATAAGCGGTGAACGTGCCTTGGAAATACTGAACAAGGTTTTTTGCAGTGTGAAAAAGAGCCCTGTAGAAAACAGAAAGCTTACTTATGGTTTTGTGGAAGATAATTTCACCGGTGAAAAAATAGACGAGGTAATGGCTGTATACATGAAAGCTCCTCATTCATATACTGCGGAGGATGTAGTAGAAATACAGTGTCATGGGAGTATTGTTTCACTTCGCAAAATACTCGCACTGGTATTAAAAAACGGAGCACGCCTGGCTGAGCCGGGGGAGTTCACAAAGAGAGCTTTTCTTAACGGAAGACTTGACCTTTCGCAGGCGGAAGCAGTAATAGATTTAATTAAGGCAAAATCGGATAAGACCTTCGATGTGGCATTAAGCCAATTGGAGGGTAGTTTTTCAAAAAAGATAAAAGAAATCAGAGCAGACCTTGTAGATATTCTTGTGAATATTACAGTTAATATAGATTATCCCGATGAGGATATAGAAGTTATAACTTATGAAAATCTTATTTCGGGACTTGCTGCAGTTAAGACGAAGGTTGATTCCATGCTGGCTACGGCAGATACGGGACGAATACTCAGAGAGGGACTTAACATTGCAATTATAGGTAAGCCTAATGTAGGTAAATCTTCGCTTATGAATGCACTCCTCAGGGAAACTCGGGCGATAGTAACGGAAATACCGGGAACTACCCGTGACACCATAGAAGAAGCTCTTACCATCAGGAATATTCCTGTAAAGCTGACAGATACTGCAGGAATTCGTCATACAGATGATGTAATTGAAAAAATAGGTATTGAAAAAAGCAAAGAGTCCTTTAACAAGGCTGACCTGATAATTTTTATGGTTGATAACGCAAGACCACTTGATGATGAGGACAGAGAAATAATAGAATATATCGGTGACAGAAAGGTCATCGTCATAATAAATAAAACAGACCTTGAATCAAGGCTGAATCGTAATGAAATAGAAGAAAAGCTTCCGGGAGCAATTATCATAGAGGCTGCTGTTGCAAAGGATCAGGGAATAAGTATTTTAGAAGATGAAATTGAAAAACTCGTTTTCGACGGCCGGGTTAAGCAGAATGACAGTATGATGGTTACCAATGTGCGCCATAAAGCGCTTTTAGAAGAAGCGTCGTCTGCTCTTAAGGATGCATCTTCTATGGCAGAAGCCGGAGAAGCTTTGGAATTTCTTGAAATTGATGTAAACAGAGCTTATGAAGCTCTTGGTGAGATAATCGGCGAAGCAGTAAATGAGAATATAATAAATGAAGTTTTCGCCAGATTCTGTCTGGGAAAATAGAAGTATAGAAAAGGATGAAAAAATGGAACATATTTTAATGGGTGAATATGATGTGATAGTAGTTGGTGCAGGACATGCCGGATGTGAAGCTGCACTTGCTTCGGCACGTATGGGAAAGAAAACACTGATGTTTTCTATAAATCTTGAAGCTGTGGCTATGATGCCTTGCAATCCGTCTATCGGCGGAACAGGTAAGGGCCACCTGGTAAGAGAAATAGATGCACTCGGCGGAGAGATGGGAAAAAATATCGACAAGACCTTTATTCAGAGCAAGATGCTCAACACAGCAAAAGGCCCGGCCGTGCATTCTCTTCGTGCCCAGGCTGATAAGAATAAATATCACATCGAAATGAAGAGAACTATAGAAAACACCCCGAACCTTGATATGAGACAGGGTGAGGTTACGGATATAATAGTCGAGGATGGAAAAGTATGCGGTGTTGAGACCAAGACCCATGCATGGTACAAAGCAGAGGCTGTAATTCTGGCAACAGGTACTTTCCTCGCAGGAAAGATTTTTATCGGAGACAGTGCATTTGCCAGCGGTCCAAACGGTCTGGCGCCTTCCAATGAGCTTGCAGAAAATCTTAAAAAACACGGCATGAAGCTTCGCCGCTTTAAGACCGGAACTCCGGCAAGATGCCTAGGCAGCAGTCTTGACTATTCTAAGATGGAGGAGCAGAGGGGCGACGATAAAATTGTACCTTTCTCCTTTATGAATGATAGCATAGGTGATAACAAAGCACTTTGCTGGCTCACCTATACAAACGAGGAGACACACAGAGTTATAAGAGAAAATTTTCATAGGTCAGCACTCTTCGGCGGCCAGATTGAAGGCATAGGACCTAGATATTGTCCATCCATTGAGGATAAGGTAAATCGCTTTGCAGATAAAAAAAGACATCAGCTGTTCGTTGAGCCTGAAGGCCTTGATACTGATGAGATGTATATTCAGGGCATGAGTTCCAGCCTTCCTGAAGATGTACAGCTTGCCTTTTACAAAACTATAGCCGGACTGGAAAATATCAGGATAGTCCGTCCTGCCTATGCAATCGAATACGACTGCATAGATCCGCAGGATTTAAAGCTTAATCTGGAGTACAGAACCATTGAAAATCTTTTCTGTGCGGGACAGTTTAACGGAAGTTCCGGTTATGAAGAGGCCGCAGCTCAGGGTCTGATGGCCGGAATTAATGCTGCACTCAAGATTTCAGGCAAAAATCCTTTCATTCTGGGAAGAGACGAGGCTTATATTGGCGTTCTAATCGACGATTTAGTGACTAAAGGTACTAATGAACCTTATCGTATCATGACTTCAAGGGCCGAATACAGGCTTGTACTTCGTCAGGATAACGCTGACCAGCGGCTTACGGAGAAATCCTATGAAATCGGTCTTGCAGATGAGGAAAGATATAAGAGATACCTTGAAAAAAAAGAGGCAGTAGAAAATGAAATGACTCGTCTCGAAGAAAAGAATGTCACTCCGTCTGAAGTAAACTCTTTTCTTGAAGCCCACGGCACATCAACTGTAAATGGCAGAGTATCCTTTGCAGAGCTTCTCAAACGACCACAGATTACATACGAGGACCTTGCGGAAATTGATGATGAAACCAGACCTGGGCTTTCGTATCATGAGGTGACGCAATTAGAAGTTCAGATAAAATATGAGGGGTACATTCAGAAACAGATGCAGCAGATAGCAAGATTTAAAAAACTTGAAAATCGGCGCCTCCCTGAAGAATTGAATTATCAGGAAATTGAAGGTCTGCGTATTGAGGCTGTACAGAAGCTTAACCAGATAAAACCTGCTTCGGTAGGACAAGCTTCCAGAATATCCGGAGTCTCACCTGCAGATATCAATGTACTGCTTGTTTACCTTGAAAAGAGAAGAAGAGGAAACTGATTATGGAAGCATTAAATCCTTTAAAAAAGACTCTTGAGGCAATGAATATCGAAAACAGCCAAGAGCTGATCGAAAAATTCCGTATTTATATGGAAGGTGTGCTTGAATGGAATGAAAAGGTAAACCTTACTACAATTACCGACCCTGACGAGTTTGCTATAAAACACTTTGTAGACTCAATTATATGTGCAAATTATCCAGAGTATATTAATGCTGCTAAAATAATCGATGTTGGTACAGGAGCAGGTTTTCCGGGAATTCCTCTTTCAATCATTTCTCCGAAAAAAGAATTCATTCTTATGGATTCGCTTAATAAAAGACTTAAGATAATTGATGAGCTGTGTCAACGAGCAGATATAAAAAATGTGGTTACACTACATGCCAGGGCAGAGGAACTCGCAAAGAATAAAGCCCATCGCGAGAGATACGATCTTTGTGTTTCAAGAGCCGTAGCCAATATGGCGGTCTTGGCAGAATATTGCCTTCCTTTTATAAAAGTTGGTGGTTTCCTCATGGCCTATAAAGGACCGGAAGCTGAAAACGAGGTGAGAGAAGCCGAGCATGCACTTTATCTTCTTGGAGGCAGAGCAGAAGAGATTCGCAATGGAAATCTTAAAGAATTTGGAATTGACCACAAGGTTGTGGTAATAAAAAAAGTAAGTAATACACCGTCGAAATATCCGAGAAAACCGGGAACACCGACGAAAGAACCCCTATAATAGCAATCTTAGGGGTTTTTTGGTGTACGAAAGTTTACATAACGCAATCAGGAAATGTTATTATTTCCCCAGAAAGGGGTGATAACTTGAAAGTTGTACAGATTCCTGTTTCAATGATAACCGCCAATGCCGAACAGCCCAGAAAGGTTTTTAAGGATAGTGAACTGGAAGAATTAACCAAATCTATATCCGAATATGGTGTTTTGCAGCCTCTGATAGTAAAAAAAGCCGAGGGAAGACATTTTAGTTTGGTGGCCGGAGAAAGGAGATTGAGGGCAGCTTCCCTTGCAGGTCTAAAAACAGTTCCGGCTATAGTAAAAGAACTTCAGGACAGAGAGGCAGCGCTTATTGCTCTTGTTGAGAATGTCCAAAGGGAAAATTTGAACTTTCTGGAGGAGGCAAGAGCATATAAAAAGTTAATGGTGGATTTTGAACTGACGCAAGGAGAAATTGCCAAGAGGGTAAGCAAGCAGCAGTCGACAATTTCCAACAAAATAAGGATACTATCTTTGCCTGAGGATATTCAGGATGCCATTATAAAAAACGGGTTGACCGAGAGGCATGCCAGAGCCCTATTGAAGCTTACTGCGCAGGAGGACAGAAAAAAAGTTATCGAAAGAGTTACAACAAATGGTCTTAATGTAAAGCAGACTGAAAAGCTAATTGAAGATATTCTTGCCGGCAAGGAAAAGGCTGAAAGAAACAAGAAAAAGATAAACTACATAAGCTACAAAATATATCTTAATACAATAAGGAAAGCGTTTAATCAGGTTAAGGATGTAGAAAAGAATGCAAAGTTCATTGAAAGTGATAGGGGAGAATTCCTCGAAGTAAAAATAATAATTCCTAAAAACGATAGATGTTTCACGTGAAACATCTATTTTTTTATGTGGAAGTATGGTATAATAGTTTCAGCAATCATATATACGGCATTGCCGAGAGGGAGGAAAAGCATTGTGGGAAAAGCAATAGCAATTTTTAATCAAAAGGGCGGAGTAGGGAAAACTACAACGAATATTAATTTAGCTGCTTGTCTGGCACTCAAAGGGAAAAAAGTATTAATCCTTGATATCGATCCCCAGGGAAACACGACAAGCGGCATAGGAATATCCAAGAGAAATTTAAAAGACACGATTTATAATATCTTAATAGATAAAAACTATGATCCAAGAAAGGCAATTATTAAGACAAGCGTCAGAAATCTTGATTTAATACCTGCCAGCGTGGACCTTGCCGGTGCAGAAGTAGAACTGGTAGACCTTGAAGGAAGGGAAAGCACACTTAAGAAAGGTCTCGATAAGGTAAAGGCTGATTATGACTACATATTTATAGACTGTCCTCCTTCGCTAGGTCTGTTGACTATTAACTCACTCACCGCAGTAGACAGTGTTTTGATTCCAATTCAGTGTGAGTTCTATGCTTTAGAAGGTGTGAGCCAGCTGGTTAGTACTATTGAACTGGTAAAGAAGAGCCTTAATCCTAAACTGGAGATTCAGGGCGTAATCTTGAGCATGTTTGACGGCAGGACTAACTTGTCAGTACAGGTAGTTCAAGAAGTAAAAAAATATTTTGGCGGAAAAGTTTATACGACAGTTATTCCAAGAAATATAAGGCTTGCGGAAGCACCGAGCTTTGGAATGCCCATAACCGAGTATGATCCTAAGTCAAAGGGTGCAGAAGCATATATGGATTTTGCTGAGGAATTTTTAGATTTGGAGGAAAACTAGTATGGCAGCATCAAAAAAAGGTGGTCTGGGGAGGGGACTTGATGCCCTGTTTGCAGATGCAGTTCCTGTCAGCAGTCCGGAAAACAATAAAAGCAGTCAGGCAGACATCATTAAAAATGAAAAGCAATCCGGTGATTCGGTGCAGTACATTAATATCCACGATATTATGCCGAATGCCAATCAGCCAAGAAAAACGTTCAGCGAAGAAAAAATTGAAGAGCTTTCTAAATCCATAAAAGAGCATGGGATAATTCAACCCATCGTGGTTAGAAGAAGAGGGGAGAATTATGAAATTGTTGCCGGAGAAAGAAGATGGAGAGCAGCTCGAAAAGCGGAACTTTCCAAGGTACCTTGCTTAATCCGGGAACTTAATGATGAACAAAACATGCTTATTGCAATAATTGAAAATATGCAGCGTGAAGATTTGAATCCTGTTGAAGAAGCGGAAGGTCTAAATCAGATGATTGTCACTTTTGGAATGACGCAGGAGCAGATTTCAAAAAGCGTGGGAAAGAGCAGACCTTATATTGCCAATTCTCTCAGACTATTGAGACTGCCTGAATATATAAAGGATGAGATGGCAGAAGGAAGGCTTTCGGCTGCACATGGCAGAACCCTTGTAACAGTCGAGGATGAGGATGTACGCAAGGCTTTATGCGCAAGAATAATAAAAGAGGGTTTATCTGTAAGAGAGACGGAGAAACTGGTTTCAGAGCAGGGAAAGAGTAAAAAAAGAAGACCTGCAGCCAAGATGAAAAATCCTGACGTTGCCAGAGTGGAAGAGGAACTGAAGGAAGTTCTGGGGACAAGAGTCGCCATAAACCAGAACGGTAAAAAAGGCAGGATAGAGATAGAATTCTTTAGCAGAGAAGAACTTGACAGACTGATAGAACTGTTGAAAACTCTCAATTAGAGGGGTTGTTTCACATGAAACTTTTAGCGCTCCTATTGCGGTATAATATAGTGCATTACTTACCTTAGAATTGGGCCCCTTGCAAAGGGGCTTATTTACTGATAGGTGTGAGATGTGATATGAAAGTTGTTATAAATGTAGATAATACGAAAAAACTGTGAAAAAAGCACTACATCTTGTAGATGAAAAAAACACACAATTATGTTATAATCGTAGGATAGACTGCTATAGGTGTGTTTAGAAATGAGGAGAGAAAAATGTCACAGAAAAAGCAGGGAAGAAAAAATAATATTTCTATCCCCCTTCCCCTTTGTATAATAAACAATCAGGGCAAGATAGTAGACGCTAATGAGCGTATTGGGGATGTTTTTATATATGATGCCATTGTAGGCGCAGATATTTTCACCCTTACCGGAATTAAGACTGCAGAATTATATACTGCAGCCGCAGAGGGTACCCATCCATTGATTAAGCGCAATGAGAAAGTGTTCAGGCTGGTGGCTTATTCTATGGATACTGAGCCGGATTCAGATCTGGGAATTATTTTTAACGATGTCACCGGAATGGAAGAGCTCAAGGATAAATATAATAATGAAAAACCTTGTGTTGCTAAAATTCAGGTGGATAATTACGACCAGCTTATCGACAGCAGCGGGGCCGCGCCTAAGCTGGGACTTTCCAGTGAAATAGATAAAATAATAAGAAAATGGGCAGCCAGAATTAATGCCGCTGTAAGCAGAGTAAAAAGTAGTAATTATGTGGTCTGGTTCGAGCAGCAATATCTTGACAGGCTTGTTGCAGGTAAATTTGATATTCTGGACGAGGTAAGGAATCTGGAAACAGGGGCAGACTTTCCTGCCAGTCTCAGCATGGGAATCGGTGTCGGCGGAAAATCGATGACACAGACAGAAGAGTACGCCAACACAGCTCTGGACCTTGCCTTGGGTCGTGGAGGAGATCAGGCTGTAGTAAAGCGAAATATAAAAATTGAATATTATGGCGGCAAGCTGCAGACCGTGGAAAAGAGCAATAAGGGCAAATCCAGGATAGTTGGCCATGCCCTCAAGCAGCTTATAGAACAATCCCGAAAAATTTTTATTATGGGTCACAGATACCCTGATATGGACAGCTTCGGTGCAGCCCTTGGTATTATGAGATTATGCACCCTTTCGGAAAAAGAACCGTTTATAGTAATAGATGATTTTAACGAGGCCATTTTCAGACAGGCAAAGGAAAGTGAAAACTATAAGTTTATCAGTTCCGAGAAAGCGATATCAATGGCAGAGGCGGAAGATCTGCTTGTAGTAGTAGATACCCACAGACCGAGTATGGTACAGTGCAGAGAACTCTTGGACATTTGTGAAAAAAAGGTGGTAATAGACCATCATCGAAAGGTAGAAGAATTTATAGAAAATCCGGTGCTCGCATATATGGAATCCTATGCCTCTTCTACATCGGAACTGGTGGCTGAAATTCTGCAGTATATGACTACAAAAAAAGTTCTTATTAAACTGGAGGCGGAAGCACTTCTTGCAGGAATAACTGTGGATACAAATGGATTCGCAGTTAAAACGGGAGTGCGAACCTTCGAAGCAGCAGCTTGGCTGAGAAGACAGGGTGCAGATCCCACAGAGGTCAAACGGTTTTTCCAGGAGGATTTATATAATATAAAGCTGAAGGCGGCGGCAATCTCAAATGCACAAATTTACGAGGGAGGTCTTGCCATTACAACCTGCGAACAAGTTATGACCGATGCACAGCTTATATGCGCACAGCTGGCAGACCAGCTCCTTACGGTAAAGGGTGTAAAAGCGTCCTTTGTAGTGGGAAGAAACGATGAGATGAAAACGGTTATCAGCGCCAGATCGCTGGGAGAAATAAACGTACAGATAATAATGGAAAAATTTGGAGGCGGCGGGCATTTAACTACGGCAGCAGCCCAGGTGGATACATCCATTGATGAGACAGTAAGTAAAATAAAGGACACATTGGAGGTTAATAAGCAATGATTGTAATTTTAAACAGAGATGTAAAAGGAACCGGTAAAGCCGGAGATATTGTAAAGGTAAGTGACGGATATGCAAGGAACATGCTGATTCCAAAGGGATATGCAAAGGAAGCCACAGAGGGAAATGTAAGAAATCTGGAAAAACAGAAGGCCATAGCCGCAGAAAAGAAAGCAGAAGAAAAGGCAGCTGCACAGGCTCTGGCCGAAAAGATAAATACAGTTTCAGTTGATATTAAAACAAAGGCAGGTGAAGGCGGCAGAATTTTCGGTTCAATTACATCAAAGGATATTGCCGATGCACTTGAAGCACAACAGAAAATTACAGTTGATAAGAAAAAAATTCAGCTTGATAACCCGATTAAACAGACTGGAGAGCTTACCGTTGACATTAAGCTTTACCCTGAGGTGATGGCGAAGCTAAAGGTAACTGTAACTGCCGAATAGGAGAAATAAGATATGATAGAAAGAATCCCTCCACATAACGAGGAAGCGGAAAGATCCGTCCTCGGAGCGGTAATGCTCAATAAGGATATACTTTCAGAAGTTCTGGAAGAAGTCACAGCAGACGACTTCTATAACGAAAGTCACAGGGAAATATTCAGAGCAATATGGGAATTATATAAGGAAAATACAGCGGTGGATATGCTCACGGTCTGCGAGGAGCTCAAAAAGAGAAAAGCCCTTGATATGGCAGGAGGAAGAGCATACATAGCCACCCTTACGGCGGAGGTACCATCAACCGCCAATGCTGTGGAATACGCAAAGATTGTTGCCGAAAAGGCAACCCTCCGTCAGATGATAAGGACTTCCGAAGACATAACCGAAAAAGGCTATGATGCAAAGATGGATGCCGGTGAGATTCTGGACTATGCAGAAAGCGGCATATTTAAAATAGCACAGAAACGCCAGAAAAACGACTATGCCAAAATACAGGATGTACTGCTGACAAATATAAAAATAATAGATCAGGCAGCACAGAATAAGGATAAAATTGTTGGAATACCGACAGGATTTAAAGACCTTGACGAAAAGACAAGCGGTCTGCAGCGGTCAGATCTGATTATTGTTGCTGCACGGCCCGCTATGGGAAAGACGGCATTTGCACTTAATATTGCACAGCAGAGTGCAGTTAAAGCCGGATCTTCAGTCATTATTTTCAGTCTGGAAATGTCAAAGGAACAGCTTGGACAGAGACTTCTCGCTATGCAGGCAAGGGTTGAAATGCAGAAGCTTAAGCAGGGAGATCTGGACCGTAAAGACTGGGACCGTATTACTATGGCTTTGGACGAGTTAAATAATACAAAAATTGTTATAGATGACACACCGGGAATATCTATAATGGAGATGAGAAATAAATGCAGAAGGCTTAAAGCTGATCAGGGTCTCGACCTTGTAGTGGTAGACTATCTGCAGCTTATGAGTATGCAGGGAAAGACGGATAACCGCCAGCAGGAGATAAGCACAATTTCCAGAAACCTGAAACTTCTGGCAAGGGAAATGGACTGTCCTGTTATCGTGCTGTCGCAGCTTTCCAGAGCACCGGAGCAGAGACAGGATCACAGACCTATTCTGTCAGACCTGAGGGAATCCGGATCAATCGAGCAGGATGCGGATATTGTTATATTCCTTTATAGAGATGACTACTATAACGAAAATACGGACAAGCCGGGTGTTTGTGAGGTGAACATAGCCAAGCACAGAAGCGGTCCGACGGATAAAGTGGAGATGACATGGGTTTCACGCTATACTAAGTTCAGCGACAAAGCCCTTTAAAAGCCTTTCAGGAGGAGAAAATGACTTTTAGCAGAGGAAAGATAAAGGATTTTTATCTTTTAACCACCGATGTTGAGAATATGTTTATAAATGAATACCTGCCGGAAGCACCTGGTGAATATGTAAAGGTATACCTTTACGGTCTTTTGTATGCTCAGCTTGGAACGGAGATGACTCACGGCGCAATGGCCGCGCAGCTTGGGCTTTCGGAAAAAACTCTTGCAGACGCATGGAGTTACTGGGAGCAGATGGGTGTAGTAAAAAAAATGCCCACAGGAACCGGGCTGATGGATTTTGACATTGAATATGTCAACCTTCGCGAAAGGATGTATGGGAATTTTTCTGCCGCAGAAATAAGCGGAGGGGAGAATTCCAGCCCACTTCACAATTCAGATATTAAGGCTCTTTTTGATGATATCGAAAGGATTATGGGCCGAACGCTCTCTTCTCAGGAAAATGCGGAAATAGCTTCGTGGATTAATCAGCAGGATGCCACAACGGAACTTGTAAGGATAGCATTTGAGTACTGCTGTGAACGTGGCAAGGCTAATGTAAAATATGTCGGTAAGGTTGTCCTTCAGTGGAACAGCCAAGGACTGAAAAGGGAGAATGAAATAAGAGAATACATAAAAAATCTTGATGAACGGCAGAGTATATATAAGAGGGTGCTAAATTCTCTTGGGCTGAACCGTAATGCTACGGAAGCCGAAAGAAAGATGATAAGCCACTGGATAGATGATCTGAAGTTCAATACAGAGAGAATTCTGGCGGCTTGTGATAAGACCATATCTATGGCGAGCCCGAGCTTAAGATATGTGAATAAGGTCCTTGAAAACTGGGCAGAAGAGGCATCTGAGCAGGGAAGAGATGTAAACCAGAAGATAACAGTAACCCAGACTGTTTTGAATAAATATTATGATTATTTGCGGGAAGAGGCACAGACTGCAGCAGAAAAAAGAAAACAGGAAGTATACGAGGCAGTTCCGCGAATTGCGGAACTGGATGAAGAGTTGTTGACACTGGGAAGCAAGCTTTCAAAAGGAGTGCTGACAGGAATGACACGGCAGCATATTGGTGAAACGAGAAAGCTGATAAAACTTCTGGAAGAAGAGAGAGCAGTGTTGTTGACAGAAAATAATTTTACTGTAGATTATACAGATATCAAATATTCCTGCGATAAATGCAGCGATACCGGTATTGATGAAAACGGAAACCGGTGCCAATGCACTAAGGAGAGAATAGGAGAGGCAGAATTATGGCAGAGAAAAAGAATATAGGAAAAAAGAAAAAGCTTATGGATTTCCTTTGGGAATGGGGAGCAAAGATTATTTCTTATACCGACCTGGCACTTGACAAAACAGGCGATTTTCTTGAAGAAATCTGGGAAGAAATTAAGGATATTGCCGGAGCAGGCATGGCGGGAGCGATTGATGTAGGGGCAGCTCTTATACGGTGGTATGATAAGAGTGCAGAAATTGTTGAGTGGTTTGTAAAGAAAACCGCAATATTGATTATGCGAAACTACCACGACCTGCTTATGGACCTGGCTCAGTATCGGAAGATTATCATCAGAGATTGTATAATTGTACTTCTGGTAGGTGTGGGAGTTGTGGCGGTATTCGCATCAGCTGTTGACTATGAGTATGCATATAACGGAAAAACTCTGGGTATTGTCAGAGAACAGCGGGACGTATTGGAAATACTTGAATTGGTAAGTGAGGAATTATCCCTTGAATATGGATCGAACATCGTAATTGACCCTGAAACGGATATTACATTTAAACCGGTAATCTCCAATGGGAAAGACATTGACGATGCTGATACGGTCCTCCGGCGATTCACCTACATGGGTGACATTCAGGCTCAGGCATATGGAATTGTAGTTGATGGGGAAAGAGTTGCAACTGTAGAAAGTGAAAAAATCGCAAATGAGGTTCTTGAATCCATCAAAGAAATATACACCAAAGGCAAAGAAGATAAATTCGAGTATGTGGGTTTTGCTGAGGATGTAAAAATTGAAGCATACAATACTACTCTTGCAAATGTAAGCAGCAAGTCGGCAGCCTTGAAGAAGATAAAGAGCGGAGGGCAGCAGGAGGTCACATATACGGTTAAGGCAGGAGATACTCTTTACGGCATCTGTGATAAGCTGGACGTATCTCTTAAGGAACTTAAGAAGATGAATCCGAAGATAACGGAGACAATGACTCTTCACATAGGAGATAAGTTTGTGACGCAGCAGGAAATACCGCTGATTACAGTTGAAACAATTGGAGTC
>SAMEA3663271__coassemble_382_pt1 | contig 14880 bp, 16 predicted proteins | sample SAMEA3663271__metabat2_high_PE_028 | metagenome-assembled genome bin SAMEA3663271 (sample SAMEA3663271) | pig gut metagenome | biome: pig gut; feature: pig-associated habitat; material: faeces | place: China | collected 2013
ATGTAAATTCTGCCATTAATCTGTTAATCTGCCTATCTCTGTCTTTCTCTGTCTTTCTCTGAATTACTGTGATACTCAGATACTCTGATACTCAGATACTCTGATACTGCAAGAGCTTACAGGAACCGGTTCTTAACCTTGTCCCAGAAGTTAGAATCATCAAATCTGACCAGGTTGACCTTGCGTGAGGACAGTTCCATTGTGATGGATTGCACATCATCATAGGATGCCAGTCTGCCGTCAAAGATTACATTGAGCATTCTGTCGCTTTCATCGCAGGGAAGAACATTGAGCTTGCCGTCAGGAGGCAGCACCAGGCTGGAGGTGAATGAGCGGTAGGCGATGCTTTTCATCGGGGCAATAGGCGTTACCTGAAGCAGTTCCAGACCCGGGTCTACAATGCTGCCGCCCAGTGAATAGTTATATGCCGTGCTTCCCGCCGGTGTGGCGACGCATATTCCGTCACCGCTGAACCTTTCGATGAAGGATTGGTTTATGGAGATGTTAAGGTGAACAGGGTAAGTCATTTCGCCCTTTACTGCAATTTCGTTTAAAGCCGTGTGGGTGAAGGTGCCGTGCTCTGTGACAACAGTTGCTTTCACTGTGCTGAAAGCCTGTACCGAGTATTGCCCCTGATTATATTTGAAAATGAAGTCGTCTATTTTTTCCGGAAGGATTTCCTGGAAAAAGCCCAGATGACCGGTGTTTATGCCCACAACGGGGGTGTCGGGAAAATCTTTTTCCTGCATTAGATGAAGCAGTGTGCCGTCGCCACCTACGCAGATTATGAGCTCAGTGTCATCTGTCAGCTCTTCAAAAACTCTCAGGCCCGACTTCACCAGCTTGCTTCTCAGAATTTTTTCAATTTTCTTGGACATTTCTGTAATGTTTGCGTGAATGTATACCTTCTTGTTTTCCATTTCCTTAATTGCCTCCGCAAATTTCATCTGAGAGTGATACTACAGCAGTTTTTCCAGCTCGTCAACGAAGTCTTCAAAGGTTTCCATCGCCATTCTGATAGGCTCAGGATCGGACATATCTACCCCGGCAATTTTCAAAAGCTCTACAGGATAGTCGGATGACCCGCTCTTTAAGAATTCGATATAGCTGTCGCGGGCATCAGGGCCTTCTGTGATGATTTTCTTGGAAATCGCTGTAGCTGCAGAGTAGCCTGTGGCGTACTGATAAACATAGAAACCTCTGTAGAAGTGAGGAATACGAGCCCATTCGTACTTTATATATTCGTCTTCCGCAAGGGCAGGGCCAAAGTACTTTTTATTCAATGCATCATATGTCTCACAAAGCCATTCCGCTGTGAGCACTCCGCCTGCTTCAACTTCTCTGTGGGATGCCAGTTCAAATTCTGCGAACATGGTCTGTCGGAAAAGGGTAGTTCTGAATTCTTCAATATAGTAGTTTATCAGGTATTTACGCATCTCCGGGTCTTTTTCCGTTGCCAGAAGATGCTGCATGAGCAGTGATTCGTTCACTGTGGAGGCCACTTCAGCGGTGAAGATAGAGTGGTCGCCATAGGTGAAAGGCTGTGTCTTGCGTGTGTAATATGAATGCATTGAGTGTCCCATTTCGTGGACAATGGTGAATACATCTTTTAATGTGTTTGTATAGTTCAGCAGGATATACGGCTTGCTGTCGTAGGAACCGAAGCTGTAAGCGCCGCTGGTCTTGCCTTGATTTTCGTATACATCAATCCAGCCTTCCTTGGTGCCTATATCAACCTGCAAAATATACTCGTCACCCAAAGGTGCGAGGCCTTCCTGCATCATTTTCAGTGCTTCTTCATAAGGAATATCTTTCTTTGGAAGCCGGACAAGAGGCACATAGACATCGTACATCTTGAGCTCATCCACTCCTAGCACTTTTTTGCGAAGCTCAACATATCTGTGGAGAACAGGAAGATATTCGTTTACGACTTCGATAAGGTTGTCGTAGACTTCCTCAGGAATGTTGCCGCCGGAAAGGGCAGCCTGACGGGCTGAGTCGTATTTTCTGATGCGGGCTGAAACCACATCGGTCTTGGTATTGTAGTTGTAGTTTACTGCGATGGTGTTTATGAGAGCCTTATAAGCCTCGTACATATTGGTAAACGCAGACTTGCGTACATTGCGGTCGTGACTTTCCATGAAGGTGATGTAGTTTCCGTGAGTCAGGTTTACCGTATCGCCGTCTTCGTCAACTATAGTGCCAAAGTCTAAATCAGCGTTGTTGAGCATCTTGAAGACATCGTTTGTTGCCCCGGTAACCTCGCTCATCTGTGCCAGAATGTTTTCCTCTGCAGCAGTAAGCACATGCTTCTTTTCTCTGAGGGCATCCTTGAGAACGAATTCATACTGCTTAAGCTTAGGGTTTTCCTCGATGTAGGAAAGAATTTTTTCCTCAGGTGCTGCCAGAAGCTCCGGTGCAAAGAATGACATGGCGGCCGATGCTTTAGCGAGGGCGCTTCCGCACTTGTCATCCATGGTCTGATACTTGGTAACACGGTTGTCTTCATCTTTTTTCATAGCGGCATATACATAGGCGTGCTCCAGCTTCTGCCAGATTGCATCTTTCTCTGCCAAAGCCTCATAGATGGTATCCGAACTTTCTGTGATTCTGCCCTCAAATCTTTTGAATTCCTCTGCAGCCTTTACGCAGTCTGCAACATCCTTGTCCCATTGACTTTCGTCGGGATACATGGCCTCGATGTCCCATTTATATTCTTTTGCGATCTGATCGCGCTGCTTCAAAGTTTTATTGTTGTTTGTGCTGTTGTTATCTGACATTTTCCCCTCCGGTTTGTTGAATTTTTCTTTTGAAAAACATATAGGATAATTGTACCACATTTTTGGCGGGAATATAACCTGTATGTGCATTTTTTTATGTGGTATTTTTCCTTTCTCCGTGGTATACTGTACAGAGCAAAATGAAAGGGTACAAAACCATGGATAACAGACCTATAGGCTTCTTTGATTCGGGATTAGGCGGGCTTACCTGCATCCCAAATCTTTTTTCCAAGCTGCCCCAAGAGAGGGTATTATATTTCGGCGATACCGCCCGCACGCCTTACGGCTCCAAAGCGGTGTCAACTATACGCCATTATGCGGCTCAGATTGCAGACTTCCTGGCATCAAAAGATGTTAAGATGATGGTCATCGCCTGTAATACTATTACGGCTACATGTCTAGAGGAGCTGCGTGAGCGTTTTCCTGATACCCCTATTGTGGGAATAATAAAACCGGCGGCGGTTAAGGCAGCATCCATATGTGACGAATTCAGCAGAATCGGTATAATAGCCACCAAGGTTACCATAGCCAGCGACGACTACAACAGAATGATCAAGGAGCAGAACCCTCATCTTAAAGTGTTCAGCAAGGCTACTCCGGCCTTCGTTCCTCTCATCGAGGAAGGAATAATTGACAATGAGATAATGAATCTTACCATAAAATATTATCTGGACGATTTTATCAGCGAAAACGACATAGATACACTGGTTCTGGGCTGTACCCATTACCCGATTATCAGGAAAAACATTAAGACGATCTATCCTCAGCTCAGAATTGTCAACCCGTCATATGAAATAATATCACGGATTAAGGACATACTGACTGAGAAGGATATGCTGGCATCGGAAAACGACCGTGAAAACATATTTTATGCCAGCGACCTTTCCGAAAACTTCGTCAATATGATACAAAAGGTACTGGAAACAGAGAAATCCGACCTTATACTTAAATTTAAAAACCTGGATTTATAACCCCTGGGATTATAACCCCGGGGCTTTTGGAGGAACTGATGACAAAACAAGAATTATATGAACTCATTGATATAGACAGCCCGGCGGATTTTCAGTATTTTGAGAATCTGGCGGCTTACCTTGAATGTGATGAGGATCTTGCCTACGAGGATGTGGCTGAGCTTGTAAAGGATGTGGACAAGGCGACTCTGGCCCAGCTTATCGGTGACTATTTCGAGGAAATAACAGATTTTCTCCCGGAAAGCGAAACAGAACTGTACACAATCTTTGATAATGTGAGACGTTCACTGGCAGGAATGTCAAAAAGCTGTGACGACGACACTACCCAGACAAAGCTGGCCGATGAACTTGAAAGATTCAGACGATGGTACTCCATGGAAAGCCGAGCTTTCATTACTGATCTGGGCACTGCTGACGAAGAGGAGATGACACTCCGGGACGCCTTGATATGCGCCAGGGTAGAAGCACTGGAGGGGAACAAATATCAGTACGATTTTTCCGAGTGCAGCGAATATCCATTGGATGAATACATTGTGTCTTTCGGGGACATGATGGCAGCGGAAGATTCGCCGGAACAGGAAAATACAGCCGGAATGCACTGATTTCACTGATTAGACTGACTTCACTGATTTCATTGATTTCACAAAGCCCTCCGAACCTGCATAGTATGATAAAAATGCTATGGAGGTTTTTTTATGGGTGACGATAGAAGATTCGGCGATTGCTGCGACAATGATTTCAGAGATAAATGCCACAGGGATTGCTGCGACAAATGCTGCTGCGACAACGGCGGCAACGGAATCTGGATGATAATTTTAATAATTGTAATATTCTGCCTGTTCTGCGGTGATAACAATGGCGGCGGACTTTTCGGCGGATTATTCTAAAGAGCGAGATGATTATAGGGTTGAGGTATCGCCGGAGTGTAGAAATAAGTGTAGAAAAATCGGTCGTTTTATGCAAAATTTTCCGACAAAACCCGCAACCCGTTGAAACTAAACTTAAAATCAGAAAAAGTGTTGGCAGCAGCCAGCCTTCAAACACCGTTTTAGCCAAAAAAACGGTGTTTTTTGCTTTTCGGAGGAAGAAAATCCACATGTAAGGTAAAAAATTTTTCCGATTTCATTGTCTTTTATCAGGAGTTCAGCGATTAGTCGCAAAAAAATGAATAATTTGCTGTATTTTTCACAACATCTTTGGTTTAAAAAAGTCCGGGCAGCATACACTTTAGTATGAAAGCGAAGGATTTTGAAAACAAACTCATAATGGCTGCTTCTCTTTGCTTTGCAGCTGCAATGGTGGTATTTCCGGCGGTGACCGAGTCCGGCTCAAAGACTGCAATAGTCATCTGGGCCAACTCAATCGTGCCGATTTTGCTGCCTTTTTTTATTTTCTCCGACTTTATCAAAAGGGTAGGAAATCCTGAGAAGCTACCTCTCAGGGTTTACCCTTTTGTCATTGCATTTATGTCAGGATATCCGATGGGTGCGAAAATCGTAGGCGACCTTACTGCGGGAGGCTGCCTTTCCCGTGAAGAAGGCAGACATGTTCTCAGCTATTCTCTCGTCACGGGTCCGGCTTTTATCATAGGAACTGTGGGGTCTTTCATGGGAAATACGAGGGCAGCAGCAGTTGTAGCTATGGCACATTATATAGGCGCACTTCTCAACGGACTGATTTACAGGTGTCCCCACGGCAGAAGCAGGAAGGTGAATGTAAAAGCAAGAGTCGATGACGGTGTAGGTATCGGTCTGCTTACACAGCAAAATACCTATATGGAAAGCTTTACTGCATCTATAATCGCCGGATTTAAAGCCATGGCGGTGATTTTGGCATATCTGATACTGTTTATGATCGGTATGGAGCTTTTTGAAAGCCTGGGTGTATTCGGATTTCTTCCGGGAGAGCCTTGGGTGGCTTTTGCAAAAGGATTTATCGAGATGACGGTAGGCAGCAATATGATAGGAATGTGCGATATAAGCATAAATCTTAAAACCGCGCTTACAGCTTTCATTGTCTCATTCGGCGGCTTTTCGGTAATCGGCCAGTCGGTTTCAATGGCTTCAGGTTCCGGCTTGGGACTCGGCATGATAATCAAAATAAAACTTACACATGGTCTGATAGCAGGTATTCTTGCTGCAGTATTCTCAGTCTTTATTTAGAGATTCAGTGCATACCGTTGAATCAATGACATAAATAGGGTATAATAACCTGTATGGAAAAGAAATTAACGTCCGTTGGTATAATCGCCGAGTACAACCCATTTCATAATGGTCACAAGTACCATCTTGAGCAGGCGCTGACAGAGTCGGGGGCTGATGTTTGCGTGTCCGTGTTAAGCGGTAATTTTCCCCAGCGAGGGGAAATCGCCCTGCTGGACAAATGGACAATGGCAGAGATGGCTGTGAAAAACGGAGTCAATCTGGTGGTAGAGATGCCCACAGTTTTTGCATGCAGCAATGCGGGGTATTTTGCAGAGGCAGGGGTAGAAATACTTGAAGCCCTGGGAACGGACTTCATATGTTTCGGCAGTGAGTCGGGAAATACAGAAGAATTGAGCCGGATTGCCCGGGAAATAGAGTCGGTCGGACCAAAGCTTGAAAAAGAAATAAAAGACACTGTAAAGGGCGGTCTGGCCTATCCGAGAGCACGCAGCCAGGCGGTATCAAAGCTTCTGGGGGAGAAAGCGGCATCGGCCATTGAAAGCCCTAACAATATCCTTGCAGTGGAATATATAAGACGCATGAAAAATGCCCGTCCTCTGGCTGTAAAACGGCAAGGAGCGGGGTATCACGATACCGACATTCAGGGGGAACTTGCTTCTGCCACAGCTGTAAGACAGATGATTCATGAAGGAAAAGATATTTCCCGCGCGGTTCCCGAGATTTCCCGGGAAATTATTGAGCAGAACAGTGGCTGCTTTGCTGACAGCAATTTACTCACACCTCTGATTATACAAAAGGTTTTGCAGACATCTGCCGAGGATCTGAACTCAATATTCGGAGCCGGGGAAGGTCTGGGAAATATAATGAAAAACCGTGTGCGTTACTGGAAAACCTATGAGGACATCATCGCCGACCTTAAGTCAAAAAGATATACCAGAACACGAATCGAGAGGGTGCTGGTGCACACTTTGCTGGGAATAAAGCGTGAAGACATGCTTTGCGCCTCAAAACACATCAGAGTGCTGGCTTTTGATGAAAAGGGCAGCAAATATCTGAAGCAGGTAAAAAAGTCAGGCGAGTGTAAGCTGCCGATTATTACAAATATAAACAGGGATAAAGACGCTTTCCCGGAAATACAGGCAACCCTTGCAAAGGACATACTGGCGGCAGACATTTATAATCTGGCATGCGGCCGTGACCTTTACGCACACTCGGAATATGTAAAAAAGCCTGTGGCAATCAAAACTCACCCTTGAAATTGGAAAATCGTAAGAGTATAATAGATAAAGTTAATTATCGTTGTTAATTTTTTTTACGGAGGAAATATAGAATATGAAAGTTTTAGTAATCAACTGCGGCAGCTCTTCATTAAAGTATCAGGTTCTTGATATGACAAGCGAAACATTGCTCTGCAAAGGTTTAGTAGAGAGAATCGGCATGGACGGTTCCGTCATCGGCCACGAAAAAATCGGCGAAGACAAGATTAAGACCGAGGTTCCAATGAAGGACCATAAGGACGCTATCGAGCAGGTTCTGGCTGCTATTCAGGATCCGCAGCACGGCGTTATCAAATCCATGTCAGAGCTTGGAGCAGTAGGACACAGAGTTGTTCACGCCGGCGAAAAGTTCTCTTCATCAGTTTTAATCACCGACGAGGTAGTAAAGGCTCTTGAAGAATGCGTTGCTTTAGCACCTCTTCACAATCCACCTAACCTTTTAGGTATTGCTGCTTGTAAGGAACTTATGCCTGACACACCGATGGTAGGTGTTTTCGACACTGCTTTCCACCAGACAATGCCGCCTGAATCATATATTTACGCACTCCCTTACGAATATTACACCAAGTATGGCGTAAGAAGATACGGTTTCCACGGAACTTCCCACAAGTATGTTGCACAGAGAGCATCAGAAATGCTCAATGTTGACATTGAAGATCTTAAGCTTATCACTTGCCACCTTGGTAACGGAGCCTCCGTATCAGCTATTAAGAGAGGTAAATGTATCGATACATCCATGGGCTTCACTCCACTGGAAGGTCTTGTAATGGGAACTCGTTCCGGAGATATTGACCCTGCTATCGTAACCTTCATAAGAGAAAAGGAAAACCTTCCTCAGGGCAAGGCTAACGAAATTCTCAACAAAAAGTCAGGCGTTCTGGGTATTTCCGGAGTGTCCAGCGATTTCAGAGACCTTGAAGAAGCAGTTGCAGAAGGAAACGAAAGAGCTGCTCTGGCATTAAAGGTATTTGCTCACAAGGTTAGATTCTACATCGGAGCATACATTGCAGAGATGAACGGCGTTGATGCTATCGTATTTACTGCAGGTGTAGGTGAAAACGACGTTTCCATGAGAGAACTTATCTGCAACGATCTTGGAAACCTTGGAATCAAGCTTGACCTCGTAAAGAACAAGGTAAGAGGTAAGGAAACCATCATTTCCGCAGAGGATGCAAGAGTAAAACTTCTCCTTATTCCTACCAACGAGGAACTGATGATTGCAAGAGATACTTACAGCATCGTAAAAGGTTTAAAATAGGTTAGAAAATAGTAGTTGACAAATCGAGATGTTTCAGTATATAATCTAATAGTTGACGATTATTTGAAGATTAACATAAAGAACAAATACTCACAAGGAGGTGTTAAGATATGGCAGTACCTAAACGTAGAACTTCAAAGGCAAAGAAGAGCAGCAGAAAATCAGCTAACATGAAGATGAAAGCACCGGGCTTATCAATTTGCCCTCAGTGTCACGAACCTAAGCTTCCTCATAGAGTTTGTCCTAACTGCAACTACTATGACGGCAAAGAAGTTGTAGCTACTGAAGCTTAATTTGATTTTGAATAATGAACGAATGGCGGCAGACCGGGTGGTCTGCCGTTTTTGTCAATGAAAACCGGCTTTTGCCAATTGTCAATGGAAACCTACCGAAAGGAGAATTTGATCTGATGGAATTAAAAACAATCGCTCGTATCCACACAGTCTTTCCCGAAAAATTCGGTATCCCTCGTCAAAGCGGCCTGGTTGAAACACCGGGCAAAATAGTGTTCGAGCCGCCATACAACAATCCCGATGCTGTAAGAGGGCTGGATGAATTTTCTCATATATGGCTGATATGGCAGTTTTCCGAATCTGTGAGAGAGGACTGGTCGCCAACTGTAAGGCCGCCTCGCCTCGGAGGTAATACGAGGGTAGGGGTGTTTGCGTCACGATCTCCTTTCAGGCCGAATCCCATCGGGCTTTCTCTTGTTAAGCTGGAAAGTATAGAGTTTGACCACAGTCTTGGACCTGTTCTTCATGTGTCCGGAGCTGATATACTTGACGGAACTCCGATATATGACATAAAGCCTTATCTTCCGTATTGCGAGGCTAAGCCTGAAGCATGCGGAGGCTTTGCTCATCGTGTGATGGACGCAGGTGCGGATGTTGTTTTTGACTTTGTTGTGGAATCAGATAGCGGCTCAGGTTGCAGCAGCGTTCCGCCGGAGGACCTTTCCACGATTATGAAGCTGCTGGCTCAGGACCCAAGGCCTCGCTATCAGGACGACCCGGAAAGGGTGTACGGCATGTCTTACAAGGATTGGGAAATAAAGTTTACAGCAGGAGATGGAGTTATTATGGTAAAGAGCATCAAAAATCGTTAAACAAAATTGAACAAAAGGAGTAAAGAAATGAGAAAAACGAGGAGTATGAAAAAAACAGCAGGGCTGATTGCTTTGTGTATGATACTGGTACTGACAGGCTGCAAAATCACCAATGACACCGATGAACAGCCTTATATTGAACAAATCAATTACAGCAACCTTATAGACACATCCGTTCAAAAACAGCTTGCTGAGATTATGAACAGTGCAGATATATCTCCCGTGCGTCAGCAGGTTTTTTTTGACCACGTAAATCAGTTCAACAATACCGTTTCATCGGAGGGGATGGCAGCAGGATTTGAAGTAAAACAAGTCACAGAAGAAAAATATGATCCATATGCCATGCAGGAAGAATGGGATGCGGCATATCCTGATTTTATGGGGTATAACTGCAGGATAACTGCGTTTGGCTTATTTGGAGATCATATTACTATAGCAGCAGATGCGGAAACCAGAGAGGATATTATTCTGATGGACATGGCATCGCTGGAAGAGGATTCATCTGCGATGCAGAATGATAAGGATATGGACAGATTCAGAGTTCTGTATTCCACAGTACCTACAGATGACACGAAGGACGTTTCGGTACATGTGGAAAATCTGCGTAGTGACTGGAAGAACCGCGGTATCGTCTTTGACAATAATCCGGATGTGAGCCTGATATCTGTTGTATTTCATGATGCGTGGGACGGCGAAAATCAACTGTTTATAGGCCATACAGGTGTGCTTTTTCAGGTGTCGGAAACAGAACTGTATTTTGTAGAAAAAATCGCTTTCCAGGAGCCTTACCAGCTGACTATATTCAATAATAGGACAGAACTTAATGATTATCTGATGGCTAAATATGATACCGGTACAGGACAGCCTACTGCAGCTCCGTTTATTATGGAAAACGATGAGTTGATGGAAGGATACCGTTCTAAGTAATATAATATTACAAAAACCTCTGTTTTGGGAGAGTAATGAACCCCCATCAAACAGAGGTTTTTTGCTGTTTTTTGTGGAGAATCATCCAGTGCTTAACTTAGACTCCAATCTATATGTTGACATACATCGAATCTCGAGGTATAATGTGATATAATAAAGCATAGATTATCGAGGTATTGTCAGGAGGTGAGAAAGTGAAGCTTGATAAAGGATTGATGGGCGGAAGCTCAGCTCTATTAGTGCTGTCATTGCTGTCAGAAAAGGATTACTACGGCTATGAGATCATAAGAACTCTGGAAGAACGTTCCAACGGAACCTTTGAGTACAACGAAGGCACGCTGTACCCGATTCTTCATAAGATGGAAAGTAAAGGACTTTTGACATCCTATAAAGAGCAGACAGATGGCGGAAGAGAGCGAAAGTACTATCATATTACAAGTGCAGGTTTGGCACAGCTTTCCGAGGAAAAGGCTCAGTGGAAGGCTTTCAGCACATCCGTTGAACATGTGATTACAGGCAGCGGATTAGCATTGAGTCACTAAAAGGGGTTTAAAATATTATGGAAGGTAAAAAGGAAAAATTTCTTGTTCAGGTCCTCAATGAAGTAAAATTTGGCTATGACCAGCCGGAAATCAAGGCAGAACTTGAAGATCATATTTATGAGAGAAGTCAATGGCTTCATGAAAAAGGAATGAGTGCGGAAGACGCTGAGGATGAGGCGGTTCGCAGAATGGGTAATCCAAAAGAACTGGGTAAGCAACTCAATAAAATTCATAATCAATGGGTTGGATTAATATGGATATACACCAGTATTATAATGTTTTTTACCGTGGCTGCGGCTGTTGTGTTTGGATTGCAGTCTATTGGATCGACTCTGGCACAGCGATACGAAGAAGCGAGAGATGAAGCGGCGGGAATAGGAAAACTGAAATATCATGTAGAGTGTGATGAAACCCTTTTTCTGAATGATTATTCTATAAGTTTTACTGATGTTTACTGCCAGGAATATGCGGGCGACAGTTACATTCTAACGATTTTTTATGAGCATAAGGGTGATGCAGGCGAGGAGTTTTACAAATACCTTGACGAAAAAACATTTCTCGATGAAAACGGAAACCCTTATGCAAAACAGACGAAAGACGGAAATGGCTTAATATTTTCTGCCAGAGAAAAATATGTGATTATGTCTATGCCTGATTTGTCACAGGACTGTATTTATATTGATTACAGCATTTTTGGACAGGAGGCGACGGGACGTATAGACCTTTCATTTTTGTTTGAGAAAGCGGGGAGTGAGTGATATGAAATCAGGAAAAGGAAAGCATCAGTGTATCAGACTTTCACGCGTACAGAAAATAATAATAAATCTTTTGCTGATTGCTTTGTCGGCGGTGGTACTGTATTGGGCATTGTATGTGAACGTATGGTACCAGAGGTCAAGTGATGCTGCCCTCGAAAAAACGTTGACAGGGCAGTTGGGAATAACAAAACCTTATGACATTGTAGCGGATTACAAATATAACAAAGGAGAGTCGTCGTACGAAAGGGTCGTTTATGTGCGGTCAAATATTCATGACGAAGAACTTTACGTTATTGCAGCAGTAAGCATGGATTCTTCGGGGAAAAAATACTCGATTTCAGAGCCATATTTTGATAAACTCAGTGAACCGAATGAATTCGGCTGGTTTTATGTGGGAGAACCGGATGACAATAACTGGTCATATTTTATGGGTGACGGGGATTTCATAGAACTTGGGACAAGTAACTATGGCAAACTTGTTAATGATGCAGCGGCAGATAGTTGGTATATTGAGCTTGATTGTCTGAACGACTATGGAAACAGTATGAATGGCAAGCATCTCAGTAGTTTCACACCGGATATTGTATTTACGGTCAATAAAAAGGTCGGAAGCGTTGAGTGGATTGAGATATCTGAGAGATGCAAGGCGTTGGGAATGACCCTTACAGATGAACAGGCTCGTGAATTTACAAAAAAGCTTATCAAAAGTCACGACGATTTTCTTGACTCAAATGCATAATGTAAAAAGAAAGGACCCGGGCAGGGTCCTTTTCTATATCGGTAGAAGTCCGTACTCGCTCAGCTCGTCATAGAGAAGATACTGAGTCTTGTTTGACGGCGGACACAGAGGCAGCCTGTATTCCAGATTGCACATACCCATCATGTAGAGAGCGGCTTTGATTGGAATTGGGTTTACCTCGCTGAAAACAGCATCGATCAGCGGTTTCAGAGCGACCTGTTCAGCCCCCGCCAATCGGACACGTCCCTCCAGGTAATGATGTATCATGCGGCTGAAGCGGGCAGGAATAATATTGGAAACCGTTGAAATACAGCCGATTCCGCCAAGGGATAGGATAGGTACTGTCTGGTCGTCGTTGCCGGAATAAATATTGAAATCATCACTTATGTGGGCTGCGATATGGCATACCTGAGATATATTGCCCGAAGCTTCTTTCAGGCCAATGATGTTTGGATGTGATTTAAGAACGGCAACAGCTTCACCGGTCATATTCACACCTGTCCGTGAAGGAACAGAATACATTATTATAGGTGAATGCACTGCATCGGCAATTTTCTCAAAATGAGTTATAAGGCCGGCTTCGGTGCATTTATTATAGTATGGGGTTATGATGAGAAGACCGTCAGCTCCGGTCTCTTCGGCCGCAATAGACAGTTCCAAAGCGGATTCTGTACAGTTTCCTCCGGTTCCTGCGATTACGGGAACACGGCCGGATACAAGATCAACTGTAAATTTAGTGAGTTCGATTTTCTCTTTAGGAGATAGGGTCGATGCTTCACCGGTGGTTCCGCAGACAACGAGGGCATCGATACCCTCTGCAATCTGCCATTCTATAAGCTTGCCCATGGATACGTAATCTATTTTCCCCTCCTTGAAGGGTGTAATCAGTGCGGTTGCAGCACCTTTAAAAAGCGTCAAATAACAACACCACCTTTCCTGATGAAGTACTGCGAAAAATGTTGATAAATTATTATATTCAAGACTAGGGATTTTGTTGAAAAATCAAAGAAAAAGTGCTAGAATATACTATTAAGTGTGCTTAGGAAAGCGAAATTAAAATTTATATAAAGAGAGGTATTGAAATGTCAGAAAAATTAAGAGTCGGAATTCTCGGAGGAACGGGAATGGTAGGGCAGCGTTTTATCGCTTTGCTTGAAAATCATCCATGGTTTGAGGTAACAACAATAGCAGCAAGTCCGAGAAGTGAAGGCCTTACATATGAAGAAGCTGTAGCAGGCAGATGGAAGATAGATACACCGATTCCTGAAGCAGTTAAAGGCATCAGAATCATGAACGTTAACGAGGTTGAAAAGGTTGCATCAACAGTTGATTTCGTTTTCAGTGCAGTAGATATGACAAAGGATGAAATCAAAGCAATCGAGGAGGCATATGCGAAGACTGAAACTCCTGTAGTTTCAAACAACAGTGCCCACAGATGGACACCGGATGTGCCTATGGTGATTCCTGAGATTAACCCTGAGCATTTCAATGTAATCGAGCACCAGAAGAAGAGACTCGTTACCAAGCGCGGATTCATCGCCGTTAAGCCGAACTGCTCAATTCAGAGCTATGTTCCTGCACTTAACGCATGGAAAGAATTCGAACCTTATGAATGTGTAATCACAACTTATCAGGCTATTTCAGGTGCTGGCAAGGACTTTAAAGCATGGCCTGAAATGGTGGAAAACATAATTCCTTACATCAGCGGTGAAGAAGAAAAGAGCGAGCAGGAGCCTCTCAGAATCTGGGGAAGAATTGAAGACGGCATAATCGTAAAGGCAGAAGAGCCGAAGATTACATGTCAGTGCCTGAGAGTTCCGGTGCTGAACGGTCATACAGCTGCTGCTTTCGTAAAATTCAGAAAGAAGCCGACTAAAGAGCAGCTCATCGAAAAGCTGGAAAGCTACAAGGGATTCCCGCAGGAAGAAGGACTTCCTATGGCACCCGAACAATTCATCAAATACTTTGAAGAGGATAACAGACCTCAGGTAAAAGCCGATGTGGACAGAGACAAGGGTATGGGAATCTCCATCGGAAGAATCAGAGAGGACAGCATCTACGATTATAAATTTGTAGGACTTTCACATAATACAATAAGAGGTGCGGCAGGCGGAGCGATACTCTGCGCTGAAACTCTTAAAGCAAAGGGATATATCGGAAAAAAGTTCTAGTAAAGTCAGTTTAGGAGGATAACATGACATATTTCGAAGCGGTTATTTTGGGTCTGGTGCAGGGCCTGGCCGAGTTTCTGCCAATCAGCAGTTCCGGTCATCTGGCATTGCTGCAGCAGTGGTTTGGCATCGATGAAAATAAGGTATTGCTGTTTGCGGTACTACTGCATGTGGGAACACTGATTTC
>SAMEA3663271__coassemble_475_pt1 | contig 12242 bp, 6 predicted proteins | sample SAMEA3663271__metabat2_high_PE_028 | metagenome-assembled genome bin SAMEA3663271 (sample SAMEA3663271) | pig gut metagenome | biome: pig gut; feature: pig-associated habitat; material: faeces | place: China | collected 2013
CAGGAGAAGCGGAAAACTTCTGTCGCGTGGCGCTGACAAACAGGCACCCGAGAGATAGCTTCTATCTGGCTGACAAAATGCCTGCATGGCTTTGCAAAACACAGCAGGATGCTGCCGATATCTTTGAGGATCAGCTCAATAAATGCGGCACGAATTACTTTGACCTGTATCTTCTGCACAATGTAGATGAGGAGGTATGGCCTGTAATCGAAGAACTGGATATAATAAGTCTGCTTAAAGGCGAAATGGCGAAAGGCCGTATCAGACATCTTGGTCTTTCTGTTCACTGCGAGCCTGATCTTCTCCGTGAAGTTCTGGAAAAACACGCATGCGACCTTGAGTTCGTGCAGATTCAGCTCAACTATATGGACTGGGACTACATCAATGCCAAAGAACTGTACCATATCTGCCGCGAATATGACAAGCCGATCATCATAATGGAGCCCCTCCGCGGAGGCATGCTGGCTCATCCTCTCAGCGAGAGAAGCCGCAATATCCTGGACAAAGCAGGTAAGGAAAGAGGCCTTTCCTATACCGACATGGCCTTCGGTTTCGTAGATAGACTTGAAGGGGTCATGTGCACTCTTTCCGGCATGTCAGCTCTTGACCAAATGAAAGAGAATATTGAGTTTTTCAGCGGTGAAGGACTTGAAGAAAAGCATCTCGAAGCTGTAAAGGAAGCTGCTGATGCACTTCAGAGCGACCTGTTCATACCTTGCACAGGCTGCGGTTATTGCTTCGAATGTCCGCAGGAAATTCAGATACCAAAGATTTTCAGTGCATATAACGAGGCTGCAGCCAAGGGCTTCCACTATATATGGGGCTCTCTGAGCGGTATTTATAAGAAACTGGGGCCAAACGGCAGGGACTGCATAGGCTGCGGAAACTGCGAAAGCCACTGCCCGCAAAAGATACAGATCATAGATTTACTCAAAAAGATTGATGACAAATACATAGAACTTGAAAAGGCCGGCGAGTAATCGCCGGTTATTTTTTTAAGTCACCGTTTGCCGGATTATCCAGCACTTTGCCCTCTTCATCAAATCTGGAACCGTGACATGGGCAATCCCATGTCTGTTCGCTCACATTCCACTTGAGAGCGCATCCCATATGGGGGCATCTCTTGGCTGTAGGCGTGAGCAGATTCTTTACTGCCTCGCAGCCGTTGAGTATGAGCTGTGGTTTCATCGCGCTTCGTGACGGGTCAAAAACCTTTGCATATGGATTTTCCCTTCCCATTACCATATCTGAAAGAAGCATGGCAGCTATCATGGACGAAGTCATCCCCCACTTGTTATACCCCGTGGCAACGAAACATCCCGGCATGTTTTTTGAATAAGGGCCTATATATGGCATCCCGTCAAGACTCATACAGTCCTGAGCTGCCCAGAAAGCCGTCTCTTTGCTTTCCGGATAATACCGCCTTGCAAAGTCTCTCAGTTCCTGCCACTCCCCGCCTTTCTTTCCGGTGCGGTGACTGCCGCCTCCCAGAAGCAGCGTATCACCATATCCTCTGAATGAAAGGCCTTTTTTATCTTCATCAACATACATACCGTGGATTTTGGGTGCTCCTTGGAGAGCGATAACATATGAACGATGCTGATATAGTTTAAGAAAATACAAGCCATGTTTGTTGTCTATGGGAAAATGGGAAGCGAATATGGCTTTTTTAAATGTAATCTTTTTTCCCTTCTCAGTGGCCGCTGTATATTCCGGTACACTGCCCTCTGCAGGGATAAACCAAGCTATGCGGGTTTTTTCGTATATCTTAAGACCTTCTCCTTCAGCCATTTGCGAAAGGAACTTAAGCGGGTTAAACTGAGCCTGATTGTTAAAGGACAATGCTCCAGCCACAGGAAAAGGCAGCTCGGTTCTGTCTGTAAGCTCGCTGTAAAAACCTATTCTGGCCAGCGCATCCGCTTCCTTTTCAAGCTTTGTCAGGCTGTCCACAGAATAAACATAAGAAGTTTTTCTTTCAAAATCGCAGTCTTTTCCTGTACAAAGCTTTGCAAACTTTTCCACCGCATCCAAATTGGCATGAAGGTACATTGCTGCTGTTTCCAGTCCTCTGCTCTTAAGTATTTTATTGTATATCAGGCTATGCTGAGCAGTAATCTTGGCCGTGGTGTTTCCTGTAGTGCCGGAGCATATTTTTCCTGCCTCCACCAGCATATAGTCTACCCCGCTTTCCTGCAGGAAATGAGCACATAACATCCCGGTCATTCCTCCCCCGATAATCAGTACATCGGTCTTTTTATTGCATTTAAGTTCCGGAAATTCCGGCAGCTGAGTGTTTGACCTCCAGATTGAATCCATAAAAAATACCACCTTCCGCAAATTAGTCTTTACGAAAGGCAGCATATTATGCATTATCCAGCTTTTATCATTTGTACATATCTTCGAGTGTCAGCAGACATACATTTTCCTTTACGGCAGCTTCTTTCAGCCCTTCGGTAAATCCACCTTTGGAAAATATATAATAATAATACTTTTCGCCGCGGCCGAAGACCTCTGAGTACTCCTTTAGCAGTTCCAGTTCACCTGTCCCGATTTTTTCATTTCTATATTTGCAGGAGCCTATGATGTACTCACTGCCTTCAGGCGGTATGCCCACTATATCAATCTGGACTTCTTTTCGGTTCTTTGCGTCTGAACCCCACCACTGACCCGCATCCGAAATCAGAACAGGCAGATTGTCTGCATATCTGAGCATATAGTCACGGCACATCTTTTCAAAAACCAGTCCCATATATTCATGCAGATGTTTCTTTACCGTCACATCATATAATCTTTCAAATCTCCCGGCGCTGATTGCAGACATATTACGGGGAACAAACCGATACCAGAACCTGAAGAAATTATCTCCGATAGTATATATGGTTTTTTTACCTGTCTTTTCAGTTACAGGTGTTTCTTTTTTTAATATTTCCAGATCTACAAGAACCTTCAGGTATTTGGCACATATTCCTGCCTCTATACCCACCTTTGCGGCAATCTCATTTGAGTGTGAAGCACCTCCGGCTATTGCCGCAATAACGGAATTATATACTGCGGGTTCTCTCAGCTCCTGTTTAAGCAGATTTTCCGGTTCCTCAAACAGGTATCCCGAAGTGTTGAAAAGGTTCTCTTTCAGGGCATCATCAATGCTGTCACACACATTCAGCTTGTTTATATAATGTGGGATTCCACCGGTAATTCCATATATCAGAGCCTGCTCTTCACAGCTCAGTCCGGGATTAAAAACCGTAACTTCTCTATAGTTGAGCGCCTGAATTTTAAGCTGGCCGGTTCTCCTTCCGTAAAGAGGGCTCTCATATCCAAGAACCTGATTTTCCATAAAGCTCATAGACGAACCGCACAGGATCACAAACAGACCTGTGTTTTGCCATACTTTATCTATAATATGCTGGAGACGGGAAGAAACCGACTCATCTGCCTTGGCAAGATAAGGGTACTCGTCTATAACAAATATGAGTCTTCCTTTTTCGGCTAATCGGGTTATAGAAGCAAAGGCATCGTCAAAGCTGCTGTATACAGGGGCACCTGCCATTTCCTGCGGATTTGTCTTTTCGAAAATAGCCTTAGAAAGTGCATCCAGATTTTCCTTAGCAGTCGCGTTAAGTGCAGAAAAGAATATCGTCGGTTTATCCTTGCAAAACTCTCTTATTAGCGCTGTTTTTCCAACACGGCGTCGGCCGTACATTACAACGCACTCAAAATTGCCGTTATTATAACGCTTATTCAGGTCTCCAAGTTCCTTTTCTCTGCAATAAAACATTTTCACACCACCCCAACACTTATCAACTCGTGAGTTGTAAACTCTTGAGTTGATTATATCTCATTATTGCAATGATGTCAATAAGAACACCTTCTACCACATTCCCAGTACATGTTGCATAGCCAGTGAAACCACGCTGATCATCACCCAGCAGGCGAAACCCAGGGCAATAGGTTTGGCTCCTGTCTTAACCAGCTTGACGATATCAGTGTTAATGCCGATAGCGCTCATGGCCATAACTATAAAGAACTTGCTCACTTTCTTGAGGAAAGCGAACAGAGATGCTGCAGTTTCCAGTGCTGCACCTGTGAACACCTGATTTACAACTGTTGTAACAGCTGATGCCAGCACGAAATATACGATAAATGCAGGAACCATTTTGACGATGTTCAGTTTCTGTCCCGGTGCATTGGTCTTCTTTGCCTGCATGATGGAAAGCACCAGAGTAATAGGAATGATAGCCAGAGTTCTGGTCAGCTTTACTATTGTCGCATACTCCAGAACTTGTCCCCCTGTACCGTGAAGTGTATCCCATACTGAAGCTGCAGCGGTTACTGATGAAGTATCGTTGATTGCCGTTCCGGCGAAAAGTCCGAATCCTGCGTCCGTGAGGCCTATCCAGTCGCCAAATGTTGGATAAATCAGTGCAGCAACAACGTTAAACAGGAACACCACAGAGATGGACTGGGCGATTTCCTCGTCGTCAGCATCGATGACAGGTGCAGTTGCAGCGATGGCAGAACCACCGCATATGGATGAACCCACTCCGATAAGTGTCGCAACCTTTGACGGCACCTTAAACAGTTTAAAAACGATATACGCTACGATAAGAGAAGTGGCGATTGTTGATATTATTATAGGCAGTGAAGACATCCCCACCTTTCCCACTGTATCCAGATTTAAACCGAAGCCCAGTAGAACCACGGCTGCCTGCAGAATTTTTTTAGAGGTATAGGATATTCCTGTCTTGAGATTATCCGACTTGCTTACCCTGGTAAATGTTCCAAGAGCAATGCCTATAAGTATTCCGAAAACAGGCGCTCCCACAATTTCGAGTACCGGAGCGAGATCCACAATAAGAGTTGCCACTGCTGCTATGACAATACAGATCAGCATTCCCGGAATAATTTCTGATATTTTTTTCATTTAATTGTCCTTTCCATTATATATATTATATACTCTGCTCACCTTGTTTTCAAATTACTCGGTGACAAAACCCGTATAATGTGCTAAAGTGATTATATCAAAACCCCTCTGGATAAGGAGATAATTATGAACGAAAAGCAAATTACTATAATTGCGAATAAGAATCCGCTTCGCAGACTTATTGCAGCGACAATCTTTTCTGTACTTCTTCTGGCATTATCCACAGGCCTCAGCTGGGCTGCAACTGCTTCCTCAGCATTGGAGGGACCTTCTCAGGAAAATATCGTCCTCTATGCACAAGAGCATCCCACCGACCTGGTTTCCTACTCAGCTGATGGCATTCCACTTAACGGGTATACTATAGGCTATAGAATCAAACCCCAACTTAGCCAGCCCTACACAGCAGGTGTACTCTCAGACGAGGAACTTGCCTGTGCCCTTAACACAGTCAAAACCATACGGTATATTGCCGGACTGTCAGACGATATATACCTTTCCGACGAATATAACAGTCTAGCACAAGCTTCGTCCTTAGTCAACTATGTTAATAACAAACTTACTCATACACCTGCCGCCCCTGCAGGTATGGATTATGCCCTTGCCTCTGCAGGATATAAGGGCTCGTCAAAGTCAAATATCTCCTGGACCTCATGGCGGGACAGTGCTTTAAAATGGACCATTATCCATGGATGGATGGACGACAGCGACGACTACAATATTTCTACGCTGGGACACCGCCGATGGATTCTCAACCCTTCCATGGGCATGACCGGATTCGGCTCGGTCACCGGTTCCAAAGGTACATACAGCGCCATGTATGCCCATGATATGACCAATCTGTCAGGCAGTAAATCAGGTGCAGTCTGCTGGCCTGCCACCAATACGCCGCTTTCCTACTTCGGCAGCGATGCACCGTGGAGTATTTCCCTGGGGCGGGAAATCTCAGATGATGATGTTATCGTTTCTCTGGTCAGAATGAACAGTTCCGCCGAAGAAGGCAAAGTATGGACCTTTAGTAAGTATCTCTCAGACGGAGATTTTTATGTAAATAACGGCGGTTATGGTGAAAAAGGATGTATAATTTTCAGACCTTCAGGTATCGACGGCTATGAGGACGGCGACAGCTTCTATGTAAGCGTGCTGCTGAGAGATACAGAAGAAACCATATCATATAATGTTGATTTCTTTGACCTGGAAGGTTACTATGCTCCTGAAGCACCGGTTCTTTCCTATGTTAAGCTCAACTCTCTGGACAAGCCCCGCATCACCTGGGAAGAAACTGCCGATGCTGACAGCTATAATCTTTATCGCAAGACTCGCGGCGGCTCATGGAAACTCATAGCAGATGACCTTACAGACTGCATCTATGAGGATGCTTCTGCAGGACGGGGTATCAGGTACTATTACAAAGTTACTGCATTGCGGAATGTCGGCGGCAAAAGCTATGAAAGCGATTACTCTGCTTCAAAATATATTACAGTCCCTTTAGCCAAAGCTCGCATTACATCAGCAAAATCCACCGCCCGCGGTACCAACTACATCAAGTGGAGCTCCGTCAGCAAAGCCACCGGCTACAAGGTTTATCGCCGCGTCGCAGGAAGCTCCAAGTGGACTCTGGTGAAGACCACCAAGAGCCTTTACTTCAAAGATACTAAAAAAACCTCCGGCAGGAAGTACGAATACAAGGTCAGAGCTTACAGAACCTATAATTCGTATGCTACTTATGGAGAATACTCATCAGTAAAAGCCGTGAAGACCAGATAGGGTCAGAAAGAGATTTATGGCAAATATCAGAAAACCTCCGTTTCTATCTTCAAAACGGAGGTTTTTCGTGTGACCAAAGTCAATTGCGGCAAATCTATACTGCTTTTTATGCATTTTTGTAATCTGAAACGCTGCAACCCGCATAAAAAAATTAAAAAGTTACATAGAAAAATCTTGAAGGCATTTTAAAGGCATAATTCCTGCGTAATAATGCCCATATATGTTAATATTTTGGATTCGGCGCATTATATTGCTGGAATCCTATACGCCTCGTGTAACGCGAACGGTTTAATTTCAACGTTTGCGGGTTTGGCGTTACTTTTTTGCATAAAACTCAATGCCGCGGCACATCGAGTGCCTCGAATAACCCGGTTTTTCACTTACGCCTCGCTCCGGCACGAGTTATTCCAGTTCGAAGGCACCCATGTACAGCTGATAATACCTGCCTTTTTCGGCCATAAGGTGCTCATGGTTGCCCCTCTCGATGATGCGGCCGTTTTCCATGACCATAATCACATCTGCATTCTGTATCGTAGATAAGCGATGAGCAATTACAAATACTGTTCTTCCCTTCATCAGGTTGTCCATACCGCGCTGAACGATGGCTTCTGTACGTGTATCAATTGAAGATGTTGCCTCGTCCAGAATCATGACAGGCGGGTCTGCAACAGCGGCTCTGGCTATTGAAATCAGCTGCCGCTGTCCCTGTGACAGACCGCTTCCGTCGCCTTCCAGAACTGTATCGTAGCCCTTCGGCAGCATGCGGATGAAACCGTCGGCATTGGCCAGCTTGGCGGCCTTGATACATTCTTCATCTGTAGCGTCAAGCTTTCCGTACCTTATATTGTCCATTACCGTGCCTGTAAACAGATTTACATCCTGCAGAACCACGCCCAGAGAACGGCGCAGATCCTCCTTGCGGATATGGTTTATATTGATTCCGTCGTACTGTATCTTGCCGTCATCTATATCGTAAAATCTGTTTATAAGGTTTGTAATTGTAGTCTTGCCTGCACCGGTAGCTCCCACCAGAGCCACCTTCTGCCCCGGCTCTGCGTAGACTGTGATATCATGAAGGACCATCACATCGTCTGTGTAGCCGAAGTCCACATCCTTGAGATTAATCTTTCCCTTAACCTCTGTAAGCTTATCGTCCTCTTTCCAGGCCCAGATACCTGTATGCTCAATGCACTCTTCAAGACTTCCTTTTTCATTGCGGCGTGCATTTACCAGAGTAACTGTTCCGTGATCCTCCTCAGGATGCTCGTCAAGGAGCTCGAATATTCTCGAAGCACCGGCCATGGCCATTATAACCGAATTAAGCTGCTGAGAAATCTGGGCTATAGGATTGACAAAGTTTCTGGACAGTATCAGGAAAGACGCTATAGTTCCCAGAGTAACCACCGGCTCTCCTCCCAGGGAAATATTGGTCACCCCTGCAATTCCCATGAAGCCGCCTGCTATGGCGATAACTACATAGAGCACATATCCCAGACTTCCCATGAGAGGCATCACTATATTGGCCAGGATGTTGGCTTTTGTCATGTTCCTGCAGAGTTCCTCATTTTTGCCGTCAAAAATCTGCTGGGCCTTTTCCTCATGGCAGAAAACCTTGACAACCTTCAGGCCGTTTATCATTTCCTCGATATATCCGTTCACATCCCCGATGCTCTTCTGCTGTTCCACGAAGTACTTGCCGGACATACCGGCGATTTTTTTCATCAGACCCAGTATTATGAATGTAAATGCAACAGTAATCAGCGTCAGCCATATGCTCAGGTGAAGCATGGAGGCGAATACTGCTATCATAGAAAGCATGGACGCGAACAGGTTAGGCAGGCTCTGAGAAAGCATCTGCCGCAGAGTGTCCGTGTCGTTGGTATAGTAACTCATTATATCACCGTGAGTTTTGCGGTCAAAATACTTAACGGGCAAAGTCTGCATGTGCCTGAACATTTCATCTCTGATATCCTTGAGGACACTTTGCGAAATTACAGCCATGGTTCTGCTGTAAAACAGGCTGGCAAGCACCCCCGCTGCATAAAGACATCCCATCATCACTATAGCTCGGAGCAGTCCCGTATATACAGGTGCCGCCTCAAGAAGCAGCGGAGTAATATAGCTGTCAATGAGCGTCTGCATGAAAAGCGAGGATGCCACACTGGCAGCAGTACTGATGATTATACATAAAAATACAAAGATCATCCTCAGTTTATACTGGTCCAGATAAGAAAGCAGCCTTTTGATAGTGCCCGGCTTTATCCCTGTAGGTCCGCCGGCATAAAGCCCTTTGCCGCCTCTGGGACCTCCGTGAGGTCCTCTCATACCTATTTTACTCAAGTCCCTCACCGCCTTTCCTGTTCTGGCTTTCGTAAACTTCACTCGTTTCCATGAGTTCTGCATGAGTTCCGCAGTCCGAAACATGCCCATCATCCATGACTATGATCATGTCGGAATCCTGAACCGATGAAATTCTCTGAGCTATGATAATCTTAGTTGTGTCAGGAAGCTCACTGGCAAAAGCCTTCCTTATCAGCGCATCGGTCTTCATGTCGACTGCGCTGGTGGAATCATCCAGAATGAGAATTTTAGGCTTCTTGAGCAATGCGCGGGCGATGCAGAGCCTCTGCTTCTGTCCTCCGGATACGTTGGTTCCGCCCTGTTCTATATATGTGTCGTAACCGTCTTCAAATTTTTCTATGAATTCATCGGCACATGCAACCTTGCAGGCATGTCTGATTTCCTCTTCGGCAGCATTTTCATTGCCCCAGCGTAGATTTTCGCTGATGGTTCCCGAAAACAGTACATTCTTCTGAAGCACCATGGCCACCTGATTTCTCAGCGTTTCAACATCGTAGTCACGGACATCCACACCGCCTACTTTAACTGCCCCCTCACTTACATCGTAAAGTCTGGGTATCAGCTGCACCAGGCTGGACTTGGAAGAACCGGTCGCCCCGATTATTCCCACTGTCATACCGGAATCAATGTGAAGGTCTATATCATCCAGAATTTTTTTGGTACCTGATCCTTCTCCCTCTGACTCCGACGAATATCTGAATCCCGTATTAACGAAATCTATGGAGCCGTCCTTTACCTCCATAACAGGGTTTTCCGGATTTCTGATCTCACTTTCCTCTTCGAGAATCTCTACGATTCTTTCTCCGGAAGCCTTGGCCATGGTCATCATGGCAAATATCATGGAAATCATCATCAGGCTCATGAGAATCTGCATGGTGTAGGTTATCATGCTCATCAGCTGACCCGTTGTCAGACCCATAGCCGCGTCATTTCCACCGGCAATGATCATTCTTGCACCTATCCATGAAATCAGCAGCATGCACGTATACATACATCCCTGCATCAGCGGCATGATAAACGACATTGTCTTTTCTGCCCTGGAGAAATCCTTGTAAATAGTGCCTGAAACCTTTCCGAACTTTTCATTTTCGTGTTCCTGGCGGTTAAAGGATTTGACCACACGCACCGCATAGAGGTTTTCCTGTACCACATTGTTCAGCTTGTCGTAGGTCCTGAATATCTTGTTGAACAGCGGATAAACCTTTTGAATTATTATAAACATGCCCAGACCCAGCACCGGCAGAACTGCCAGAAATACCAGTGAAAGCTTGTGGTTTACGCTGAATGCCGCGATGAGAGCAAAGAGCAGCATTCCCGGTGCGCGCACGGTAATCCTGATTATCATCTGAAAAGCCTGCTGCACGTTGGTAACGTCTGTAGTAAGACGTGTAACTATGCTGCCTGTGGAAAATTTATCTATGTTTGCAAATGAAAATTCCTGAACCTTATAATACATGGCTTGTCTCAGGTTTTTTGCAAAGCCGGCTGACGCCATAGGTGCAGTCTTTCCTGCCAGAACTCCGAAAGTCATGGTAAGCAGAGCCGCTCCCAGCAGAACTATACCGTACTTTGTTATCTCCCCCATATTGCCTGCATCGATTCCCTTGTCGATGAGCTGCGCCATAAGGAGAGGTATGAATATCTCCATCAGCGCTTCCAGTGTTACAAGTACAGGAGTTATAATGGCGTATTTTTTATATTTCCCTACATATTTCGAAAGCTTTTTTATCATCGCTTCTCAAAATCCCTCCTCACTTTATTGTAATTATATAACTTGATAATTATACCACATAAAAAGGCGGGTCTCAATCGCTGAACCCGCCTTAAAACTAAGGTTTTAATGACTGTTTTATGCTTTTTGTGTGACGGTCTAGTCGTCTCTCCTGTTTACATAGTGAGTATGGAGAAGCTTGTGAGCTTTCATGCCCCCTGCCATCCCAAGATACTCCTTGTAGAGTTTTTTGATGGCCGGATTGTTATGAGACTTTCTGATGAACTTTTCTCTGTCTCCTTTATAGAGTGCCTTGGCTCTCTTTTCCTTGAAGTCAACCCAGTTTCTTACATCCGAAACTTGTAGCGGCTGTCCTCCTCCGTTGATGCAGCCTCCCGGACATGCCATTATCTCGATAAAGTCGAAATGCTCTCCTGCCTTGACTCTTTCCATAAGCTTTCTGGCATTTCCCAGACCGTGAGCCACAGCTGCTCTTATGTTAAGATCGGCAATTTTGACTTCCGCCACCTTGATACCGTCCTCCAGTCCTCTGACCTCCATATAGTCTATGGAATCGGAGCTCACACCGTTTATAATATCAGCAACAGTTCTCAAAGCTGCCTCCATCACTCCTCCGGTGGTGCCGAAGATAAGCCCGGCTCCTGTGGACTGTCCCAGCGGGTCGTCAAAGTTACCGTCACCTATGGCATTGAAATCAATACCTATGGACTTGATCATTCTGGCAAGTTCTCTGGTAGTTACAACGAAATCCACATCTGCTCTCCCGTCTACTGCAAGCTCCGGTCTCTGGGATTCGTACTTCTTGGCCGTGCAAGGCATTACTGATACTACCACTATCTTATCCGGGTCGATTCCGTTCTTTTCCGCATAATAGCTCTTTATAATAGCCCCCAGCATTTCATGAGGTGACTTGCAGGTGGAAAGGTTCGGTATCATTTCAGGGAAGTTATGCTCGCAGAACTTGACCCAGCCCGGTGAGCATGAGGTTATGAGTGGCAGTACTCCGCCGCCTCTGATTCTGTCTATAAGCTCCGTGCCTTCCTCCATAATGGTCAGGTCGGCACCTGTGTTGGTGTCAAATACCTTGTCGAAGCCCAGCATCCTCAGAGCGGTAACCATCTTGCCGGTAACATCTGTACCTATTGGATTGCCAAACTCCTCTCCCAAAGCGGCTCTTACTGCAGGCGCAGTCTGAACCACCACATATTTATTCTCGTCATAAAGAGCATCCCATACGGAGTCGATATCTCTGTGCTCCTGCAAAGCGCCCGTCGGGCACACGTTGATGCACTGACCGCAGCTTACACATACGGTGTCATCCAGGCCTCTGTTTCCTGCCGTTCCTATTACGGTGTTAAAACCTCTGTTTATAGCTGAAATGGCCCCCACGGTCTGAATATTGTTACAGATACTTATGCATCTTCTGCAAAGCACACAGCGATTCGGGTCTCTCTGAATGGA
>SAMEA3663271__coassemble_486_pt1 | contig 12002 bp, 11 predicted proteins | sample SAMEA3663271__metabat2_high_PE_028 | metagenome-assembled genome bin SAMEA3663271 (sample SAMEA3663271) | pig gut metagenome | biome: pig gut; feature: pig-associated habitat; material: faeces | place: China | collected 2013
GCTGTAACACCCCGTTCTATGACTTTGCTGGAAACCACTCTGCCGTTTACAAAGTAAATCTGACTGCCTCTGGTCGTTTTACTGAAAGCAGGCGTAGAAATATTGCCTTCAATTTGAAGCCCTCCCTCGCTGTAGCTTACCGGAACCATATTACGTGCATCCACATCATTGTATACCCTGAGGATGGTATTCAGTCTGTTTCCGTCGCCAAGGGTTGAGAACAGAATCTTTCCATTATTGATAAGTCGGAATTTCACATTCTTATAGGCTAAAGCCATCTGAGAAATAAAGTCGATAATAAGACCGCTTTCCGAAGAATCTGTTTTCATAAACTTCAGTCTGGCGGGCGTGTTGTAAAATAAATCAGTAACCACAATGGTTGTTCCGTCAGGGCATCCGGTCTGTTCACTGGCAATTACTGAACCACCGTGCAGCACAAGTCTTACACCTGTTTTACTGTCAGCCGTCTTTGTCACAAGTTCGGTTCTTGTGACTGCTGCAATGGAAGCAAGGGCTTCGCCTCTAAACCCTAATGTGTCAACAGCGTCAAGGTCAGATGCCGTTTCAATTTTACTGGTGGCATGACGAAGAAAGGCTGTTTCAGCCTCTTCACAAGGTATTCCACAGCCATTGTCAGTTATTCTGATATATGATTTACCGCCGTTTTTGATTTCTATAACCACAGAATCGGCCCCTGCATCCAGAGCATTTTCAACCAGTTCCTTAACGATGGAGATAGGACGCTCTATGACCTCTCCTGCAGCAATTTTGTCTGATACTGATTTATCTAATAATCTGATCATAACGGTACTCCGTTTATTTTTCCTGTATAGTTTTTCCTGTCATATGTTCTACACTGACCGCTATAATCTGAACAGCGTTTATATCAGCACGAATCTCTTCTTCTGCAGAATCTTCGTCGGGATAATATTTCATAGCAAAGTTTCTGAGTTTATCGACGAAAATTTCAGGTTCTGTCATAAGTTCCGCCTTACCGAATATCACAACGCTGCTGAGATATGGGGCCCAATCAAGATCTTTAATTTCAGGGTCGCTGAAGACTGTAAAGCATACCTTAGGATTCTTCTTAATTGAATCAATTTTATGTCCTGCTTTAGCTGAATGAAAATAGATTTTATTCTCAGACTCGTCATAATAAAAGTTAACCGGGAAGGCATAAGGATAGTCATCATCACCGGCAACAGCAAGGACGCCGCGCTTTGCTCCTTTCATGATTTCTTTGCATTCATTTTGTGTAATTGATTTTCTGGCCTCATGGCGCTTTTTTCTGAACATGTATTCTTCCTCCTCTGCTTATTTGTCCAGAGCCGATTTCAGCTCCTCAAGTATTTTGATAGCCTGTGAAGGCGTTATTTCCATTAGATTTAAAGTGCGAAGCTTATCAATTACAGGGCTGGGCTTCGGTGAAAACATTGAAATCTGCTCCTCGCAGATTTTATCATTTGAAACAGATGCGATGTATCCATCATGCTTTCCTGATTCAAGCTCGCTGAGCTTTTCCTGTGCCCTTTCCAGAAGGCTTTTCGGTATTCCTGCAAGCTTGGCCACATGGATGCCATAGCTTCTGCTGGCCGAGCCTCCCACTATTTTATGAAGGAAAACTATGTTCCCGTTCTGCTCGGCTACATCCACATTAAGATTTTTTACACCATGAAGCTGTTCTTCGAGAACAGTCAGCTCGTGGTAATGAGTAGCAAACAGAGTCCTTATATGCGTCTTTTCGTTACAAAGATGCTCAACTGCAGCCCATGCGATGGAAAGTCCATCGTAGGTGCTGGTTCCTCTGCCTATTTCATCGAGAATTATAAGGCTTCGAGGTTTGGCACTGTTCAGAATATATGAAAGCTCACTCATTTCCACAAAGAATGTGGACTGGCCCTGTGCCAGATTATCTGATGCTCCTATTCTGGTAAAGATTCTGTCCACCACACCTATTCTGGCATTCTCACATGGTACAAAGCATCCCGCCTGAGCCATTAAAACTATGAGAGCAGTCTGGCGCATGTATGTGGATTTTCCAGCCATGTTAGGACCTGTTATAAGCAGCATGCTTGCATCGTCATCATTGAGGTATGTATCGTTTGACACAAAAAGTCCGTCGGAAACGGTTTGTTCAATTACCGGATGACGGCCCTTTATTATTTCAATTTCCATAGAGTCGTCTATTGCCGGTTTTACATATCCAAGCCGCTCGCTGACATGTGCAAAAGAAACAAGAACGTCCAGAGTGGAAATGGCCGCAGAAGTTTTTTGAATGGCCTCAATATATCCTTTGATAAAGCTGCGTACCTGGGTGAAAAGATCATATTCCATCTGATTTATCTTTGCTTCTGCATTGAGAACCAGGTTCTCCATCTCTTTCAGTTCAGGAGTGATGAAGCGCTCTGCATTGGCTAGAGTCTGTTTTCTTATGTAGTTTTCCGGAATAAAATCGTAATATGAACGTGTTACTTCGAGGTAGTATCCGAACACCCTGTTATAGCCCACCTTAAGGTTTTTAATGCCCGTACGCTCTCTTTCGGTGTTTTCCAAATTGGAAATCCAGCTCTTGCCGTCCTTTATGGAAAATTTAAGGTTGTCCAGCTCTTCTGAATAGCCTTCTTTAATCAGCCCGCCCTCTTTTATAACAAAAGGCGGTTCTTCGCATATAGCTTTATCTATAATATTGTAAATGTCTGTAAGACAGTCGATTTCTTCGTTGATTTTTCTAAGAAGCTCTGAACCGGCAGCGCCAAGATCTGATTTTATTTCAGGAAGAACCGCGATGGAGTTCCTAAGTGCAATCAAATCCTTGCCATTGGCATTTCCGCAGGCGATACGGCCTGCAAGCCGTTCAAAGTCGTATATATGTTTAAGATTTTCTTTAATGTTGTTTCGCATCAGTAGGTCGGAGTACAGTTCTTCTACCCCATCCAAACGCAGATTGATTTCTTTTGAATTGTTAAGAGGCTCCCTGAGCCACTGGCGCATTTTTCGGCTTCCCATGGCTGTATGAGTCTTGTCCAGTATTCCAAGCAGAGAACCCTGAACCTTCTTTTCATATAGAGTCTCAGTTATTTCGAGATTTCTTATAGTCGCCTTATCCAAGGCCATGTGAGTACCAATCTGATAATGATTGATGTGGGTGATATGGGAAAGGTTCTGCTTTTGAGTTTCGAGCAGATAACTCAGAAGAGCACCTAAAGAAAGTACAGCTCTCGGTCTGAAGTCAAGTCCCAGGCCTGTAAGGGAAATGCAGTTGAAATGAGCTTTTATTGCATCCTCGGAACCCTTTTGGGAAAAGAATTCATCACTGAGAATGTTTATATATGCCTCGGTGGTATGTTTTATTTCATCAAGAGAATAGTTCGCTGCAAATTCCTTGCTGCATATTATTTCTCTTGCCTTAATCTTTACAAGCTCGTTTAAAATAGCCGCATAAATGTCCTGACCGTTATATTCGGTAAGATAAAGTTCACCGGTTGAAATATCACAATAAGCCACGGACATAGCTTCTTCGTCGGCCCAGACTGCGGCTAAATAATTGTTTTCTTTTTCAGAAAGCATATACTGGGAGGTCAGAGTACCTGGCGTTACCACCTGTATAACCTCTCTTTTTACTATACCTTTTGCCTGCGCCGGGTCCTCTGTCTGCTCACAGATAGCAACCTTATACCCTTTCTCCACAAGCTTGGCTATATAGCTGTCGGCTGCGTGGAAAGGGACCCCACACATAGGAGCCCTTTCCTCTTGTCCGCAGCTTTTTCCGGTCAATGTTAATTCTAATTCCTTTGACGCTAAAATTGCGTCGTCAAAGAACATTTCATAGAAGTCACCCAGTCTGAAAAACAGAATACAGTCCTTGTATTCCTCTTTAATTTTCATATACTGCTCCATCATCGGTGATAACTTCATATAAAATCTCCTTCGTTTCTTCCTTAATAAAATATATGTACAAAATGCAAACTATCTTGCGTTGTATCGGTTCTTTCGATTGTCTCTGCGGCGTTGCCGCAAGGTAAGAACCGATGAAATTCCCTAGCGGGAATTATAAGCCTTGATACCTTCCTTGATGATGTTGATACCGGCTTTCATGTCCTCTGCTTTAAGAACATAGGCGATTCTGATGTCTGACTGACCTACACCCTTGGTTCCGAAGAATCCGCCTGCAGGTGCAAACATAACTGTTTCACCGTTAACATCAAATTCCTGAAGAAGGAACATAAGGAAATTTTCTGCGTTGTCAACAGGAAGCTGGCAGGTGATGTAGAATGCACCTTCAGGTACTCCGAACTTGATTCCTTCGATTTCCTTAAGAGCTTCAACAGAAACATTTCTTCTGTGTTCATATTCCTTCTTGATATCGTCGAAGTATGACGGGTCAAGATTGTAAAGTGCAGCAGCTCCAAGCATGTCAAGAGTCGGGCAGCAGAGTCTTGCCTGGCAAAGCTTCATAAGGTTGCCCATGAGCTCCTCATTCTTGGAAGCGATAGAACCGATTCTGGCACCGCAAGCTGAGAATCTCTTGGATACGGAGTCAACGATGATTACATTCTGCTCTGCTTCCTTGAAGGAGCCGAAAGTAGACATTTCCTTTCCGTCATAAGTGAATTCTCTGTAAACCTCGTCAGCGATAATGTACAGATCGTGCTCTAAAGCGATATCTACTATAAGCTGCATTTCATCGTGAGTAAGAACCTTGCCTGTTGGGTTACCAGGATTGATAATGCAGATGGCCTTAGTCTTATCTGTAATAACGCCTTCGATTTTTTCTCTTACTGCATACTGATATCCGTCTTCAGCAGTTGTAGGAATTGCAACAACCTTTCCGCCTGCCTGACCAACGAAAGTCTTGTAGTTTGTGTAGAAAGGCTCAGCCATGATTACTTCATCATCATTGTCAAGAATTGCAGTCATAAGCATATTGATAGCTTCTGAACCGCCGTTGGTGATGAGAAGGTCCTTCTTCTGGAAATCAAGGCCTATTCTCTTATAGTAACCAATAAGAGCTTCCAGCAGGCTTGCTTCACCCTGGGAATTGGCGTAAGCCAATACTTCCTGGTCAAAGTTCTTTACAGTATCAAAGAAAGCCTTCGGTGTCTTGATATCCGGCTGACCCAGATTTAAGCGATAAACTTTCTTTCCTGCCGCAACTGCTGCATCTGCATATGGAACGAATTTTCTGATTGGTGAAAGCTCCATAGCCTGAATTTTCTGTGATAGTTTCATTTCTTTTGTCTCCTTTTTAAAATTAACATCTTTTATTCTAACTCCTCATGAGAGGTGTTGACAATATTGTCCACAGCAGCAGCATCAACAGGTATGAGCCCCTCTTGCTGCTGTTTGGTAAGGAAAAGCAGATACTCTATATTTCCTTTGGCCCCTGTCACCGGACTGAAGGTAAGTCCTGCGGTGAAAAAACCGTTATCTTCTGCATATTGTATCACATTTTCGATTACCTGTCTGTGTACTTTTTTATCTCTTACTATGCCTTTTTTGCCTACCTGCTCGCGGCCTGCTTCAAACTGGGGTTTTACCAGACATACCAGGCTGCCATTTTCTCCGAGAAGTTTTGAAGCAACGGGCAAAACAAGTTTAAGAGATATAAAGGACACATCAATGCTGATAAAATCAAGAGGTTCAGCGATTTCACCGAAATCAAGATACCTGATATTACACTTTTCCATATTGACTACGCGAGGGTCTATTCTCAGCTTATAATCCAGCTGACCGTATCCCACATCGACGGCGTAGACCTTTGAGGCTCCACTTTGCAGCATACAGTCCGTAAATCCTCCTGTGGAAGCACCTATATCCATACATACAGCATTTTCAAGGGATATAGGCCATATCTGCATGGATTTTTCCAGCTTAAGACCGCCTCTGCTTACATAAGGGCAGATGTTTTCCTTTACTGTTATTTCAGCCTCTGTATCAACCATGTTACCGGCCTTATCGCTTTTCTGACCGTTCACATAAACTATTCCGGCCATTATAGACGCTTTTGCACGCTCTCTTGACTGATAAAAACCCTTCTTTACCAGTAAAACATCAAGCCTTTCCTTCAATCTGTCCACAAATCCTTTCTGCAATCTGCTGCGGCATGAGACCGTACTTTTCGGCAAGCTCATCGTAGCTGCCCTGCTCTATAAATTTGTCCGGCCATCCAAAATTAAGAATATTTATATCCTCGTTTTTCAAAGCTGAAGTAAGATGCATACCGAAACCGCCGGAAACATCATTATCTTCCAGTGTAACTAATAATCTGCAGTTTCTGTCAACAGCAATAAGGTCGAGGGGTTTTACTATTTCCACATCCACAAGACCTGCGTTAATACCTTTTTCATTTAAGATTTCAACGATTTTAAGGCCGCAGTCATACATTTTGCCGCAAGCCCATATGTCCACATCTGAGCCGGATATTATTCTTTTGTTCTTGATGGAATTCTTATCAGTTGACATAATATTATTCTCGTCAACATACATAGATTCCGGTGTATTTCCTCGCGGGTACCTTATGGCCGCAGGTCCTTCAAGAGTAAATGCATAGTCCATGGCTCTTTGGAGACTTTTTTCGTCGTGAGGTGTTAAAACCGTCATTCCAGGCATCGTCATAAGATATGATAAATCATAGATACCGTGGTGTGTTTCACCGTCTGCTCCCACTATGCCGGCTCTGTCTATGGCAAAAACTACAGGCAGTGACTGCATACATACATCTTCCATGATTTGATCATATGCTCTCTGCAGGAAAGAAGAATAGATGGCACATAAAGGCCTGATTCCGCATTTTGCTAAGCCTGCTGCAAATGTAACAGCATGCTGTTCGGCTATTCCCACATCAAAGAATCTGTCAGGAAAACGTTCTTCAAAAGGACCCAGGCCTGTCGCCTGACCCATGGCTGCTGTAATAGCGGCAATGTCAGGATTGCTTTCTGCAATCTGAGCAAGATGGTTTCCCATGATTTCCGAATAAGAAAGTCCGGAAGATTTATTTATTACTTCACCGGTTTCCGGATCAAAAGGACCTATTCCGTGGAACTTGCCAGGAGCGTTTTCGGCATTCTTGTAACCTTTACCCTTCTTCGTGATAACATGTATAAGCACAGGTTCGTCCAGGCTTTTTGCCCGGTTAAGCACATTTACAAGGTCGGTAATATGATGTCCGTCTACCGGTCCGAAGTAGGTAAATCCCAGCTCTTCAAAAAGAACCCCGCCTTTTTCAATTATGGAATACTTTATATCATTTTTAAAACCGGCAAGGCCGCCGGCGATAGCGCTGCCTACGCTTCCTCTTGACCCGATGGTTTTCTTTATAAATCTCTTTGCACTCAAATATCCCTTAGAGGTTCTAAGGGTTCCCAGATGAGTTGATATGCCGCCTATATTTTTTGAAATAGACATTCCGTTGTCATTTAGTATAACGATGACCTTTGACTTGGATGCCCCTATGTTATTCATAGCCTCGTAAGCCATTCCGCCGGTGAGAGAACCGTCGCCGATTACAGCCACTACTTCATAGTCCTCACCTTTTATCTCCCTGGCACGGGCCATACCTGCAGCTGCAGAAACAGATGTGCTGCTGTGCCCTGTGTCAAAAGCATCGTGGGGACTTTCCTTTTCCTTGGGAAAGCCGCTCAGGCCCTTAAATTGACGAAGAGAGTCAAACTCACCGGCCCTGCCCGTAAGAATCTTATGAATGTAAGATTGATGCCCCACATCCCAGATTATTTTGTCTCTGGGACTGTCAAATACCTTGTGCAGTGCGATAGAAAGCTCTACCACTCCAAGATTGGAGGCAAGGTGGCCTCCCGTCTTTGAAACCTTGTCGATGAGAAATTCTCTGATAGAATAAGAGAGCAGTTCAAGTTCCTCATCGGACATGGATTTTAAATCCTGTGGAAAATTATAATCAAGAATATTTTTCTTCATTTTTATGAATAATCCTATTTTCTTCTGTTCTTTAATTTCAGCACAAGTTCCCTGAAGAACTCTGCATTGTCATAATAAGGTGCAATAGCTTCAACTGCATTAACCGTAAGCTCGTCGAGTCGTCTGTGAGCAGCCTCAAGACCGTTTATCGTGGTGTAGGTGTTCTTGTTCTTCTTCTTATCGGATCCTGTTGCTTTGCCAAGCTCCTTCGGATCACCCACTTCATCGAGAATATCATCAGCAATCTGATACGCCAGTCCTAAATTCTCGGCATAAACATCAAGATTCTGAAGCATATAGGAGGAAGGTTCTCCCAGATAAAGCCCCGCCCTGATAGCGGACCTGATCAGTGCACCTGTTTTATTTATATGTATATATTCCAGCATCTCGTTGGAATATTCATTGCTTTCGCCTTCTATATCGGATACCTGACCGGCGACCATACCGCGGCAGCCCGCACCCTTGGAGATTTCATAAGCGGCCTTGATGCGCTTAGTCATCTTCTCCGGAGAGTCAAAGTAAAGCATCATATCCTTATTTATTGCCTCAAAAGCCGTGGTTAACAGACCGTCTCCTGCCAAAATTGCCAGCGCTTCACCGTATACCTTGTGGTTTGTCGGAAGACCTCGCCTGAGATCATCGTTATCCATAGCAGGAAGGTCATCATGAATGAGCGAATAAGTATGGATATATTCTATTGCACATGCGTAAGGCAGGGCTTCTCTTATATCACCGCCGGCAAATTCACATGCGGCCAGAAGGAGTACGGGTCTCAGACGCTTTCCGCCTGCAGTAAGGCTGTACTTCATAGCTTCGTATAATGAAATGCTCTTATTATCGATGTTAGGAATAAAATCCAAGAGATGCTCATCGATTATCCTTTTGTAATCATCATATCCTCTTTCCATAGAAGATAACCTCCTTTACTTTGAAAAAGTTTCGATTTTCTGTCTGGCATTATTTAAAATTTCGGTGCATTCGGTATAGCATCTGATGCCATCCTCATAGCACTTTATTGCCTCATCTAAAGAAGTCTCCTCGTCCCTGATTTTTTCAGAAAGCTCTTCAAGCTTTTTCATGGATGTTTCAAAGCTCATAATATCTCCTCCGAATATATATTAAACCTGTTAAGGCGTTTTTTCAACATCTGTATCCGTTGCGGTGAAAATAATACGGCCATCTTTCAGAGCCAGTATATATCTTTCGCCGTCTTTTATATCTTTTACCGATGAAACGACTTTTCCGGACATATCCTCAAGCATACTGTAGCCTTTTTTAAGCACCGATGCAGGATTGTTTTCCTCGAGGAAAAGCTTCATGGTTTCTATTCTGTGGCTGTATTCCCCAAGCCTTTTTTCCATTGCAGACTTGATTTCCAGCATACAGTTCTCAACCATCAGGCTGTCTGTCTTTACTTTGGCATTTAACCGGGAGAGCAGGTCCTGTTTTTGTTTTTCCAGCCCCATCCTTATTTCACGAAGATCGGGCACTGCCATTTCTGCTGCCGCAGTAGGAGTCTCTGCTCTTCTGTCAGCCACAAAATCGGATATACTGAAGTCAATCTCGTGACCGACTGCCGAGATCACCGGAATAGGACAATTATAAATTGCCCTTGCCAGTACCTCCTCGTTAAAGGCCCACAAATCCTCTGCCGAGCCCCCGCCGCGCCCTAAAATCAAGGTGTCTATATCTGAAAAACTATCATCACGGCCAATCATATCGAGGGTATCAGCCATATCCTGAGCAGCACCCTCCCCCTGCACCTGCACAGGGAAAATAATAATATCCACCAGATTGTTTCTGTCTGTTATTATCTTCAGAATGTCCTGAACCGCCGCACCGGTGCGTGATGTAATTATGCCGATTTTGTGGGGAAAAGCAGCAATGGGCTTTTTATGTGCCGGATCAAACAATCCTTCCTTGGAAAGCTTGTCCTTGAGCAGCTGGAATGCCATTGCAAGGTTACCCTCACCTGCCACTGCTACCGTCCTTACAAAGAGGGTATATGTACCGCCTTTTTTGTATACATTGATGTACCCGTTTATAATAACCTGAAGGCCGTTTCCCAGCTCGTAGCTCAGATTTCTCACATAGCTGGCAGGAAAAAAACAGTTAATCTTGCTGTTTTCATCATTTATGGAAAAGTACACGTGACCGCTGGAATGATACTTCAGATTTGAGATTTCTCCTGTAACCGTTACATTTCCCAAAAGCGGGTCGGTCATAAGCACTCTGCTGATATATTCATTAAGTTGTGAAACCGTAACAGGCTTTAAAGCCATAGCCTTTTACCTCCAAGAAGAGATATGCCCACGGCGTTGTCTGAGGAAAGCTCAGGACTGCCAAAGGCTGTATTTATGCCGGATGGAAGGTTTCTATCGAGATAATTTCTGAGGAAATGACTGCACGAAACACCGCCTGCATAAAGGAAGTTATCAATGTTGTACTTGTCCGAAAGAAAGATGGTCATGTCCAGTACAGAACGGCTTAAAGCATCCATAAGAGACGCAGATATACCTTCATAACTGTGACCCCCAGCGCTGAGGATTCTCTGGCACTGGGTTTCAATGCCGGAGAGATTTACAAAGCCATCTTTTACAGTAATTTTTTTAAACAGAGCTTTATTTATTGCACCTTCATCGGCATTGAGAGCAAGAAGGTCAATTTCCCTTCCGCAAGGGAAACCGTATCCCATGGCTACCCCCACCCTGTCCAACACCTGTCCATAGGCCAGGTCAAGGCTGCCACCGATAATTTCCAAAATATTCTCATCTTCATCATAAAGCAGTGCTTCCGTAGTGCCCCCGCTGAAATGAAAACAGATAAGCCTCTTTATGTCTGACATGGCAGAATAATGCTTTACAGCTTCAATATGACCCTCCTGATGACTGAGTTCATACATAGGCACACCCAAAGCTGCCGCAATTGCTCTCGCAGCGCCCACACCTGCGGTAAATACAGGCATATACGATCCTTCCACCGGTCTTGGTCTCGAGGATACAGCAACTGCACCGATGTGACCTGAAACACCCTTTGTATTAAATGCCTGCTCAATAGCAGCGGGAAGTTTCTGAACATGCTGAAAAAGCGCCTCAGACTGCCTAAGGCCCCTTTCCCCGCTTTTAACATCCAGAAAACTCTGATAATTAAAAATTATTTTTCCATCGGCAGCCGTTACAGCCACAGATGTCTTGTAATTGCTTGTATCTATGCCAAGCGAAAGCATATCCCTACTCATTTAAAGACTCACCGCTTCCATGGCTACTTTTCAATTTTTCCCAGAACAGCGTTTACAAATTTAGGAGACTGTTCGGTTCCATAGTCCTTGGCCAGGTTAACCGCTTCATTAATCGCCACTGCTGTTGGAACATCATCTGCAAAAAGAATTTCACCAACGGCAACTCTGATTATAGCCAAATCCGGTTTAGCCATTCTCGATGATGGCCAGCCTTCACTGGCAGAATCAATCATGCCGTCTATTTTCTCTATGTTTCTGCAAATGGATGAAAGCAGACTTGTGATATATTCTTTTTGATTTCCACAGTCGCATTCTGCCAGATAGGAGTCAAAATCCGGTTTATCGAAGTCCTTATGAACTTCGATCTGAAAAATCGTCTGCATTACAAATTCTCTTGCCTGTTTTCTATTCATTTATCCTGCTGCCTTCCTGAGGCATCATAACTCCCTGCACATGAATGTTTACTGCCTTAACCTTCTGCTGTGTAGTTGATTCAACTGCCTCTTTCACTGAATTCTGTATATCCCATGCCAGCTGCGGAATCTTTGCACCGAAATTGGCTGCCACAAATATGTCAAGGATAAAGCCTTCTTTTTCTTTTGAAATCTTAATTTCCTTTGCGTGGTTGACTCCGGGCACGGTGACGGTGGCTTTGGAAGCAGCCAGACTGACAATTTCCTTTGAAATTTTATTTATGTTCTGTTTGTCACTGCTCATAGCTGTCTTCCCTTTTCACCATAATAGTTTATTCTGTTATTATAGCAGAAAAGAGGCTGTTTTACAATGACCTAATATTTACTTTGAATGACTATTTTGTCTGCTGTCCTGCCGG
>SAMEA3663271__coassemble_497_pt1 | contig 11825 bp, 14 predicted proteins | sample SAMEA3663271__metabat2_high_PE_028 | metagenome-assembled genome bin SAMEA3663271 (sample SAMEA3663271) | pig gut metagenome | biome: pig gut; feature: pig-associated habitat; material: faeces | place: China | collected 2013
TGCGTGATAACCGCCTGCCTCACACTGTATCAATCTTGCAAATAATTCTCCGGTATCCGGTGCCACAAAAAATACCTCCGCAAACTGTAACAGTATATGCGGAGGCATTCGTTTTGTTACGTATATTTTTTTATTTCGCCTTCAGTCTGTCAACTTCAGCAAAGTGCTCTTTGGTGAGTTTGATTACCACCGGTGAAAGTGCAAACAACGCAATGAAGTTCGGAATTGCCATCAGACCGTTGAAGGTATCTGCGATATCCCATACCGCATCGATCGGGCTTACACAGCCGACTACGATGATGATGCAGAAGAAAATCTGATAAGGCTTAACTGCTTTCATACCGAAGAGGTACTGGATGCAGCGTGTTCCGTACAGAGACCAGCCGAGGATTGTGGAATATGCGAACATCATCAATGTCATTCGAGAATGCAGAACGTCTAAGACCCCATACAACGGCGTTCTTCAGGAGAATACCGCTGCCTGCACCGAGAATGTAATACAACCCTCCGACGAATACGCACGGAAGCAGGATGTAAATCCATGCGACAGTGTTTAGTGTGCCTGCTACAAAATCATATAAAGCCTGCATTTTTGTGTCCTCTCTTTCTTTTTAACCAATGTCAATGTTAGAAATTAAAAAGAGACAAGCTTTCCGGAAAGCCTGCCTCGTGGTTCTTATGCAAATATTCGTCAATCATAAACAAGTAAGAATGTAAAGCTGAAATACTCCCAAAGTAGGGAGGAATCATTTCTTTCTGTCCTTTTGCCTGAGAGATTGGCGTATTCTTCGCCTTGCACCTTCGGCCCCCGCGTAAGCGGGCGTCTCCAGAACGCTATCCCTTTACAGTCCTCATCGCGCACCACACAAAAACACCCATCAAAAACGGGCATTCTTTTTTAGTCTTTTTTCATTTCCGCTCGTACTATATATGACCGGTCAGATAAAAAACAGGAGGTTATTCTTTTGAAGAGTGAAAAAATCATAGGCGCAATCAGACGCGGCGATGAGACCACCATAAATTACGTAATCGAAAAATACTCAAAACTGCTTTGGTCTGTAGTTCTCCCTATACTTGGGACTGCGTCATCAAAGGAGGATGCCGAGGAGTGCATTGCAGATGTTTTCATCTATCTGTGGGAACAGCCTTCAAGGTTTGACAGCAGTAAAGGCAGCCTCAAGCCCCGGGGCTGATTCTGGATACCGCCTCTAAGTTAATAGTAGAAAATTACAGTAGTATGGATGCTTATTTCAGAATTATGGGACGCTGCCCGAGTGATGAAGCACTGGTAATTTCCGCAGTACTTCCGACTACAAAATACAACAATGGAGACGGAGGAGAAAAGCTTCCTCTTTTTTACATCATGACATATAGTAAGTCTGATGTTGAGAACACAGATTACGCTTTCATATACGGCCATCTGATGACATTCGATGAATTGAAGAAATTCAAGGTCTACGAGGACGAGCAGTATGTGTGCTATGAGGTGAGCGGCCTCATATACAGTGATGTGATGGAATACGCGGAGGAATACATAAATTATGGAGGCAGTCTGATTCGTTGGGACGATAATGCAAAGGAATTGCTTTTGGAAATATATGATACATATAAGGATAGGATGAAATTGTCCTATATAAAATAAAACTATGCGAGACAATCGGGTGAGATGTTAATCAATCCAAAATTGCCGGGTCAATGCATCCATGACTCCACCATTTTTGCAGATTTTTGCAAAAAGGTGGAGTTTTTTTGGATTCAAAAGTGGACTGCGAACAGCTTGAAAAAGTGCCATACAGCGAAACCCTTGAAATTTCAACTGTTTACATATTATTACATGCGAGCTGGCGCGTGGCTTGTCTAAATTTTTTCCACCAAAATCAAAAAAACGGCCAAAAAGGTGGAACGCATGCCGTAATGTCCTACAATATATCCCCATGCCGTCAACACATTCGACAAAACTAGTCCTTTTTCGCCTTTATCTCCTAAAGACACCGACCCGGGACGGGTTTATAATCAATATGAGACAGGAGGTTTGAAAAATGGACATTATTTTCGGTATAAAGGGGAAAATCCTCATAGCAGAGCTTCTGGGCGAAGTGGACCACCATGTTGCGGCAAAGGCAAGGGCCGACATAGATGAAACCATGGAGGGATATGGTTCCAAAGATCTCATTTTTGACTTTTCCAAGGTCACATTTATGGACAGCTCCGGTATCGGTATTATACTGGGAAGATACAGAAAGCTCAGCGTTTCCGGCGGGCGGGTGGCCATTACGGGCTGTTCTGCTTCCATAAGAAATATACTGAACATGGCGGGAGTTTTTTCAATAATAGATTATATGGATTCCTTGGAGGAAGCCATCGAATATCTTAACAGAAAGGAAGTTTCATAATGGAAAAGGTGATAAAGGTACAGATGGCGGCTGATTTGGAAAATCAGGGCCTGGCAAGGGCAATTGCAGCAGCCTACGCATCAGAGCTTGACCCCACGGTAGAAGAGCTGACGGAAATAAAGACTGCAGTATCCGAGGCTTTCAGCAATGCGGCTATTCACGGATATCCCGATGGAAATTACGGAAATGTGAACATGGAGCTTGGGACCATTAAACCCGATACCATCGTTATCAAGATAAGTGATAAAGGAGTGGGCATAGAAAATATAGCTCAGGCCATGGAGCCTCTTTTCACCACAGACACGGGTGAGGAAAGGTCAGGCATGGGATTTACGGTCATGGAGAGCTTTATGGATAAAATAAAGGTGGATTCCAAACCCGGCGAAGGAACCACAGTGACCCTGATAAAAAAGCTGGATACATATTATGGATTCTAAAGAGGAAAAACTCATCCGCGAGCACACCGGTCTTGTCAAATCGGTAGCCTTGCGGCTTTCTTATGCCTGCGAGGAGGAGCTGGATGACCTTATTCAGATAGGATACATCGGACTTCTTAAGGCAGCCAGACGTTTTGAGCCGGAAAGAGGGCTGAAGTTTTCCACCTACGCGGTGCCTATGATTGCCGGGGAGATCAGGTCTCAGCTCAGAGACAGGGGTGCGGTTAAGGTGAGCAGAAGCTTGAGAAGTGATGCGGCAGCGGTTCGCCGTGCGGAAAGTGATTTTATAGCCACAAAAGGTGTCTCGCCGAAATTGTCGGACCTGTCGGAGCTGACCGGCCTGTCGCGTGAAAGGGTAAGCGAGGCTCTGAAAAACTTTGAAGAATATGAAAGGGCGGATTTGTGGACGGATAACGAGGACCTGAATATAACTCGCATAGACTTAAAAAAATCGGTGGCTGAACTCGAACCGAGACAGAGACAGGTGATAATTCTGAGATACTATCGTGACCTGACGCAGCAGCAGGTGGCTGATATAATGGGACTTTCCCAGGTGCAGATTCATCGGATTGAGAAAAACACATTGAAGGAACTGGCAGAAAAAGTATAAAACTGGCAAAGCTCTTGGGTTGGGCGGGAACTTTTGCAGAAAAAACGACATTTTCCGTCATGTACGGCAAAAAGACCTTGCAAGTTTGACAAAAAAGTGCTTTAATATTAATGTATGTTGTTATGTCTTTAACGTGTAATTCAAACGTTGGGTAACAAGTTAAAAACACGGATACAGTCCTCAGTCAAGGGACGCCGTTATTAATAATTTAAGGAGGCATTTAAATGAACTTTCAACTAACGAAGGAACAAGAATTCGTAAAGAAAATGGTAAGAGAATTTGCCGTTAACGAAGTTGAACCGTTAGCTGCAGATATCGACAAGGAACACAGATTCCCTGTTGAAACTGTAGAAAAGATGGCTAAGTATGGTTTACTTGGCATCCCATTCCCTACTGAATACGGTGGAGCAGGCGGAGACCACATCTCCTATGCAATCACTGTAGAAGAGTTATCAAGAGTTTGCGCATCAACAGGCGTAATCTGCTCAGCTCATACTTCATTATGCTGCTGGCCTATCTTTAACTGGGGTAACGAAGAACAGAAGCAGAAATACTTACCTGACCTGTTATCCGGCAAGAAGCTCGGTGCTTTCGGTCTTACTGAACCTAACGCAGGTACAGACGCATCCGGACAGCAGACAAGAGCTGAATTAGTAGGCGACAAGTGGATTTTAAACGGAGCTAAGGTATTCATTACAAACGGCGGATATGCTGACGTATTTGTTGTAATGGCTATGACTGATAAGAAGAAAGGAAATCATGGTATTTCCGCATTCATTGTAGAAAAGGGCGACCCTGGCTTCTCAATCGGTAAGACAGAGGACAAGATGGGTATCTGCGCATCCTCAACTACAGAACTTATTTTCCAGAACTGCGAAATCCCTGCTGACAGACTGTTAGGACAGGTTGGCGACGGCTTCAAGGTTGCTATGTCAACTCTTGACGGCGGACGTATCGGTATCGCTTCACAGGCACTGGGTATCGCTCAGGGCGCATTCGACGTAACAGTTGAATACATGAACGCAAGAAAGCAGTTCGGCAAGAAGTTATCACAGTTCCAGGCTCTTCAGTTCGAAATGGCTGACTTAAAGACCAGAATCGAAGCTGCAAGACTCCTCGTTTACAGAGCTGCTGACATGAAAGACAAGCACATGGCTTACGGCGAAGCTGCTGCTATGGCTAAGTTATATGCTGCAGAAACTGCAATGGCTGTAACCACTAAGTGCGTACAGTACCACGGCGGATACGGATACACTAAGGATTATCCGGTTGAAAGAATGATGAGAGATGCTAAGATTACTGAAATCTACGAAGGTACTTCCGAAGTTCAGAGAATGGTAATCGCTGGCAAGACTTTCAAGAAATAAGGTAGGAGGAGAATAGATATGGCATTTAAGATTATCGTTTGCGCAAAGCAGGTTCCTGATACAAACGTTATTAAGATTAACCCTGCAACAGGAACATTAATCAGAGACGGTGTTCCATCAATCCTTAACCACGATGATAACAACGCTCTCGAAGAAGCATTAAAGATTAAAGATAAGTATAAGGATGTAACTGTAACAGTTATCTCCATGGGACCTCCTCAGGCTACAGACCTTCTTTTCGAATGTATCGCAAAGGGTGCTGACGAAGGTATTCTCGTATCCGACAGAGCAGTCGGCGGTTCCGATACATGGGCTACATCCAACACTCTGGAAGCAGCTATCAGACGCTGGGAAAAGGAAAACGGTCCTGCTGACTTAATTTTCGCAGGACGTCAGGCTATCGACGGAGATACCGCTCAGGTAGGTCCTCAGATCGCAGAAAAGTTAGACCTTCCTCAGGTTACATATGTTGAAGAATTCCAGATCGATGATAACCTTAAGGACATCACAGTAAAGAGACAGTTAGAAGACGGTTATGAACTTATTCACATCCAGACTCCATGCATGCTCACAGCTATCAAGGAATTAAACGAGCCTAGATACATGAACATGAAGGGAATCTTCGGCGCTAAGGACATCAAGGTTTGGAACGCCAAGGATATCGAAGTTGACCTTACTAAGGTTGGTCTTCTTGCTTCACCTACAAACGTATTCAGATCATTCACACCGGCTCCTAAGGCTCCCGGCCAGAAGGTTGCAGGCGACACTGAAAACGAGCAGGCTAAGAATCTCTTAATTCAGCTTAAGGGTAAGCACATCATCTAATAGGAGGAAATACAATGGCTATTGAAATTTTAAAAGATAAATGTATAGGCTGCGGACAGTGCTTTAAGGCTTGCCCGTATGACGCTTTTGAATTTGAACCGTACGACGGCAATAAGCTGGGCAAGGTTGCAAAAGTAAACGCAAAGTGCTCCTTCTGTAACCAGTGCTTAACTGCTTGTAAGTTCGGTGCAATTCAGGAAAAGAAGCAGGAAGCTGCTGTTGACCTTTCCGCATACAAGCACATCTGGGTATTCGCAGAACAGAGACAGGGAAAGATTCAGAACGTTGCTCTTGAATTAATCGGCGAAGGCAAGAGACTTGCAAAGGATATCAGCGATGATACTCAGCTTTGCGCAGTTCTTATCGGAAACAACATCGACCACCTGGCACAGGAATGCTTCGAATACGGTGCTGAAAAAGTTTACATGGTTCAGGATCCGCTGCTTGAGAACTACACCACTGACGGTTACACCAAGGTTATGAAGCAGTTAATCGATGAATACAAGCCTGAAATCGTTCTTTACGGTGCTACTCACATCGGTCGTGACTTTGCTCCTCGTATTGCTGCAAGATGCAACACAGGTCTTACTGCTGACTGTACACACCTTGACGTTAAGGTTTCCAAGTACATCGAATTTGCTAAGGCAAACACTACATTAGATACATCCACATTAGACCCTAACGATCCTTCAACAGGCATTAAGCAGACTCGTCCTGCATTCGGCGGTAACCTGATGGCTACCATCATCTGCCCTAAGACAAGACCTCAGATGTCAACAGTTCGTCCCGGCGTAATGCAGAAGCAGGAAAGAGTTCCCGGTGCAAAGGGCGAAGTTGTTAACGTTAAGCCTGACATCAAGGCTTCTGACATCAGAATCGAGATCAAGGACATCGTTAAGTCAATGAAGGAAATGGTATCCTTAACTGACGCTAAGATCATCTGCTCAGGCGGACGTGGTCTTGGTGATGCTTCCGGTTTCGAGTTAATCCAGAAGTTCGCTGACAAGGTTGGCGGAGTTGTAGGTTCATCCCGTGCTGCAGTAGACGCAGGCTGGATTGATCACTCACATCAGGTTGGTCAGACAGGTACAACTGTTAAGCCTGAAATCTACTTCGCATGCGGTATTTCCGGAGCTATTCAGCACTTAGCAGGTATGCAGACTTCAAACTGCATCGTAGCTATCAACAAGGACCCTGATGCTCCTATCATGGAAGTTGCTGACTACGCTATCGTAGGCGACCTTTACAAGGTAATCCCTGAAATCATCGCTGAGTGGGATAACGCAGAAGCTCTTTACGACGCAACTACAAAATAAAGTGAGCCTCGAAAACTCTGTTTTCGCAAGGCGAACTTTCGCAAAGCTTCCCCAAAAAGGCTCTATGTCAAATGTTGGGGTGGAGCACACTACAAATAAAAATTGATTTTTTTCAGAGAGCTTAGGCTCTCTGTTTTTTATCAGATACAATTAAAGTGACTTCATGTAATATACTATGCCGTAACATGTAGTATTCTTTTTCTTAGGCACAAGAGGGATATGCTCGTAAAATTTCTTGCCACAGGCAGGGCACACATGCCTCCTTTTATGAATTTTAAGAACAACTTTCTGATTATACGCTTTTCCATTTTAAGTTCAATGATCATAGTGTCCTGAATATTTTCGATGTTTAATAAAATTGCATCTTTCATTCCGATGAGTTTTTCTGTATAATTGTAAGTGAGCATTAGCCAAACCTCCTGCTTTTGGAATTCGACACTTTAATTGTAGCTGAGTTTGTGATAATGCTCAATTTATTTTGCACTAAAAAATGCTGAGATAGCTGAAATATTTTTTTCAGCCACCCCAACATTTATTATAGAGCCTTTTTTATTGATTCATAATAAGCTTGTATGCATCCAGAGTTGCTTCCATTATGGATTGTTTGTGGTCGCCGCGACAATCGCCTAAGATGTCAAAAGTGATGTTATTTACTTTCATCCAGTTAATTAAATCCTGCTGTGCCGGACGACAGCCGGCTGCCAATACAACTACGTCTGCAGGAATCATTTGCCTTTTGTTATCATGCTCTGCTTCAACATATCCATCATGTATAGTGACCGCCTTTGTACCGGGAAGCATGTTAATTGGGTAGCGTTTGAGCTCTTTCATTGTAATCCATCTTTTAGCGCCGAGATCAGCCCCCAGCTTCGGCAAAACATCAATAATTGTAAGTTTGCCCGCAATCTCAAATTGGTTCTTAATGTACTCCGGATTAAAAACATCCAGAAACTCTCGGCTTTCTTTTAGAATTTTCTGATTTTCTAACATAAAATGGGCAATTTCAAGTCCACTGGCACCGCCTCCTACCATACATATATTCTTTGACATGAGCGTCCTGAGCTGATCCGGATTCATATTGCAAATTTGTCTCAGTGTAATCACATGAGGCTTTTCCACACCGGGAATAGGAGGGATTATTTCTTCAGTACCGCAGCATAGTAAAACCAAGTCGGCTTTATATTCATTAATAAATTCTCTGCTGACTGGCGTATTTAAAAGAATTTTAGCTCCCGCGGCTTCAGCTTCAGCTGCCATAGCGTCTATGTTCCAGAAAATTGTATCTTTATGGGGAGCTTTGGCTGCATAATTCATGCTTCCACCTAAGATGGCGTCTTTTGTAATAACTGTCACATATGAACCTGCCTCTGCAAAGTATTTTGCAGCAGTAAGTCCGGATGGCCCGGCTCCCGCAACAAGAATCTTCTTTCTCTTTTTGGATTTCAGCTGCTGAATTTTCTCTGAAAATTCTTTTTCGTGGCCGACTGTCGGATTAAAAATACACGTGGCGGGTGTACATCTAATTACATTTTCTATACAGCCCCGGTTGCAGCCAATACATTTCTTATAAGGTCTATCATCTTTGATTTTTTCAATATATTCAGGCTCGATGAGGAAAGATCTGGCGCATCCCACAAAATCAGCAAGGTTTTCGGCCAATACTTCCTCGGCAACTTCAGGGCTGTTGATACGGTTGCACGCAATAACCGGAACTTTTACCACCTGCTTGATGGCAGCGGCAAGAAATGCAAATCCTCCGGGCGGCAGATGATAGGAAATCTGAGGAATACCTGCCTCATGCCAGCCGCCTGTAACATTAAAGGCATCAACATAAGGTTCTGCCAATCGGGCAAAGTATTGCATATCCTGCAGAGTATATCCCCCGAGCATGTCACTTCCGGCAATTCTGATAATAATGGATTGGTCAGGACCCACAGCAGATCTCACTGCTTTTGTTACATTCAGAGGAAATCTGCACCTGTTTTCAAGGCTGCCTCCATATTCATCATCTCTGAGATTGGTAAGAGAGGAAAAAAATTCGGACAGCAAGTATCCTGCGCTGGCAGATATTTCCAATATATCAACACCGCATTCTTTTAAAATCACAGCAGCATTTTTGTATACTTCGTATAAATCTTCTATTTCACTTAGTGTAAGAGCCTTTGGCATGGTTCTGCAAATAGGTGACGGCACTTCGGATGGAGCTACGGGCATGCTTCTTTTATTGGTACGCCTATCGTAGTATATGTTGCGCCCTGCATGGAACATTTGTATCGCCAGTTTGCCCCCATTGGCATGAATAGTGTCTGCCATGGCACGTATTGCAGGAATGCTGGCTTCATTTATAATGTGCATATCATCATTTGCACCGTCTTCATGAACTGCCATACATGCTGTTACCAACGATGCTCCGTGCTTGACACGTTCCGCCAGCATGTTTGTCTCGTTTTCCATAGAAAAGCCTGTGTGCATTACCGTCATGATAATCCTGTGATTAACCTCAACATTACCAATCTTTCCTTTGGTGAAGATCTTTGGATATTTTTCTTTATAATCCATTTCATTCTACCTTTCGAGTTATTAGTTAATATTTACGAGTATCCCAAATGTGATTTTTTTCTGCTTCTTTAATCAGTTCTTCTCTAAAATCAGGGTGTGCAATATTAACCAAGAGTTCAGCTCTCTCCCATGTAGTTCTGCCTCTTAAATCTGCCACGCCGTACTCTGTAATTACTATTGGGGCATAGCTGCGAGGTACAGTAACGATTGTGCATGGATCCATAGTTCCTTTGATGCGAGAGTGCAGATTACCGTATCCGTCTGTATATGTGGAAGAAAGGCAAATAAGACCTTTGCCCCCTTTGGAATGGGCTGCAGCGATAATAAAGTCAAGCTGACCTCCCGTTCCGGAGATTTGCCGATAGCCGGTGCTTTCTGAAGCAATTTGACCATAGAGGTCGATTTCCAAAGCGTTGTTCAAACATACCATATTGTCATTTTGAGATATGATGTAAGGGTCATTGGTGTAGTCTACAGGAGCGATAACACATTCGGGATTGTTATCTAGAAAACTATACAGTTTTTTAGTTCCTACAGCGAAGGTGTAAAGAATCTTTCCCGGGTCAGTTGTTTTGTATTTGCCTGTGATACATCCTGCCTCATACATACTTACATATGCATCACATAGCATTTCTGTGTGGACACCTAAATCTCTGAGTCCTGATTGTCCGATAAGCGTGCCGACAGCATTAGGCATAGCACCTATACCGAGCTGAATACAGGCACCGTCACATATTTGGTTTACAACAAGTTCTGCAATTTTTTTATCCACCTCGGTAGGAGGAGGAGACGGAACCTCAATTAAAGGACTGTTTGGGCCTTGAACAAAACAATCTATCTGTGAAACATGTATTCTGCATGATTCATCGGAGAAACAATAAGGAATGTTTTCGTTTATTTCCACGATTACATGCTTTGCTACGCTTATATATGCTGGTGTAATTGATGAAGATGTGCCCAAATTAAGATAGCCGTTTTCGTCGGGAGGCCCCATCATGAACATGGCCACATCAACCTTACCGACAAGGCCGGATTTTAAGATATTGGGGCCCACATGGTAATTCAGTGGTATGTAGCGACACAGGTTTTGATCAGAAAGCTTACGGCTAGCGCCGGAAAAATGCCAGTCATTATAAGTTACACGCTCCATTTTTGGGTCTGCAAGCACAACCTTTGGAGGAAAAGGGCAGGATGTTGCCCTGAGGGTGATATTGTTTAATTCGCTTATACGTTCAGCCAAAGCAGCATCTAAATACTTGGATACCATAACGAATTCACCGTACGCAACGGTATCTCCGGATTTGACAACCTTAACAGCTTCATCTGCATTCTTAAATTTTGAGTAATAGTCTTTTTGCCAGTCCATAATACCTCCAACTGATTTATCTGCCTTTAAACGCAGGCTTACGACGTTCCTGAGCTGCTTGCAAACCCTCCGCACAATCCCGGGTTTGGGAAGCAAGAATTTGTGAAACAGCTTCGTAATCTCTGTTTTGTTCAAAACTGGTGGATACAGCATTTCTGAGAACTCTTTTTTGAAGCATCAGCGCTATTGCAGGTCCTTTGGCTATGCGCTGAGCATATTTTGATGCGGTGGATATGAGTTCATCGTGTGGTACCACTGCATTTACCAGACCCAAGGCCAGGAGTTCGTCCGCCTCAATGGTTTTAGCTGAGAAAAGAATCTCGCATGCTTTGTTGTAACCTACTTTCTGGGTCAAAAACCAAGAAGCTCCGCTGTCCGGGCAGAATCCAAGTCCTGTAAAAGAATAGCCAAACTGCGCTCTGTCAGAAGCCAAAAGTATGTCGCAAGCCATAGCTGTAGCGATTCCTGCACCAAAAGCAGGCCCGTTAATTGCAGCTATGACAGGTTTTTTCAAATTATAAACCAGTCTTACCATATCGGCCGTAGCATCGACATCATATATGGCCCTGAGAGTGTCTTTATTCATTTCCGCCAACTCGGATAAGTTGCCGCCGCTGGTAAATCCGCGGCCCTCGCCGGTAATGACCACTACTTTAACTGTGTCGTCCATCTCTGCCTTAATGAGAGAGTCATTGATTTCCATGAGAAAGTCTTGCGTATAGGAATTCAGTGTTTCGGGTCTGTTAAATGTAATCCATGCCACACCATTGTCTGTACGATAGAGAGGAGTTCTTTCTTTTTTTACCATTTTTATTACCTCCGTGAAAAGAGTTATCAAACCCCATCATATTTTCATGATGGGGTTTGAACAGGGTTTTCTAGAACAAGTTTGAAATCTTGGCAATAGTAGCTTCACATTCCGTCATAGTATCCTCAATTATGGACTTGCAGC
>SAMEA3663271__coassemble_548_pt1 | contig 11096 bp, 6 predicted proteins | sample SAMEA3663271__metabat2_high_PE_028 | metagenome-assembled genome bin SAMEA3663271 (sample SAMEA3663271) | pig gut metagenome | biome: pig gut; feature: pig-associated habitat; material: faeces | place: China | collected 2013
GACCTGAGCCTCTCTATGGCTGACAATATTGGAAATATAACTTGCCAATTCAGGAAAATCAATCCACCATGTGTTTCCTTTGCTGCAAAAAGCTCTCTCCGCAGCCTTGTCGAAGGTAAAATATATTTTTCCATCGTTAGTGACATTCAGAAGCACCTCACTGCCCTTGTCAGAATTCTGTACAGGTACTGAGATTTCCGTCATATCCAGCACATATGAGCCGTCTGATACAGGCGGAGCTTCGTAAACATTAACCTTTTCAACTCTGCTGAAAAGAGAGGCAAGCTCCTTTTCCTCCGAGTCATCGGAGAGCGTTATTACAATCTGGTCGCTTTCGCTTGTAGTTCTGTGTTTAATGGCTCTTGCTTCGGTAATTGTATCCTGATTGATGTTCTGCACCCAGTTCAGGAATGATGCGTTTCTTTCGGATTCAGACCAGAAAACAGACACGGAAGCCACAACTAAAAACACTGCAATAAATATTCCGGCAACGAGGGCCGGCCTTTTGATAAAACTTTCTTTGTCCCTTGACATTTTTTCTCCTCTAGTAATACAAATATAACCACAAATTGTTTTTAAACCATATCATTATACAGCAATATGTAGGTTTATGTCGATAGGCTTTGCTGAGGAATTATGAAAGAATTTAAAGCTTTTTTGAGTGTTATGCGTTAATATTTATAGAGACATGAAAAGGAGGTGGCGTCGGCGGTCAGATGGTTTACCGGACATCAGGTGCAAAACTGAAAAAAAAGCACATCGCTGACACACGATGTGCTTTTTGCTTACACTATAGACTTTATAGTCCCTTAATTAACGGTTATTTGACAACGCCATCCATAAAGGCGATAATCCCGTCAGAAACTTCCTCTTTCAGACCTGTATAGTTATGGATTTCGTGACGGTAGCCGGAATAGAGCTTTGTTTTTACATTATGACCTGTTGAAATGAGCCAATTGGAAACCTGATAAACTCCTTCGCCGTACATTCCTACAGGGTCTTCATCTCCTGCGATATTATATATAGGCAGAGCCGTCGGAACCTTGGATGCCCATTCTTTGCCCTCGATGACTTTCATCATTTTTACAAAGTCAAGCATTGCCCGGTTAGAGGTTGGCTTGGTAAAAGCATCAAAAGGATCGGCAGCATGGTCATTCTGAACATTTACATCATGACAGATCCATTCATTACCCAGCCTTATTTCGCCGCAGCGTTCACACATCCAGCCAAGAAGATCTCCTCCCAGTGTAGGATCGCATTCGTCTCCGTGTCCATCAGCCACGAGTTTTTCCATCTTTGACAGCAAAGCATCTTCAACAGGGAATATTCCCAGCGTACCGCAGATAGTTGCCCCTGCAAGCTCATTTCCATACTTGGCCATAAAATCACGGGCTATTACTGAACCCATGCTGTGTCCATACAGAAAATACGGAAGATTTGGATACATTTTGCATACCAGTTCCTTGAGCGTATGTTCATCTTCCATCATTGTGTGGCAGCCTTTTTCACCCCAGTTGCCCCATGTGTTGTTCTCAAGTGCAGTTTTGCCATGACCTACATGGTCGTCTGCAGCTACAATGTAGCCGGCTTCAAGATATCTAACAATCATATGGAAATAGCGTCTTGAGTGTTCGCCGAAGCCGTGGATAAGCTGTACGATACCCTTTGGCTCTGCAGCAGGAACATATATCCAGCCGTAAACGGTGTCACGTTCGTTAAATGATTTAAAAGTTACTTCATGCAGCATAGGTGTACCTCCTTGTTTTTTTGTTATCTGGATGAGCTTAGTACTTTTGTATTGTTGGTTTGATTGTAACACAATGAAATGCAAAATGCACGAATTTTAAAATAATGTAACTTGTTGCAAGCATAGTAGTTTATGAGTGCAAAGAGACAGACATTTATGCATTTTTTTCTTGCGGGAGGCTGTAAGGCGCATAATAAAGTGTCAAGTCGGAAAAACACGTAAAAACACAATCAGAATTATGTAGTCCCAGGTGCATTTTCGTCTGGAAACCCATAATAATTTATATATTTTATGTAAGCATACCCAATAATTACGGAAGTTTGGCGGGTTGACTGGGATGACCCCATGAATAGTTTTTCCGGTTTTAATTTTATTTTCAACGGTTTGTGGAGTTGGTAGGAAAAAAATGAATAAAAATGGTACATTTCTCGGGTCCGAACCCCTGCTTGGTACATAATAAAAAAACAGACAGTCATTTGACTGTCTGCTTCATTATGGTGCATCTTCAGGGGTTCGAACCCTGGACACCCTGATTAAGAGTCAGGTGCTCTGCCAGCTGAGCTAAAGATGCACATCTCGTCGGCACATTTGACATATTAACATTTTTGAAGCAAGATGTCAACAACAAAATTTATTATTTCAAATAAAAATTGAAATTTTTTGAAACCTCATTTTACCTCTAATACTTTGAAGTGCGAAGAGCACAATATTAGATGAGGAGGGATTGAAAATGAAAGAAACAAACAAAGAAACAAGCCGAATTAAGTCTGCAAACAAGCAGTCAAATAGAAATTCCGATGAGAGGTTAAATAACAACAACTGCACAGATTGCACAGAACAACGCAATCAGAAAAATCAGAAAAACCAGAAGAATCAGAGAAGTGAAAGTAACGAAAGATATTAAGTTACTGCTAAGTTATATGGAAAAAGGCGGCATGTCCGCCTTTTTCCATATAACCAACTCTGAATATAGTCTATGCTTTGAGTTTTTCTTTGCAATTAGGACCGTTTTGTTATATAATAATGTAAGTTATACATTTCAAAACTGCGCAGTAAAATGGGAGAGTACGAATTGGAAGATTTTCTGAATGCAATTGAAGAATTTTGCGGTGAGAATTATATATGGATATTGGCAGGAATGGCACTCTTGCTGTTTTTGATTATTACTGCGATAACGGGGACCGGGGTTAAAGCCATCAAAAGGAAAAAGACTCAAACAGGAGAAAGTGCATCTCGTGAGTATTTTCTTGAGGGCGAATATGAAGAAATTCTCAAACAAAAATCGATGGGGCGAAAACAATCCGAGGAGACTAAGCCTCAGATGGATCAGACGGAGCTGACTGAAGAGTTGTCTGAAGAGTTGCCTGAAGAGTTGCCTGAAGAGAAGGAGTACAAGCCCGAGGATGAACTTAAAACCTTGAGTGAGCGTCCTGTTTGCATTAGTATTAATATAGAACACGGCCAGGTGACAATAGGATATGACGAGAATATAGGCTATGACGAAGCAGTTCGGATTTCAAATAAAACCGGGACACATACTGAAGAAAAAAAAGAAGTCGATGAGGCAATGGATATTGCCCCTGGAAGTGGGCTTCAGGAATGTAATACAGAAAAAGAAATAATAATGGAAAAAATCAATATTGTAAAGGGCGCACCGTCCGGCAAATTCGGCCCCGGAAATTTAAACACAACCAGGTCCGGGAGGGTATATTCAGAAGAGGAATTGCGCCGAAAAATTAAGGAGTAATGAAATTATCAGCAAAGCAATTAAAGTGATAACGGAGGCTAAAAAATAATGTTTTGTACCAAATGCGGAAAAGAACTGTATGATGACGATAAATTCTGTGCTCACTGCGGTGCGGAAGTAAAAGAGCCTAAACATGCACGATATGATGATGTGGTCTTTAATCCGCCTTTTAAAATTGAGGCAGAAAGGAGAACACAGGAGATTCTTAAGACGACCGAGAAACCTAAGGCAGCATCAAAAAACAGTGAACCGGTGTCCTTTGATTGGAATCTGGAGGGTTTCCCGTCTTCACAGCCGAGAAAGACAGAAGATGTTGATTTCAACTGGGACAGTATAATTGAAAAGCGGAATACCGTCAACAGTATTGCTGTAGAAAAAATCGAGCCTGAACTTCCGAAAAAACCCGAAATTCCTGCAGAGCAGCCTGCTCCGGCAGCAGAGACAGAGGCTGAGTATGAACAAGAGGAACCGTCCCTGTCAATTGAGGAACTGGAAAGGGAATTGTTTGGAGAAACAGGAAATTCAGAGAAGGCAAACCCTGAAGAAAAAGACCTGGAGCCTACAATTATTGCAGGAGCCGATATATGGCGAAGCAAAGCTGATGAACCTGCAGCTGCACGGGACGAGAGGTTTTATACATATAATCAGAAATTTGATGCTTTCCAGGAACTTTTGGATAAGGAAAGGGAACGTCTGCAGAATATGGAAGAAAGCTGCCCTTGGGAAAAAGCAGCAATGGATAATAAATGTGCGGAGGAGTCACTCCAAGAACCGGAGAGGGCGAAACCTCTTGAGCTGGTGGATGTGGCAGTGCCTGCAGCACCAATGACCATTGATCTGAGTGAAGGCGGAGCAACAAGCGACGAGGAGAACCCGGAAACAGTTAAAGAAGCTGAGCACGAAAGAGATCTTTCTCCCAGGCCGGAGAAGCTCAGGTACTCTGATGTGTTTCCCAATGGTCTGGTTAACGATGATGTCACTGGCCCTTCTGATGATTCTCAAACCGGGAAAGAAATAGAATCTAAAGCAAAATCTCTGGATGCCATATATGACGATTCTGATGAGGAAGAAGAGTCTGAGAAGAGTCATATTTTCGCTAAAATAATAATATCGATCCTGATAATACTTATAGTCATTGAGGGTGGCATTTTAGCTATCAGGTTTATTGCACCGGAGAGCAAGATTTCACTGTTGGCAAATGAAGTGATGATAAGGGCGGTTGATTTGCTGACGGGAAATGGCGGCGGAAATGGCAATGAATTTGCACCGGCCACAAACGATGAAAGAGAAGTATATATGACAAGACTGGTGGAGAAGGCATCCGAGAATATGCAGACAATCGGGGAAGCCGTATTTTCGCCGGATCTCAAGTTTGGTATGCTCAAAGAATATAGCTTTGAGGAAATAGCCGATGCGGAGAGCTTTGTCGATGCTGATTGGCTTCAGGACGAGGACGGTAACCCGGTGACATATGGGCAGAAGCTTATCGAGACTTTGGTAAAGTATTATGACAGTTGGCAAAGTGCCAATAACGACAGCAGTCTGGTAGGCATAAATAAGCTCGAAATAGGCGAAATCAGGACAGGCAGGGAAGGCTTCTATGCCCTGTGCAGAATCAGCTATGCCGGCGAAGACGGCAATGATGTTGTAAAATACCAGACAGTCTATCTGAGAATCTCAGGGGACGCTATGATTATAAATGAAATTAAGGAGGATAAATTATAATGGATGGAAAAGCAAAGTTTGAGCGTAAAATCAGTATGATACTGATGGGAATAATCCTGATACTGGTTTTATTTCTGACGATGATCCAGTTCATCACTGATTTTATGTGGTTTAAAGAAATGGGGTACACAGATGTGTTCTTTAAACAGCTTGTTACTCAGCTTACCGTCGGAGTACCGACATTTCTTGTGGTAACAGCGTTGGTACAGGTTTATCTTACCCACTTAAGAAAGACTTATTTTGCCAAAATCGCATCATCTGAAGCAACAAATATGAAAGGTCTTAAGAGGACAACCTTTATTCTTGCCGTTGTTTTTGGTGCAATCGCATCATTTATGGCTGTAAGTCAGCTGTGGTTTGATATTTTAAAATTTGCCAACAGTACTAGTTTTAACCTGGCAGACCCACTGTTTAAATTCGATATTTCTTTCTATATTTTCAGGCTTGAATTCCTGAAACAGCTGAGTGAAATTCTTATAGGCGTAATCATTGGCTTTGTGGCGCTGACGGTAATATACTACATCATTCTTATGACTGTAAGAACCCCTGATGTTTTCAAGGAAGAGGCGCCGCAGACAGATTTTAACGATGGGGCAAGCGAGGAAAGATATACAGCCGGCACAAATCCTTTTGGCGGCGGACAGCAGGGTTCAGGTACAGGCAATGCAAAAGATCCGTTTTCCAAGTTTGCAGAGGCGTTTGGCGGAAAGACATTCCAGCAGAGACCGATCAAACCGAAAAAGCAGTTTGATGATAACAATTTCAAACAGCTTTTAAAGATTGCATCAGGAAAGATTTCAATCCTCGGCTTTATTTTCTTTATTATGTTGGGCATAAATTTCTTCCTTCGTCAGTTCGATCTGCTTCATGCACATACGGGAGCGGTTTACGGCGCAGGATTTACTGATGTAAATGTGACACTCTGGATGCTGAGAATTCTTTGCGTTATGTCCGTGCTTTCTGCGATTTTGTTTGTAGTTCATATGAAAAAGAAGAATTACAAGAAGCTTCTTTCTGTTCCGGTGCTGATGATAGTCGTAGGACTTGTAGGCTCAGGTGCTGCATATCTTATACAGAACTTTGTTGTATCGCCTGACGAAATCAACAAGGAAAGCGAATATCTGGCCAGAAACATCGAGTACACCCAGTATGCATATCAGCTGGATGATGTAGATGTAAAGCCTTTTGCAGCGGACAACAAGCTCACATATAAGGATATCAACGAGAATACAGAGACAATAAACAACATCCGTGTAAACGATTTCGACCCTGCTCAGCAGTTCTATAATCAGACGCAGAGTATCCGTCAGTACTACACCTTCAACGATGTAGATGTGGACAGATACATGATTAACGGAAAGTATACTCAGACTTTCCTTACTGCCAGAGAAATAGACGAAAGCAAGCGCGGAAACGATTCATGGCTTAACAGTCACATCAAGTACACCCACGGCTACGGCGTTGCTCTTTCAAGGGTAGACAAGGTAACTGCCAGCGGACAGCCTGATGTGCTTATCGGGAACATTCCGCCTGTATCAAAGGTTGAGGAAATTCAGATTGACAGACCGGAAATTTATTTCGGCGAACTTGCGAATGATTATATAATAGTAGGAACAAACGAAAAGGAATTCGACTATCCGGATGGCGACAGCAACAAGTACACCACGTACGAAGGCGATGCGGGTATAAAGCTGAACTTCCTGAACAGAATTCTTTTCTCCATCAGAGAGGGAAGTCTGAAGATGTTCACATCATCCAATATTGACGGCAATTCTAAAATTATTATCAACAGAAATGTAATGGATAGGGTAAGGACTATAATGCCGTATCTGAATTACGAGAATGACCCTTACATGGTAACTGTTGACGGCAAGCTTTACTGGATGATCGACGCGTACACCTCCAGCTCCTATTATCCGTATTCGGAACCTTACGGTGAAAATAACCTGAACTACATCAGAAACTCCGTAAAGGTTGTGGTGGATGCATATAACGGAGATGTGGATTTTTATATCGTAGATGCAGAGGATCCGATTGCGGCTACATTTGCAAAGATTTACCCGACACTCTTCAAGACATTTGACCAGATGCCGGAGGGCCTCAAGGCTCACATCAGATATCCTAATTACCTGTTCCAGATTCAGGCAAGTGTATACGGCAAGTATCATATGGAAGATGTAAATGTATTCTATCAGAAGGAAGACGTGTGGGATATCGCTTCCGAAATCTACGGTATGGAAAAGCAGCAGATGAAGCCGAACTACTACATTGCCAAGCTTCCGGGTGAGGAAAAGGCTGAGTTCTTCAACTCAATTCCGTTTACGCCTAAGTCCAAGCAGAATATGACGGCACTGATGGTGGCGAGAAATGACGGCGATAATTACGGCGAGCTGGTGCTCTACCAGTTCCCTAAGTCCAGAACGATATACGGTCCTGAACAGATTGAAGCGCAGATTGACCAGAATACGGAAATTTCCAAGGAATTCTCCTTGTGGAACTCCTCCGGAACCAAGTACAGAAGAGGCAATATGTTTATTATACCTATAAATACCTCGGTGCTGTATGTGGAACCTGTTTATCTGGAAGCTCAGAACTCATCGATTCCTGAAGTCAAGAGAATCATCATGGCTTACGATGATGAGATTGCATATGAAGAGACTCTTGCAGAATGTCTCGTTTCACTCTTCGGTGATGGTGCTGAGGAAGGTGTAAATGAGACAGGGGAAGGTCAGCCTTCAGAGGGAGGACAGACTTCAGGTGAAATGTCCCAATCCGAATTGATTGCAGCGGCTGCAGCAGCATACGAAAATGCTACTGAGGCTCAGAAAAAGGGCGATTGGGCAGGATACGGAAAGTATATGGACGAACTTGAAAAATATCTGAATAAGCTTGCAAAATAACAGGCGTTGTGCTATATTATAAACTTATTAAAAGCTTTAATGAAATGAAGTGTTGGGGCATTTTCCTCGGGAAATGTCCCAATGCCTGTTTAATGAAATTAAAAGAAAAAGGAGGTAAAGCATGCTGGAGCTTAACTTAGAAAAAATGCTTTTCAATATCCCTGCTGATGCTCACGAGAAGTCAGATCTCATCAGAATCTTAAAGGATCACCCGGAAGTCCAGTTCGTATCCTTTGCGGGGCTGGACATAGCGGGCAATGACACAGATGAGAGAATACCTATAAAGCTTTTTATTGATGATATGGATGATATGCTGGCTCATGGAGTGCAGACCGACGGTTCCAGTGTAAACCTGCCTAAAATTGCAGAGCTTAACAATGCCAAAGTCGATATGATCCCCGATATGACAGTTAACTGGTATGTGGATTACAACTTTGACAACATCGATGCGAAAACGGGGCTGCCGGTGGGAACCCTTCGAATCCCTGCTTTTCTGGTTCACAACGATACTGATGAGGTCGGTTCCAGAGTGATTCTCCGGGACGCTATCAAGAAATTTGAAAACGACCTGATGGAGCTGCTCAAGGCTCACCCATATGTGTTTGAGTACATAGAAGGGGCAGAAAGCGCAGATGATATTGAAGAAATCAGGATTACCAGCGCTACAGAGCTCGAATTCTGGGTAAGAACACCGGATGACAAGGCCGACAGGGAGCAGCTGTCCACATCACAGGAACTGAAAGAACAGTATTGGAAGAGAACCTATGGTCCTGTAAGAACTGCGCTTGAAAAGACAATAGAAATACTTGACTACTACGGTCTGGAAATGGAAATGGGCCATAAGGAGGTAGGCGGAGTTAAATCAAAGCTAACCAGCAGCGGAAACCATGACCATATTATGGAGCAGCTTGAAATAGACTGGAAATTCTCTAACGCAATGCAGGTTGCCGACAACGAAAAACAGGTAAAATACGTAGTAAGAGACGTATTCAATCAATTCGGACTCAATACCACTTTTATGGCTAAGCCTATAGAGGGTGTAGCAGGAAGTGGTGAACATACACACCTCGGGGTATCTGCAAAGTTAAAGAACGGCAAGCTTGTAAACCTCTTTGCTCCGCCTGTATTTGATGATGAATTTATGACACCTATAGGATTCGGCGGTCTGATGGGACTTCTGAAAAACTATGAGGCCATCAATCCTTTTGTAAGCTCAAGCACGGATTCCCTGAACAGATTGAAACCGGGATACGAAGCCCCTGTCTGTATTGTAACCTCTTTGGGTCACAGTGCAGCCGAGCCTTCCAGAAACAGAACAATTCTGGTTGGGCTGGTGAGAGACAGAAAGAGTCCCATGGCTACCAGATTTGAGTTGAGAGCACCTAACCCTAAGAGCAATACTTATCTGGTGCTTGCAGCCAGCTACATGGCAATGCTTGACGGAATCAAGCACGCCCTCGAGGCAGAAAAAACACCTGAGGAACTGGAAGCATCACTTTCCAAGAAGTACGGCGAAGAGGATTTCTACCTGGAAAAGAACAGGGAGTACAGAAGCGAAAAGGATGTGTTTGAGGACTACACGGCTGAAGAGAGGAATAAATTCTTTGGTATAGCCCCTGCAACAGTGTGGCAGAATGTACAGGGCTGGACAGACTATCCTGAAAAGGTGGCAGCAATTTCCGGAGACGGCGTGTTTACGGAGAAATCACTTGAGTCATATAAGACATACATAATTAATGAGTGGAGTACGGAGCTTCATTCCAGAGAAATACATAACTACATGGATAAGGTAAGGGAATGTGTGAAACGCCACGGCGAAGACGCTACAGATTACGACCTTGCAAACTGGGAAAAGATAACTGAATTAAAGTACCACCTTGCCAAAGACACTCTGGAAAGAAAATCGCTGCTGACTCAGGCAAGGGAGGCACTGGAAGCAAAGAACTACAGCCTTGCATCCGACCTTCAGATAGAGCTGCAGCAGAAGATGGAAGAACTGCAGAATTTATATTCTACATATAAAAGAAATTTATTTTAGCAAACGCACAATAATAGAAAAGAGGAAAGAGAAATGCTGGACATTAAGAGAATAAGAGAAGATTATGAAAATGTCAAAGCCGGAGTAGAAAGAAGAACAAAGGGAAGCTTCGGAATCGAAAACGTTCCGCCGATGGACGAAAAGAGACGTGCTCTTTTAGCCGAGGTAGAGGCTATGAAGAACAAGCAGAATGTAGTATCTAAAGAAATTCCTAAGATGAAGAAAGCAGGAGAAGATACTACTGCTATTATGGCAGAGATGAAGGAGCTTTCAGAGAAGATTAAAGCTCTCGACACACAGGTATCTCAGCTGGATGCTGACATCAAAGACGCACTGCTTAATATTCCGAACATTCCTGCCGATTTTGTTCAGGTGGGCGAAGACGACAGTGCCAATGTGGAAATGAGAAAGTTCAAAGAGCCTACACAATTTGACTTTGAGCCGAAAGCTCACTGGGACATAGGCGTGGACCTTGACATTCTTGACTGGGAAAGAGCCGGGAAAATTGCAGGAACCAGATTTACCGTATATAAAGGTTTAGGAGCAAGACTGGAAAGAGCCATCATGAACTTCATGCTCGACCTCCACACAATAGATCAGGATTACACTGAAATTCTGCCGCCTTTCATGGTAAACAGAGCCGCAATGACAGGCACAGGTCAGCTTCCTAAATTCGAGGAAGACATGTTTTACGTGCCTCAGAAGGACTTTTTCCTGATTCCGACTGCAGAGGTTCCTGTGACAAACCTGCTGGCTCAGGAAATCATTCCTGAAGAACAGCTTCCTATCCACTACACCGCATACACTCCTTGCTTCAGAGCAGAAGCAGGTTCTGCCGGAAGAGATACGAGAGGCCTTATCAGGCAGCATCAGTTCAACAAGGTTGAGCTTGTAAAATTCTGTAAGCCTGAGGATTCATGGGATGAGCTGGAATCACTG
>SAMEA3663271__coassemble_556_pt1 | contig 10984 bp, 8 predicted proteins | sample SAMEA3663271__metabat2_high_PE_028 | metagenome-assembled genome bin SAMEA3663271 (sample SAMEA3663271) | pig gut metagenome | biome: pig gut; feature: pig-associated habitat; material: faeces | place: China | collected 2013
CCGCCAAGTTCTACGCCGTTGAGAACGATGTCGTATGCCTCTGCTTTAACGCTTACCGGATCTGTATCAAGCAGATGTACCTGGTCCAGCTTAGGACATGTAAACGGGTGATGCATTGCCTTCAAATCGCCTGTTTCATCGTCTTCTTCAAACATAGGGAAGTCAACAACCCAAAGCAGATTATACTGCTTGTCATCGAGAAGTCCCATTCGTCTTGCAATTTCTCTTCTGAGGAATCCCAGTGTATCAAATACAACCTTTGGTCAGAGCAGATAAGAATAAGGTCGCCCGGCTTTGCATCGAAGATAGATGCGATCTCTCCAAGCTGTTCCTGTGAAAAGAACTTGTTGACTGATGAGTTATATTCTCCCTCAGCGGCTCTTATCCATACAAGACCTTTGGCGCCATAAGCCTTCGCTTGTTCGGTCAGCTTGTCTATATCCTTACGGCTGAACTGTTCACTTCCGCCGTCAATGCATATACCTCTTACATCGCCGCCTGCAGCCAGTGCATCGGTAAATACCTTAAACTCACAATCCTTTACTACATCATTCAGCTTCTTGAGTTCAAAGCCGAATCTGGTGTCAGGCTTATCTGAGCCGTATCTTTCCATAGCCTCATCCCAGGTGATTCTAGGAAGCGGAGTCTTGATTTCCACGCCCATAAGCTCTGAGAAGATTTTCTTTAAGAAGCCTTCCTGAATTCCTATAACATCATCCATGTCTACGAAAGACATTTCAAGGTCTATCTGAGTAAATTCCGGCTGTCTGTCTGCACGAAGGTCTTCATCCCTGAAGCACTTTACAATCTGCATATATCTGTCAGTGCCGCCTACCATAAGCAGCTGCTTAAAGAGCTGAGGTGACTGAGGAAGTGCATAGAAAGAACCCGGATAAACTCTGCTTGGAACGATATAGTCTCTGGCTCCCTCAGGGGTAGACTTAATGAGCATCGGTGTCTCAACCTCGGTAAAACCACAGCTGTCAAAGTAATCTCTAGCCAGCTTGGTCACCTGATGACGGAAAGTGAGATTTCTCTGCATTTTAGTTTTTCTAAGGTCAAGATAACGATATTTAAGTCTCAGGTTATCGTCCACATTGTCGTCATCCTTGATGTAAATCGGCGGCGTATCAGCCTCTGAATATACTACAAGGTCAGTGGCAAAAACTTCAACCTCACCTGTAGCTATATTTGCATTCTTAGCACTTCTTTCACAGACTTTTCCTTTTACTCCTACTACATATTCGCTTCTGAGTGAATCTGCCCTGTCAAATAGTTCCTTCGGAATCTTATCATCGAAAGTAACCTGAACGATCCCTGTCTTGTCTCTCAGGTCAACGAAAATCAGGCCTCCAAGGTTTCTTCTCTTGGCAACCCAGCCGTTGAGAACTACTTCTTCACCTACATTGCTGATGTTCAGTGTTCCGCACATATGTGTTCTTTTAAATAATGTACTCAATTTATTTATCTCCTAATTTCTTCGTATAAATCCTCGAATTTAACTTGTCTCTGTTCGGATTTTTTCATGTCTTTAAGTGATACAACGCCTTCTGCCAGCTCGTTATCGCCGATTACAACCGTGTATCTGGCGTTAAGTCTGTCGGCATACTTAAATTGACCCTTGATATTTCTCGCAAGAGTATCCATCTGAACATTTAGCCCCTTCTGTCTGAATTCTCTTGCCAGCTTCTGTCCAAATGCCTTTGCTGCATCACCCATAACAGCGATGAAAACATCAATTCCTTCTTCTTCAGGGAACTCAGCACCATTGGCTTCCATAAGCATAATGAGTCTTTCGATTCCAAGACCGAATCCTACACCCGGAATTGGAGGTCCGCCAACCTCTTCCACAAGATGGTCGTATCTGCCTCCTCCGCAGACGGTTCCCTGAGCTCCAAGACTGTTGGTAACGAATTCAAAGGCTGTCTTGGTATAATAATCAAGCCCCCTTACAATGGTCGGATCGATTTCAAAAGGAATATCCATTGAAACAAGGTTCTGCTGTAATTCCTCAAAAGCTGTTTTGCAGTCATCGCAGAGATAATCCACCATCATAGGTGCACCCTTTACCAGTTCCTGGCAGATAGGTGACTTGCAGTCTATGATTCTCATCGGATTTCTCTCATATCTGTCCTTACAAGTATCGCACAGCTGATCATATTTAGGTTCAAGGAATGCTCTGAGAGCTTCTCTGTGCTTTCTTCTGCATTCAGGACAGCCTACACTGTTAATTCTGAGTGTAATATCCTTTATACCCATGCCGATCAGGAAGTCATATCCAAGACAGATAATCTCGGCATCTGCCATCATGTTTGGTGTACCGAAGGTTTCGATACCGAACTGGTGGAACTGTCTTAATCTTCCCGACTGTGGTTTCTCATATCTGAAGCAAGGAATGTCATAGTAGTATTTAATCGGCTGAACCTCGGCATACTGTTTATGTTCAATAAAAGCTCTTACCGCAGGTGATGTTCCTTCCGGCTTAAGCGTAATGCTTCTGTTACCATGATCTTTAAATGTATACATTTCTTTCTGAACAACATCTGTAGTATCACCGATTCCGCGCTGGAAAAGTTCAGTATGTTCAAAAACCGGAGTTCTGATCTCTTTGAAGCCGTATCTTGCACAGATTTCAGCGAACTTTTTTTCTACATAATGCCATTTGTACGCCTGGTCGGGCATCATGTCTTTAGTCCCTTTTGGTGCGTTTGTTAACATCTTCTTTCTACCTCCATAAAAATATTTTTTTCTTTTCTTTCCAGCATTTCGCCAAGTCTGGAAATATAGATTTCATAATTTGATACATTGGGAACCCGTTCCAGTCTGTTCTCCTCCGGATAGTACATCTTGCTTATGCCTCCTGCCCCCAAGGCCAGAATGGTCTGATGTTCCTCCATGATTCTAATATTATATATGCAAGGAGTATCTTCCTTACAATAGCCGACATTTTCAAATGAACCCGCCATATGCTTCTGACGATACAGATAATAAGGTCTGTATCCCGCCTCTGAAAGCTTTTCTCTGCTGATACTAAGCATCTTCTTTACTCGTTCTCCCTGTTTATAGTGATAGTCCTTATCGACCTCAACAAGTCTGGATGCTCTTTTTACTGCAAGAGTATGAACTGTGATGTTCTCCGGGTCAAGTTCCAGAATTCTCTTTAGAGTATCAGCAAAATCCCCGGGCTCTTCTTCCGGCAGTCCTGCTATAATATCTGCGTTAACCATTGGAATTCCAACCTGATGGGATTTTTCAAAAGCTTTAATGATATCCGCCGGCTGATGAGACCTCCCTATGAGTTCCAATGTTCTTTCCTTCATAGACTGAGGATTGATGCTTATTCTCTGCACACCATGTCTCTTGATTGCTTCAAGCTTTTCAATGGTTATGGTGTCCGGCCTTCCCGCCTCAACTGTAAACTCAACAGTATTGGAAAGGTCTATATTGTCTTCCACCGTAGTCAGAAGATCGTCAATCTGCTCAGCAGTGAGTGTCGTTGGTGTCCCTCCGCCGATATATATGCTCTCAGGCCACAAGCCTGTTTCTTTCATCCTTCTGCCTACATATTCAATTTCTTTTTTCAGTGCCTCAAGATACCTGAGAATTTCACTCTCCGGAACCTGATTAGAAGTAAAAGAGCAGTACAGACATCTGGTAGGACAAAACGGTATGCCTATATACAGTCCTATAGAGTTCCTGGGCGGTTCCCCGCAGACCTCCTGCTGGTACCTGTATGTATCTATCAGCAAATCAGCCTTTTCTCTGCTGATTAAATATGTCTCAGCAAGTTCTTTTCTGACTTTATCCTCGTTGCCCAGCTTGTCGAATAATTCACCGGTAAGTTTTACCGGTCTTACACCTGTGAGTATTCCCCACGGAGGATTTATACCTGTCTCCCGGCTTAAAAAAGAATAAATCCGGCACTTAATGAGGTTTTTATCGTCAGAGGAACAGTCATTAAAATACACGGTTTGTCCGGGTTCCTTCTGTTCAGACGGAAGTTCATCAAATTCGTCTTCCGTATATGCCCTGAAATCTTCCGGCGTCAAAAAAATTTTAATAAGCTCTGTAAAGTCATATTTATTTGCATCTTTCTTTATTACGAAATTATACAAAAGGATTTCCTCTCTTTTCATCCCCAATGGTGGTCATCCCCATATGTCCCGGATAAACCTTTGTGTCGTCAGGGAAAACATAAAGTCTGTCTTTAATAGAGTTAATTAATGCTCTATAATCTCCACCGTAAAAGTCACTTCTGCCGATGGACTGACGGAAAAGCGTATCGCCGCTGAACAACTGTCCGGCGACATAAATGCACATTCCGCCTTTGGTGTGCCCCGGGGTATGAATAAAGGTAAGTTCAAGATTTCCAACCTTGAGAGTATCCTTATCCCTTACAAAAATATCTGCTTTTATTGATAAAGGCTTTCCGCATACCTCTAAAGAAAGGTTATACTGCGGATTTTCAAGCATTTCTGCCTCATCTTCATGGGCGACGATTTTTGCGCCGGAAAAGTCTTTAAGATGTCCTTCAATTCCTCCGATGTGATCACCGTGTCCATGGGTTAAAATAATATATTTTATGTCAACTCCGGCTTCGATGGCCTTTGTGGTAAGCTCCCGGCAATATGCACCGGGATCCACAATGAAGCCTTCTTTTGTTTCTTCGTCATATGCCAAATATGTGTTAACCTGAATAGGTCCCGTGAGAAATCTCTCAATTACCATATTTTCTATAATCCTCTCCTGTAGTATTAAAATAGTTTCCTGCTGTCAAGGAGAATGGTTACAGGGCCGTCATTGTTTATTCTGACCAGCATTTCTGCCTGAAAAACACCTTCAGCCACTCTTATTCCCTTTTCACGCACTTTTTCGTTAAAGTATATATATAGTCTGTTTGCTTCTTCCGGCCTTGCAGCTCTGACAAAACTTGGTCTTCTGCCCTTTCTGGCATCTGCAAGCAAGGTGAACTGTGAAACGCTTAAAACTGCCCCGCCTATATCCATAAGGGACAGGTTCATCTTGCCTTCATTATCTTCAAAAACTCTCAAACCTGCAATCTTCTCCGCCATGTATTCAGCGTCAGCTTCGCTGTCCCCCTCCTCAACACCGAGGAGAACCATATAACCCTTTCCTATAGCGCCTGTAATTTTATTATCTACGGACACATCGGCATCCGTCACTCTCTGAACTACTGCTCTCATGATTTATCCTTTTTATGATTTTGCTCTGTAAACATGCAGAACGCCTTCTATATTTCTCAGGTTTCTGAGAACCTTCTGCATTTCCTGCGTCGATGAAATGGAAAGAGTTATGGTCATGGTCAGACTTCCGTCCTTGCCGCTCTTGGCATTTACTCCCGAAAGATGTATATCCATATCTTCGCACACTCTTGAAATGTCCGAAAGCATTCCCTTTCTGTCGTTACCTACAATGCATATATCCGCATTATAGGATTTACCTACCTTCAAGTCTTCCCATTCAACTTCGATGAAGCGGGCTTTTTCCTCTTCGGGGAGAGATGTGATATTGGAACAGTCGCATCTGTGAACAGATATGCCTCTGCCCTTTGTAATAAAACCTATTATATCATCTCCGGGTACGGGGTTACAGCACTTTGCAAGCTTTATCATAAGATTGTCCGCGCCTTTGACAATTATGCCCGGGCTATCCTGATTCCTGCGCGCCAACCTTGCTTTTCTGGCTTCTGCGGCTTTGATTTCATCAATAACCTCATCGTTGGTTTTTACTTCCGTTTTGTTTTCTTCGGCGTAATAACCGAAAAGAAGGTTACAGAATTTGCTCACCAGAGTGCCGCCGTTGGAAAGCTGCTGATATGCCTCGTCTGCGCTGGCAAAATTCATAGCTTTAAAAGCTCTGTTTAAAAAAGCTGATTTGGCGCAAAGGGCCGGATCCATACCTTTTTTTCTGATATATTTATCGATAAGGTCTTTGCCTTTATCAATATTATCCGCCTTATTTTCCTTTTTCAGCCACCCTCTTATTTTATTGCGGGCGTTGGAACTCTTTGCAATCTTCAGCCAATCCACGCTCGGACCTGCCGAATTGGCAGATGTTACAATTTCGACTATATCCCCATTCTGAAGAGTATAATCTATAGTAACCATCTTGCCGTTTACTTTGGCTCCTACGCATTTACATCCGATTGCGGAGTGAATTTTAAAGGCAAAATCCAGCGGCGTGGAGCCAGCGGGAAGCTCTATTACATCACCCTTCGGAGTAAATACGAATACCTGGCTGGCAAAGAGATCCATTTTCATGGTTTCAAGGAAGTCTTTAGGATCGTTTATATCCTGCTGCCACTCAAGGGACTGACGAAGCCATGCCAGTTTTATATCATCATTGGAGGACTTTCCGGATGTATCGCCCTCTTTGTATTTCCAATGGGCAGCAATACCGTATTCAGCCACTTTATGCATCTCGTAGGTTCTTATCTGAATCTCAAAAGGCTCACCGTTATCGCCTATGACGGTGGTATGAAGGGACTGATACATATTAGGCTTGGGCATCGCTATATAATCCTTGAATCTTCCGGGAATAGGCTTCCACATTGTGTGTACAATACCTAATACCGCATAGCAGTCCTTTACATTATCTACAATGATCCTTACTGCAATTAAATCGAATATTTCATCGATCTGTTTATGCTGAATCTTCATTTTTTTGTAAATGCTGTAGTAATGCTTTGCTCTGCCGTAGATATCATAGTGAAGATGCATATCGTCAAGGGAATCCTTTATTTCAGCTATGACAGTGTTTATTGTGGCTTCTCTTTCTTCCTTGCGTTTATTTACTTTTTGTTTCAAATCTTGAAACTCTTCGGGATAAAGATACTTTAATGCCAGATCCTCAAGTTCAAACTTAACCTTGAAAATACCCAGTCTGCTTGCAAGAGGCGCATAAATGTCAAGAGTTTCATTACATTTTTCAACTATTTTTTCCGGCTTCATATAGCCCATAGTCCGCATGTTATGCAGTCTGTCCGCAAGTTTAATAATGAGAACTCTGATATCCTTCGACATGGCTAAGAACATTTTTCGGAAGTTCTCTGCCTGTATTTCTTCCTTTGATTCGAACTTTATGGTTCCCAGCTTGGTTACGCCGTCTACCAGAATGGCAATTTCCTCATTAAAGTCAGCCACAAGCTGCTCCCTGGTATAATCCGTGTCCTCCACGACATCATGCAAAAGCCCACCGACGATTGTGGCTTCATCCATACCCATTTCTGCCAATATATAGGCAACATTAATGGGGTGAATAAAGTACGGCTCACCGCTTTTGCGAAGCTGCCCTTCGTGCAGTCGCTGAGCAATATCAAATGCCTTCCCAATCAGTTCGGTGTTATATTTAGAATTTATACTTAATATTTTTTCTAAGAATTCGGCTTTTGTGACCATGAGCTGTAACTCCTGTAGTATTATTTCTTATCTTTCTTTTTCTTTGCTGTTGCTCTCATATACTTTGTTGTCTCTTCATCTCTGCAAAGATCATAATACAGCGGACTGCAAACAAATATTGAAGATAAGCAGCCTACAATTACGCCTACCATCAGAGGAATTATGAACTCTCTGATGGAAGAAGAAACCATGATGCAAAGCGGAACCATTACAACCAGTGTTGTAAGAGAAGTCATAATAGTTCTGTTGAGTGTCTGGTTAAGGCTTCGGTCAATGTTAGTCTCGTTGTTATCCTTGTTATAAATACGCTTGTTTTCTCTGATTCTGTCAAATATTACGATTGTATCGTTGATGGAATATCCAACAAGCGTAAGAATGGCAGCTATGAACGGGTTGTTAACTGTAAATCCGAATATTGCATAGAAAGCAATGACCATAAGCACATCGTGAGCTACGCCGACAACTGCAGATAATCCGTATTTCCATGATTTGAATCTGAAGATGATGTAAATTAGCATACCGATAGCTGCGATAATAACCGCTTTTACCGCGTTAGCTTTAAGCTCATTGCCCACAGACGGACCAAACTGCTCTGACGCAAGTACGTCATCCTGTGTTATACCGTACTTAGCTCCAAGTGTATCAATAATCTCAGACCTCTCTGCGTTTTCCAGCGATTTGATTGTCTTTATTACAATTTGGGTATTGCCTTCTCCTGCATAGATAATAGTAGGATCAAGCTCATAATCCTTCAGAGTATCTTCTACCTCGCTGATGTCAACCTGCTTGCCCATCTCAACCTGAATATTGGTACCGCCTGTGAAGTCTATACCGTAATTCATTCCGCCGATCATCATAAATACCAGACCGATAACGATTATTGATACGCTGACAATGTAATAAACTTTTCTATGTTTAATAAATGAGAAAGTCTTATTAAGCAGCTGTTTAGGTGAGCCGTCTTCGTTCACACCGAAATATTTGTTTTTAGCAAACTTCTTGCTTGATGCAAGCAGGGAAATGAACAGCTGTGTTACAACTACCGCTGTGAAAATACTGAACACGATACCGATCATCAGAGTAAGAGCAAATCCCTTAACCGATGTAGTACCAACTTCGAACAGCACAACCGCCGCAATCAGCGTAGTAATCTGCGCATCAAGAACTGTAGTGAGCGCATTCTTGAAACCGGCATCAACTGCTACTCTGATGGATTTTCCTGCTGCAATTTCTTCCTTTATCCTTGCAAAGATAATTACATTTGCGTCAACTGCCATACCTATGGAAAGTATCAATGCAGCGATACCTGGCAATGTGAGAACAACTCCCATTCCAACCATTGCCCACAGGAACAGCACTACATAGAGCAGTAATGCTATATCAGCTATCAGTCCAAGCATTCCGTAGAACACAAGCATAAGCACAAATACTATACCAAGACCGATTGCTCCTGCTACTATTGACTTGTCCAGAGCATCTGCACCGATAGTAGCGGTCTGTACTGATGACTGAATTTCAACAAGCTCAACAGGAAGTGCACCTCCACGGATTAAAGCAGCTGTTGTTGATGCTTCTTCTTTTGTGTAACCTCCTGTGATTTCACAGCTTCCGCCGCTGATTACGTTTTGAACCTCTGGATGTGTAATTATTTCATTATCTAACACGATTGCAATCTGATTTGATAATACTCCGTCTATAGAAGATGTAACCTCACCGCTTAATGCCTTCCTGGTTCCTTCTTCGAAAAGGCCGGCTCCTTCACTGTCGAACTCAAGGAGAATTTTGTAATTACTTCCGTCGGTTGCAATCTGAGCATCCTTTACATTGCTTCCGTCTACAACGATAGTTCCGTCTGCGAGAATAAAGGTGAGTTTAGCAGTTCTGCCGATGGCTTCAATGGCCTCCTCAGCATTATCTACACCTGGAATCTCCACTCTCAGTCTCTTATCACCCTCAATGGTTACCGAAGATTCAGCTACGCCCATCTGATTAACACGATTGTCAAGGACTGCTCTTGTCTGATCCATAAGCTCGGCCAGTTCTTCGCCGGTGGCATCAGTCTGAGCTTCCATTACGACATAGACACCGCCATTGATATCCAGACCGTACTTTAATGCGTCCTTTACTGAATTAATGCCCCCTATTCCAAATAGCGAAACAAACCAGCCGAAAACCAGTGCAATGATTACTAATACGGCCAGTCCACGTTTAACATTTACATTCATCTTTCTAAAACCTCTCATTAATGAAAATCTTATAATGCACAAAAAACGGCATTTTATTTTACATTTCATTGTACTACTTTTTGACTGTTTGTACAAGTAAAATCGCCTGTTTTTCAACATTTTATTATAACTTTCTTTAGATTTTTACCATGGACCAATAAAAAAGGACGGCTTTTGCCGTCCCGGATAAATGCCTAAATATAGTCAAATTTAAAAAGTGATACCACTATTCCTCTGTGTTTTCCACTTCTTCAACCTCTGAAGACTTTCTCAGTCTCTTTGGCATAACTTTTTTAGCAGGTTCTTCTTCCTTTACATCGTCCACATCGTATCTAGGTGAAGCCTTTGTTACGGATGAAACCGCCCATCTCATCATCTCAAACTTAACCTTGTCAGCACCTACCTGAATGATAAATGATTCTTCCTTAGTCTTTACAATCTTACCGCAGATACCGCCGATAGTAATAATCTCGTCGCCTACCTGAAGGCTCTTTCTCATGTCCTGAATCTGTTTATCTTTTTTCTTCTGAGGTCTGATCATTAAGAAATACATAATCAAGATTATGATTAATAAAGGGGCCAGTTGAATTAAAGCTTGCATATTTTTGTCTCCTCTCAAGTGTGGTTTGATTCATTCATAAATGGTGCCGGCGATGGGGGTCGAACCCATACGGTGTTGCCACCACGGGATTTTGAGTCCCGCACGTCTGCCAATTCCATCACGCCGGCGTAAATGTCGTATATAACATTACCATAATATCATAACAAAATTGGTTTTTCAATGAATTTTTAATCTTTCTTTTCATTATTTTTTTCCGAGACTACACTCCAGTTCCAGGTGTAACAATTCCTGTATATATCATTGAACATAGGCATTCCCTGAGCCTTAAAAGTATTCACACCGATAAGACTCATTTTTTTATAGCACAGCGGATAGTAAGGCAATTCCTCCAGAAGCTGCTCCTTTAGCTTCTCATACTTCTGTGCATACTGTTTCGGAGTGTACAGCCTATCCAGCTCTCTCGCCTTCATAAACAGGTTGTAATTGTTGTAGCCCCATTGATTTTTTCCGTTAAAAAGCTCTCTCAAATCATAATTTTCATCCACAGTATAGCCTGTGATGAGAATATCGAAATCCCTTCTTTTGATCGAATTCATATACTCCGTCTTAGGAAGAGATATGATTTCTGTTTTTATTCCCAAAAGCTCCAGATTCTTTTTAATGAGGAGAGCTGCCGAGCCTCTCGTGGCATTGTTTTTGTTCACCAGAATTCTGAAGGTGTAGTCCTTTCCGGTTGTGTCTTCCAGAACTCCGTCTTTGTCTATATCCTTCCAACCAAG
>SAMEA3663271__coassemble_567_pt1 | contig 10798 bp, 8 predicted proteins | sample SAMEA3663271__metabat2_high_PE_028 | metagenome-assembled genome bin SAMEA3663271 (sample SAMEA3663271) | pig gut metagenome | biome: pig gut; feature: pig-associated habitat; material: faeces | place: China | collected 2013
CAATAACAACAGAAACGAAAAAATTATTATTCCGGCTAAGATTTTTAATGAGATTGCAAAAATTATTTCAGAGACAGAAAGTGAAAGAGAAACTGTAGATCTGTATATGAGTGAAAAGAGAGCCATCTTCATTATAGATGATACAAAGGTGTTTTTAAGACTTCTTGACGGTGAGTTCATAAAATATCAGGATATACTTCCAAAGGAAAGCCACACGAGAGTTGTTCTTAATAAAAACGATTTTCTTGAAAGTATAGAAAGGGCTTCACTTTTAGCAAAAGTAGGAAAAAATAATCTTATAAAACTTGACATAAAGGAAAATAACATTGAAATAACATCGAAATCAGAAGAAGGTAATGTAAAAGAAAATGTAATTATCTCAAAGGAAGGAAATGACCTGGTAATAGGATTTAACTCAAAATATCTTATTGATGCTTTAAAAGTTATCGATGATGAAGAAATAAATATTCATTTTAACAGCAGCGTAAGTCCTTGCCTTATCAAACCTCTTTCAGGAAATGAATATGAATATTTAGTTTTACCTGTAAGAATAACAAATAACTAGATTAAGATATGTATATAAAGAATATAAAACTAAAAGATTTCAGAAATTACGATACACTTGAGCTTGATTTTAACAGCAAAGTTAATTTTATTCTCGGACAGAATGCTCAAGGAAAGACAAATTTACTTGAATCCATATACATAACATCTATAGGAAGATCCTTTCGCACCGGCCGTGACAGCGAAATGATAGGATTTGAAAAAAATATTTCCAGAGTTTATGAGGAAATATCAAAGGATGGAATCGACGGTTCTGTTGAAATTATAATAGACAGAGCAGGTAAAAAGTTTGCAAAGCTGGACGGAGTAAAGATAAAAAAAGCCTCTGAGCTTTTAAAAAATGTATATATAGTTATTTTTTCTCCTGAAGACCTGAAAATAGTAAAGGAAGAGCCTGAAAAAAGAAGAAAATTTATTGACAGAGAGCTTTGTCAGATAAAACCATCATACTATGACAGCATTTCAAATTATAAAAAAGTGCTTTTGCAGAGAAATTCTTATCTTAAGGAAGACAATATAGAGCCGTCAATTCTGGATATATGGGATATTCAGCTCGCAAAATATGGAGCAAGAGTAATGAACGGGAGAAACGATTTTATTGAAAAGCTCAATATTATCAGTTCCGAAATTCACAGTAATATTACAGGGGGAAAAGAAAATCTGAAACTGAAATATGCTCCTCACAATGAATTTTTTAATGATATTTCAAAACAGGAAGAATTTCTATTTGATATGTTAAAAAATTCCCGCGATAGTGATTTAAGGCAGAGGACCACTACAAAAGGACCTCATAAGGATGACCTTGAATTTTATATTGACGGAATAAATGCCAGAAATTTTGGATCGCAGGGACAGCAGCGTACCTGCGCCCTTTCTCTTAAATTAGCGGAAATAAGCATAATAGAAGAAGAGACAGGCGAAAAACCGATATTGCTTCTTGATGATGTTATGAGTGAACTGGATTCTTTCCGCCAGAAATTTTTAGTTAAATCTCTGGAAGATGTTCAGCTTTTTATCACTACGACAGAAATGCAGGAAAGCCTGCTTAATGAGTTTCCGGAGAAAACTGTTTTTTATGTAAACAATGGTTCTATAGAAAAAATGAAAGGATAAGGAAATGGATAAGGTATATGAAAAATTATTAAGATGCTATGAAAATGCACAAAGAAAATTTGATTTTACAAAATTCAGACCTGATGTTGCAATAGTTCTCGGTTCAGGTCTTGGTGACTATGCAGAAGATATAAAAGTTGTGGGAGAAATAGATTATCACGATATAGAAGGTTTTCCTGTCTCTACAGTTCCGGGACACGCCGGCAAATTCATATTCGGTTATGTGGGAGAAGTTCCTGTAGTATGTATGAAAGGCAGAGTTCACTACTATGAAGGATATCCTGTTACAGATGTGGTTCTCCCTACAAGACTTATGAAGCTTATGGGAGCAAAAATACTTTTACTTACAAATGCCTGCGGTGGTTTAAATCCCGGTTTTAAAGCGGGCGACTTTATGATGATTAAAGATCAGATAAGTGTATTTGTTCCTAACCCGCTCATCGGTGAAAACATAGATGAGCTTGGTACAAGATTCCCTGATATGAGCCATGTTTATGATATTGAACTTCAGAATATAATAAGACAAGTTGCATTAGAAAATGATATTGACCTTAAAGAGGGTGTTTACTGCCAGTTTACAGGTCCATCATTTGAATCTCCTGCAGAAATAAAAATGGCAGGAATAATAGGTGCTGATGCTGTAGGAATGTCGACAGCCGTTGAAGCAACGGCAGCAAATCATATGGGAATGAAGATATGCGGCATTTCCTTTGTAAGCAATCTGGCGGCAGGAATAAGCAAAACGCCTCTCACACATGAAGAGGTTCAGGAGGCTGCAAACATAGCAGCACCGAAGTTTAAAAAGCTCATAACTTCTTCTGTAGAAAAGTTTAAGAATATACTGTAAAAATTATAATAGATATACCTAGTAGTTTTTATATGTAAAATCAGACTAAAATCGCCCCATAGGGCGATTTTTTTATAAATTTTGATATAAATTCCTTTTTTAATGTTTTCTATTGAATTTCAACCCAAAAAGTGGTATGATGAACACATCTATATGTATAAGAAAAGAAAGGTGAAAATATGAGTCTGGAAGAAAAAACAAAGGGTCAGTATGACGCGGCGCAGATACAGGTCTTAGAAGGACTTGAGGCTGTACGAAAAAGACCCGGTATGTATATCGGAAGTACCGGTCCAAGAGGACTTCATCATCTGGTATATGAAATCGTAGATAACAGTATCGACGAAGCTTTAGCAGGCTATTGTAAAACTATAAATGTTACAATTCAAAAAGATAATTCAATAGTAGTGGAAGATGACGGACGAGGAATGCCTGTGGACAAGCATCCTAAGATGGGTATCCCTGCTGTTGAAGTAATACACACTGTTCTTCATGCCGGCGGCAAGTTCGGAGGAGGAGGATATAAGGTATCAGGCGGTCTTCACGGAGTAGGTGCTTCTGTTGTAAATGCCCTTTCCACACACATGGAGGTTGAAATAAAAAGAAACGGCAATATTTATAAGCAGTGCTACGAAAAAGGTAAGGCAGTAACCAAGCTGGAAGTAATAGGAGAATCCAAGAAGACAGGTTCCAAGACTACTTTCTGGCCGGATCCGGAGATCTTTACAGAAACTACCGTATTTGATTATGATACTCTCGAGCACCGTCTCAGAGAGATGGCTTTCCTGAACAAGGGTATCAAGATTGTCTTCAAGGATGAAAGAGAAGGCAAGAAAAAAAGTGAAACCTATCACTATGAAGGCGGCATCAAGGAATTCGTTAAATTCCTTAATAAGAATAAGGACGCAATTCATGAAGAGGTAATATATTTTGAAATAATCAAGGAAACCTGCGAGGTTGAAGTTGCTATGCAGTACACAGACAGCTACAGCGAGCTTGTTCTGGGTTATGCAAACAACATCAATACTACTGACGGCGGTACTCATATCGTCGGATTTAAAAGTGCACTCACCAGAGTTTTCAACGATTACGGCAAAAAAAATAAAATTCTTAAAGAAAATGATACACTGAGCGGAGATGATGTAAGAGAAGGTCTCACAGCCATCGTTTCCGTAAAGCTTTCAGAACCACAGTTTGAGGGTCAGACCAAGGCAAAGCTTGGAAACTCCGAAATCAGAGGATTCGTGGAGACATCAACCAATGAGAATCTCACTGCTTTCCTGGAGGAAAATCCTGCTCAGGCTAAGACAATTCTTGAAAAATGTATCAGAGCTGCCCGTGCACGTGAAGCGGCGAGAAAGGCAAGAGACCTTACCAGAAGAAAGGGAGCCCTTGAAAGCTTTTCACTTCCGGGCAAGCTCGCCGACTGTTCAGAGAAGGATCCGGCTCTTTCAGAAATTTTTCTTGTCGAGGGTGATTCAGCCGGCGGCTCCGCCAAGGACGGAAGAGACAGAAAGCGTCAGGCCATCCTGCCGCTCAGAGGTAAGATACTCAATGTAGAGAAGGCAAGACTTGATAAAATTCTGAACTCAGAAGAAATAAAGAATATGATAACAGCATTCGGATGCGGTATCGGAGCTGATTTTAACATCGAAAAACTCAGATATCACAAGATAATCATCATGACCGATGCCGATGTGGATGGTGCTCACATAAGAACCCTGCTTCTTACATTCTTCTACAGATATATGAAGCCGCTCATCGAGGGAGGCTATGTTTATGCTGCCCAGCCGCCTCTTTTCAAAGTTAAGAAAGGAAAGGATGAATGGTACACCTACAGCGATGCTGAACAGGAAAGACTCCTTGCTTCAATCGCTGACAAACCGGGCAAGGCAGATATTCAGAGATACAAAGGTCTGGGAGAAATGGATGCGGAGCAGCTGTGGGAGACCACAATGGACTATAATCACAGAACTCTTGTACAGATAACACTTGAAGACAGCGCTGCTGCAGACGAAATCTTCACAACTCTTATGGGCGACAAAGTTCCTCCTCGTAAGAAGTTCATTGAAGAGAATGCGCAGTACGCTACAATAGATGCATAGGAAGGAGGGCGAATAAATGACAACACTATTAGAAGACAATAAAATGCTGCAGCATGAGATACATGACGAAATGAAAAAGTCATATATCGACTATGCCATGAGTGTAATCGTAAGTCGTGCCCTTCCCGATGCAAGAGACGGTCTGAAACCGGTACACAGAAGAATTCTTTACGGAATGAGCGAACTGGGAGTAACTCCGGACAAGCCTCATAAGAAGTCGGCCCGTATCGTCGGTGAAGTAATGGGTAAATATCACCCTCACGGCGACTCGTCCATCTACGACGCTATGGTGAGACTGGCTCAGCCGTTCAACATCAGATACACTCTGGTGGACGGACACGGAAACTTCGGTTCAGTGGACGGAGACGGCGCCGCTGCAATGCGATATACCGAAGCCAGAATGACACCTCTGGCTCTTCAGATGCTCAGAGACCTTGACAAGGAAACGGTAGATTTCATTCCGAACTTTGACGGTGAAGAAAAGGAGCCTACAGTTCTTCCGTCAAGATTTCCTAATCTTTTGGTAAACGGATCAAACGGTATTGCCGTAGGTATGGCTACATCAATCCCTCCTCATAATCTGGGTGAGACCATTGATGCGGCGGTTAAGATCATCGATGAGCCGGAATGCACAATCGATGACCTTTGCAAGATAATAAAGGGACCTGATTTTCCTACAGGTGCTATCATCATGGGAAAAAACAATGCCAGAGAAGCCTACAGGACAGGTCAGGGCAAGGTCATTGTAAGAGCAGTAACGGAAATCGAGGAAACATCCCGGGGCAGACAGCAGATAGTGGTTACTGAAATACCTTATCAGGTAAACAAGGCCAGACTTATCGAAAAGATGGCGGACCTTGTAAAGGAAAAGAGACTTGAAGGAATCTCTGAAATTCGTGACGAATCCAGCCGTAAGGGAATGCGTATCGTCATCGAACTTAAGAAAGATGCCAACCCGCAGATCATCCTTAACAGACTATTCAAGCATACCCAGATGCAGGAAAGCATCTCCATGATAATGCTGGCCATCGTAGACGGAAGACCTAAAATTTTAAACCTCAGGGAAATCCTCGATGTTTATCTCAAGCATCAGAAGGAAGTAGTAACCAGAAGAACCATCTACGATAAGAAAAAAGCGGAGGCGAGGGCTCACATACTGGAAGGATACAGAATAGCCCTCGATAATATCGACGAAATCATAAAGATTATCAGAAACAGCTACAATGATGCCAAGGAAAGGCTCATCGAACGCTTCGGCTTTTCTGAAATTCAGGCTCAGGCAATCCTGGATATGCAGCTCCGGAGACTGCAGGGTCTGGAAAAAGAGAAAATAGAAAACGAGTACCAGGAGCTGATGAAAAAAATCGCATACTACAACGAGCTGCTTGCAGACGAGCACAAACTTATGGGCGTAGTCAAGGACGAACTTCTGGAAATCAAGGATAAATGGGGAGACAGCAGAAGAACCAAGATAAAGGCCGATGCGACTGAAATAGACGAAGAAGACCTTATCGAAGAAGAAAACGTCTGCATCACCCTCACTCACCTTGGATATATAAAGAGAGTCCCGGTAGATACCTATAAGTCGCAGAAGAGAGGTGGCAAGGGTGTAACCGGCATAACCACCAGAGAAAACGACTTTGTAAAGAATCTGATTATGACATCAACCCACGACTACCTTATGTTCTTTACAAATACAGGAAAGGCGCATAAGATTAAAGCATATGAAATACCTGAGGCAGCCAGAACTGCAAAGGGAACACCTGTGGTCAACTTCCTCAGCCTGATGCAGAGAGAACGCGTGACTGCGGTAATTCCTATCAAGGAGTTTGCTGAGGACAAGTTCCTTATAGCAGTAACTAAAGACGGTATCATTAAGAAAACCGCTCTTTCCAACTTTGATACCAACAGGAAGACTGGTCTGATCGCCATGAACCTGAAGGAAGGCGACGAGCTTATAGGAATCAAGCAGACCACAGGTACCAACAATGTAATAATCGTAACCAAGCAGGGCAAGTGCATCTGCTTCTCCGAGGACGATGTTCGTCCTATGGGAAGAATCGCCGGCGGCGTAAGAGCAATCAAGCTGGATAAGGATGATGAAGTTGTAGCTATGGAACTGGTTGAGCCAAATCAGGAACTTTTGGTTGTAACCAAGAAGGGTTTCGGTAAGAGAACCAAGGCTTCCGATTACAAGATTCAGGTAAGAGGCGGTAAGGGTCTCCTCACCTACGATAAAGCTAAGTTCAAAAAGACCGGAGAACTGGTCGGCGCTATGGTCGTGGATGAAGAGGACGACGTGCTTCTCATCAATTCAAGCGGCGTTATAATCAGAATACCGGCCAAGGAAATTTCAAAACTTGGCAGAGCTACTCAGGGTGTCAAGATAATGAATGTAGGCGAGGATGTAAACATCATCGCACTGGCAAAGGTCATCAAAGACGATGAACTTGACAGCGAAGAAAAGGTCGAAAATGAAAAAGATGCTCCTGAAGCAGATGACGGGCAGGAACAAATGAAGCTTTAATGATGGCTTTAGTTTTCCGAAAAAAGGAAGGAAGTGTCATAAGAAATGGCAGATAAGATTAAATTTATTATCCCGGGAAAACCCGAGTACCTGACTATGGTAAGACTGGCTATCGGATCTGTGGCAGGTGTAGCGGATTTTAACCTGGACGAGATTGAAGATATAAAGACAGCTGTGGGGGAGGCGTGCAAAAACATCTCCTGCCATGGCTCTGACGGCTTTGCTGAGGAATACACTCTGGAGTGTGTTTCCGATGAAGGATATCTGGAGATTTATGTCACCGACACCAGTGCAGGCCATAAGCTTAAAAAACTTTCTAAAATATGCGTTGACTGCCCTAATGAGGGTGATTTAGGCATTTTTGTAATTAAATCGCTGATGAATGAAGTGGAGCTTCTTGATAATCCGGAAGGTAAGAAGACAATTAAGATGGTAAAGAGAAAATGACACCACATGAAATACAGGAGTTTAAGGAGTACGCAGCCCATCCGACTACCCAGCTCAGAAACAAGATAGTAGAGGAGAACCTCTACATTGTGGACATTTTAATAAGAAAATATCTCGGCAAGGGAGTTGACTATGACGATTTGTACCAGGTCGGTGCCATTGCTCTGGTTTCCGCTGTTGAAAGATTTGATCCGAGTCGTGGATACGAGTTTCGGAGTTTTGCCACGCCTACGATTCTGGGAGAAATAAAAAAGTATTTCCGTGATAAAGAGTGGAGTCTTAAAGTGCCTCGCCGTATGAAGGAAATTGCCGGAAAGGTTCAGGAGGTAAAGGACAGGCTGACCTCCGAGCTTGGCAGAGTGCCAAGCGTAGATGAGGTTGCGGCGGAAACGGGCTTTACACAGGAACAGATAATGCAGGCTATGGAGAGTGCCAAGGCCTACGGGACGTACTCTTTGGAAAGTGCAGGGTTAGGCTCCGATGACGAAGATGCAGGAAGCGTTCTTGAAAGGTATATAGGGTTTGAGGATACAGGGTACGAGCGTGTGGAGCTTGGCGAAATTATTAACTCTGTATTGTCGGGATTCAGCGATACCTATAGATTTATCTTCAAACAGCGGTTTATTGAAAACAAGTCTCAGGCTGAAATCGCCCAGAAGCTGGGTGTTTCTCAGATGACTATTTCCAGATCCGAAAAAGCCATAGTTGAAAGCTTCAGGCGTGAACTCAACAGACATTAGCTTAACAGATGTTAGATTTTATGCGTCCCCGAGGCGCATCATATATGGAGGCAAACAAATGAAAAGAGTATTTTCCGGCGTTCAGCCGACAGGAAACATACATTTAGGTAATTATCTTGGAGCTCTGAAGCAGTTTGTGGAGCTTCAGGATGACCACGAGTGCATCTACTGCATCGTAGATATGCATGCCATTACAGTGCCGCAGGACCCTAAGGAGCTCAGAGAGCACATTCTGGATGTGGCCGCTCTTTACCTGGCAGTTGGAGTAGACCCTAAGAAATCCATCGTCTTCGTGCAGTCCGATGTACCGGGACACGCTGAACTTTCATGGGTTCTGACCTGCAACTCATATACAGGGGAGCTTTCCAGAATGACACAGTTTAAGGACAAGAGCAAAAACAAGGAGTCTGCACCTACAGGACTTTTCTCATATCCTGTACTTATGGCTGCCGATATCCTGCTTTACGATACAGACATCGTGCCGGTGGGTAATGACCAGAAGCAGCATATCGAGCTTTGCCGCGACATTGCCATAAGAATCAACAACAAGTATAAAAAAACCTTCGTGGTTCCTGACGGAAGATTCCTTAAAGAAGGCGCACGTATCATGGCGTTGGATGATCCGACAAAGAAGATGAGCAAGAGCGCCGAAAACATTCACTCGCGTATTTCTCTTCTGGACGAGCCTTCCAAGATTAAAAAATCCATTATGAAGGCCACCACCGACTCTGACGGAGTGGTAAGATTCGATGTCGAAAACAAGCCGGGTATCAGCAACCTGCTTAACATCTACAGCGTGCTTTCCGGAATGACCATTCCTGAGCTGGAAGCAAAATATGAGGGCAAAGGCTACGGCGACTTCAAGAAAGATTTGGTTGAGGTTGTGGTTGAAGCACTGGCTCCGATAAAAGAAAGATACGAGCAAATCAGACATTCTGATGAACTGATTGAAATTCTCAAGGACGGCGCTGTCCGTGCAGACGCTATCGCACAGAAGACCATGAAGAGAGTCAAGGAAAACTTCGGGCTGGGAATTGAATAGAAAATAAACAGGGAGCTTCTGAATTATATTTATTATATTTGTTCAGAGGCTCTTGTTTTCGAATGACAGATGATAAGAGAGGCTTTCATGAAGCAGGAGAGAAAAAAGAATTCATGGCTGCGGTTTCGACACAGCATAGTCAGTAACATTGCTTGCAGGGTGCTTTATCCTTGGGCACGGCTGAAATTCGGCGCCCGGATAGAACCTTTTAAGCAGCAGGGAGACAGGCAGTATCTGATTGTCTATAATCACCAGACGGTGTTTGATCAGTTTTTCGTTGGCATGTCTTTTCACGGTCCGGTTTATTATCTGGCCTCTGAGGACCTGTTTTCCAACGGCTGGATTTCCAGGGTGATACAATATCTGGTAGCGCCCATCCCCATAAAAAAACAGGTGACAGATGTTCAGGCAGTGAAAAAATGCCTTCGGGTAGCCAAGGAAGGCGGCACCATCGCACTGGCGCCGGAAGGTAACCGTACATACAGCGGCAGAACCGGGTACATAAATCCCGCCGTGGTTAAACTGGCCAGAGCGCTGAAGCTGCCGGTGGCCATTTATCGCATTGAGGGAGGTTACGGCGTCCAGCCCAGATGGAGTGATGTCATCCGAAAGGGGACTATGCGGACCTATGTATACCGGGTTATGGAACCTAAGGAGTACCAGAACATGACAGACGATGAATTTTTTGCATTGATTCGTAATGGTATCTATGTGGATGAGGCGAAGGTCAGTGGAACATTTTTCCACAGGCGGAGTGCAGAATATCTGGAGCGGGTCATGTACGTCTGCCCGTACTGTGGACTTACTACCTTTGAAGGCCGGGGAAGAATCATTCTTTGCAGTGGCTGCGGCAGTAAGGTTCGCTACCTGCCTACCAAGGTGCTGGAAGGTGTAGAAGAGTCCTTCCCCTTCCGTTTTGTGGCCGAATGGTATGACGCCCAGTGCAGCTTTGTAAACCGGTTGGATCCATCACAATACAGAGAGGTGCCGGCATACCGGGATATAGCCGACTTGTCGGAAGTGGTTCTGTACCAAAAAAAGCGTCATATCCAAAAGGATGCTGAAATTGCCCTTTATGGAGATCGTATAGAAATTCGTGAAGGGGGGAATTCCCTTTTGATGAAATTTCTGCGGTCACAGTACTGGGCCGAAATAAGCTGAATTTATACCACGACGGCAGAGTATATCAGCTGAAGGGTGGAAAACGCTTTAATGCAGTAAAATATGTAAACTTTTTTTATCACTATAAAAATATAAGCGAGGATTTTAAATATGGAACATTTCTGGGATTATAGTGTATGGGGAAGTTTTAACCTCTTTGGAGTTCTGCTGATCAGTCTGCTGGCTGCTAATGCATTGAAACAGCTGATTCGGCCATTACGGGCATCTTTGATTCCCACTTCCGTGCTGGGAGGT
>SAMEA3663271__coassemble_670_pt1 | contig 9678 bp, 8 predicted proteins | sample SAMEA3663271__metabat2_high_PE_028 | metagenome-assembled genome bin SAMEA3663271 (sample SAMEA3663271) | pig gut metagenome | biome: pig gut; feature: pig-associated habitat; material: faeces | place: China | collected 2013
TCTCCTGAATTGCTTTGAGAAGTTCTTGGTTGGCTGTTCCCGCACCGCTTCCGATGCCCAGGGGCTCAACTTTTTTTCCGTCAATGTCATAGGTGCCCCCGAAGCCGTAAGGTGAAAGTGGCGCCTGCAGTATGAGCTTCTCCACCTTTTCACAATGGTCTATGACATACTGCATGGCGATTCCTCCGCCCATGGACCAGCCGCAGAGTGAGAATTTATCCCATCCTATTGCCCTGACAAATTCATCTAAATCCTCGGTAAAAACCCTAAGCCCCTCCGTAGCATCTACCGGAAGTGCCGAAGATTTGCCGAAGCAGCGAAAATCAGGTGCTATCATGTAATATTTCTCTTCAAGTCTCGCCATGAGCCCCTCGTAAAACACCGCTGATGAGAAGTTTCCATGAAGCAAAAGAAGCTTTGGTTTATCTGCCTGTCCCGCTTCTATATAGGCGGTGGTAAGCCGCGGTGTCGTTATATATTTATATTCCTTTTCCATATTATTTTCCCTTAAATATTATATGTAGTTTTGGCAGTATTTATGAAGCCCTCAATCAGTGTAGCAAACAGCAAAGGCTGTTCATACATGGTGGCATGTCCGCTTCCGGGCAAGATCACATGGCAGCAGTCCTGTATGTGTTCCTTCAGATACTCCTGCTCCTTCAGCGGAGTCAGATAATCCTCCTGACACGAAACTACCAGCGTAGGACATTTGATTTCCCCCAGCCGATGGCGTACATCATAGTTATCCGAGCTGACAGTAAGGCGACGCATAGCTCCTATGAAGTTTTCATCTTCAAACAGGGGAATCAGCAATTCTTGCCGTTTCTCCATCCAATCATGTTTTTCATTGTAAAATTTTGGCGAGTAGATTACCGGAATAGCAGTATAGTAATAGGATTCACCGCTGTCGGAAGCCAAGTTCCATGCTCTGCCGATATCGCCGAGCCAGTAGCCCGTTGCAGCAGTAGCATTTAGCAAAACCAGCCGCTCTACAAGCTGCGGATACTCAACAGCAAATTCGAGGGCAACTTCACTCCCGTAGGAAATGCCTGCCAAGCTTGCTTTTTCCAACCCTATATGCTCTAAGAGCGCTTTGACCAGGCGAACCTGAAGGGTATGATCATAATTCTGTCCCACCAGCTTCTCCGACTGTCCCTGATCGAAGAAATCAACCAAAATAAGCTTGTTATTGGCGGAAAAGGGCTCTATGAATTCCTTCCAGCTCGCACAGGACATCATAATACCGTTGAGCAGTACCAACGCCTTCCCCTGACCATATGTTTCATAGTAAACGGTTTTACCCTCCATATTAAAAGTAGGCATAGTATTATTCTCTCTTTCTTTCGTGCCCATAAGGGCAATTTACACGATGGCTGCCCTTAAAGGGGCAGCCCACCGATTATTGTTATTTAACTGCACCCATAACCTCCTCAAGGGACATGATAGGGCTTACGTTCAGAAGGGCATAGTTGCCCGAAGCATCCTTTTCAAGGGAAATCTTGTTAAGCGCCAGAGAGGTGACTCCAAGGCGAGCTCCCTCTGCGAAGCTGATGGCTCCACCCATGGCAATCTTATATTCTCCTTCTTCCATAATCTTGGCAAAATTAGCGTAGTCAAGCCCCAGCCCTGCGGCATCCAGATTCTTCAGCGCCTGAACGAATATATCTCCTGCGATGTATCCTGCCATGGCAAAGGAGTTCAGAGCATATGTATTTCCGCTTTCTCCGTTTGCAAGTTCCCATGCTGACATTGCATTATAGAACGCAGTGTAATCAGCAAGTCCTTCCTGCGTTGTGGCATCAAGCCATGCAGTTGCGTATACCATGCGTTTTTCAGTGATGGCTCCGCTGTCAACCATTCCGCCCAGCGTTGCTGCAGATGCATTAACGTATGACGTTACAACATCTACATTATAGTTGTTATCGCGCATTGTATTCATCAGGGTGTTCAATGGTGCCTGGTTCATGCAGGCTATAACCACATCGCAGCCTGCGTTCTTTAAAACATTGACTGCCGCAGAGTAATCTGTCGCACCGGCTTCGACCTCCTGAATCGTAAGGCTTGCCGAAATTTCTTCGTTCTGGCGTTCCACACCTGCCAGCATTCCTTCTCCCGCATCGTCGGTGGTTGCAATCACACCGATTTTGGTTCCGCCAAGACCCATGCCTTCTGCTTCAGGAGCAGCAGCTCGAGCAAGGAGTACTCTGCCTTCAGCGCTGTAAATAGGCTGTACGGGATATATTACCGCATTATTTCCGGAAGCAGCTTCCTCATACAGATCGTCTATTCCCGTTGCCGCATATACCATAGGAACGCCTTTTTCCTTAAGATAATCAAGTGTAGCGCCCACAGTATTGGTTCCGAAATGACCGACTATTGCAAATACGCCGTCAGTTTCCACAAGCTGCTTCGTATATGTCATACCCTGCGCTCCGTCAAAACCGTCATCATAGTGTTTGAGAACGATTTTTTTACCCTGAAAGCCGCCGGCGTCATTGTATGCCTTAAATGCTGCTTCCAATCCGGCATTAAACGGTACGCCTACTGTGGCATATGCCCCGGTTGTCGCCGCTGTATTGCCGACGAGAATCTCGGTATCTGTTACTCCCTGTACGTCAACAAACGGTGTATACTCGCTTTGTCCGCCGTTTTCTTCTCCTCCGCCGCAACCTGACATAAATGTGCAGAGCATCGCCACGCTCAGCAGTACTACTAATAACTTTTTCATAATAAACTCCTTTCTTCTTCACAGAAAATGTATCATTTTTTATTCCCCAGATATGCCTCCACCAGGCGTTTGTCACCCAGCAACTGCTCAGCCGGCCCTTTCATGGAGATCTTCCCTAATTCCAGCACGCAACCGTAATCGGCAATTTTCAGCGCCGCAAGAGCATTTTGTTCCACCATGAGAATTGTGGTGCCCCCTGCACGGATTTCCTGAAGCGCAGCAAAAATCTCCTTTATAATTAACGGCGCAAGTCCCAAAGAGGGCTCGTCCAGAAGCAGCACCTTCGGGTCAGCCATCAGCGCCCGGGCAATGGCAAGCATCTGCTGCTCTCCGCCGGAAAGGGTTCCCGCCTGCTGTTTGCGCCTTTCCTTAAGAATCGGGAAAAGCTTCGTCACACGTTCGAGATTTCTATCGTAGTCCCTTCTGTTCTTAATGCAGTAAGCGCCTGCCTTAAGATTCTCCTCCACCGTCAGTCCTGCAAAGATCAATCTTCCCTCCGGCGACATGTTGAGCCCCATGCGCGCCGTCTTAAAAGCTCTCTGTCCCAAAAGCTCGCTGCCGTCCAGGCATACGGAGCCGCAGGCTTTGACTGCTCCCGATATGGCGCGGAGGGTGGAGGTTTTTCCGGCGCCGTTTGCACCCAAAAGTGCTGTTATGGTACACTCTTCTACATCCAGGTCTATTCCTTTGACAGCCTGAATAGGTCCATAATTTACTTGTAAATTTCTTACTTCAAGCAAAGCCATTTAATTCGCCTCCTCCTCGCTTTCACCTAAATATGCCTTCTGAACGTCAGGATTGTTCTGAATTTCCTCAGGGCTTCCTATTGCCAAAAGCTCACCGAAGGATATGGCACAGATAGTCTGACAAACATTCATTACAAGTCCCATATCATGCTCTACCAGCAGAATTGTACAGCCTAAAGTGTCTCGGATTCGCAGAATAAGCTCCGTAAGGGAAGCCGTCTCGGTATCGTTGAGGCCTGCTGCCGGCTCATCTAAAATAATCAGCTGAGGATCGCACATAAGGGTTCGTGCAATCTCTATCTTCTTCAATATACCATATGGCAGACCCGCTGCAGTCCAGTCCTTGTAGTCGGAAAGCCCCATGAACTCCAGCACCTTCATAGCCTTTTCCTTAATTATGCGTTCCTGCTTCTTCAGCTGCGGCAAGTGCAGAGCCTGAGCCGCAAGCCCTAAGGTAAATCGGCTGTGGCCTGCTATAAGCAGATTCTCCAGCACTGAAACCTCCCGTATAACCTCTACATTCTGGAAGGTACGTACTATTCCCTGACATATGACGTTATGTACCGATTCATCCGTCAGAGATATAATCTCGCCGGCTTTATTTTCAAAAAGAAGAGTTCCCGACGTAGGTTTGTAAAACTGTGTGATGCAGTTAAACACCGTAGTTTTCCCTGCCCCGTTAGGACCGATAAGTCCGAAGATTTCTCCTTTTTTTACATCAAAAGATAAATTCTCTACGGCATGGACGCCGCCGAAATACATACACAGGTTCTGCACACTCAGCACAGTATCCTCAGGCATACTCAGACCGGTTTTTGAGACGGCTCCTTCGGCTTTTTTCAATGAGGCCTCCAGCTTCTTTATCTTGGCATCCTCATCTGCCGATATCTTCTCCTTTTTTGCCTGCGTTTCCCGACACCTTGACAGGCGGAAGTCCTCAACTCTGCCTAAAAGCGCCTTCTCCTCATCGGGTGGAATATCCACCTGCTCCTTCAGCTGCTCCTTCAGAGCTGCCTCAAGATGTGCTGTAAATTTTTCTCTGAGTCTTGCCTGTTTTTCTGCAAGCTCTTTGAGTCTGCTGTCCTGAATTTCTTTTTGTTCCGGATTTTTTGAAACGATGCGGGCGGCTTGGGATAAAGCCTCCTGCATTTCAAATTCCATATCGGAATCAAATTGCCTTAGCTTTGCTTGATAGACGGTTTCGTATACCTGCTCTTTCGGCATCCACTCCGGATGCTGCCGGTAAAGCTTTTCCCTTTCCTGAGCCTCGAAGGCCACCGCTTCTTTTTCCACCTGCTCATCTATGTCCTTAAGAAGGATATCCTTATATTCCTTTTCCATAGCAAGGCGGCTTTTGCATCTTTCCAGACGCATATACCTACGATCAGATTCTGCCATAAGCTTCTATCCTCCTCTCTACATTTTTCCTCAGCTTACTTTCCCTGTACTTGCGGGCAAGGTTGGATGCCATCTGAGCTATTCCTCCCGGGAAAAACATAACGATAAGAATAATCATCAGTCCCGTAAGCATTGTAATGAAGGCCGGGTTTTCAACAAAGAAGGCAATCTTGCTCAGCAATGTTGACTGAAGTCCATATATTATAAATACGCCAAAGGAGGTACCCCACAGTGATTTTGCACCTCCGATGACAACAGCTCCTAAGATGTTTAACGAGGTTGTCATGGCAAGTAACGTTGATGTGGATGTGGTCATGTTACGCAGATACATCATATACAGAAGTCCGGCAATGGCAGCATATATTGTGGATATTACAAAGGCCAGCACCCGGTACTTCATCAGGTTGATTCCCATGGCCTGTGCAGCAGATGAACTGTTTTTAACAGACAGCAGGGCTCTGCCCACAGGACTGTGTATTAAGTTTGAGGTAATCCACAGAAGGACTACGAATACCAGCAAAATCAGAAGATACACTTCATTTTCACCGATTTTGGCTCCAAGGATCTGTATTTTGGACATATCTATCTTTATACTTGATTTCAGCGAAATAAATGTGTTTCTCAAAATCTCCGACAGACCAAGGGTCAGAATTGCCAGATATATTCCCTCAATTCTGAGAGAAATGAAGCCAACCATAATTCCTGTGACGATAGCGACTGCAACTGTCACAATGAATGCCATCCCAAAAGTGTACCCATATTCCTGTACAAGGTAGAAGGCGATATAGGCGCCTATTCCCACAAAGCCGGCCGTTCCTAATGATGCCAGTCCGGAGTAGCCCATGAGCAGACAGAAACCGATGGCCATGATTGCATAAATCATGGTATTACCGATGGCAAATACGAATGAGCTTGTCACCGCTCCGCCCTGCATGAGGATGTAGAAGGATACGAGGACAGCTGCAAAAACCAGATACTGGGTCAGGGGTATATGTAATGCCTTTCCAACACGCTCTTTTGCAGTAAGCTTTCGATGCTTTTCAAATACCATCCCAAGATAATCTTTTCTTAAATCAGTATTCATCATGGCTACACCTTCTTTACAACTTTCTTCCCGAACAGCCCCTGTGGCTTAATCAGGATCACAATCATAAGGAGCAGATAAACGATAACCAGCTGCCAGCGGCTAATATTATGAAATGCCGGAAAGTTGGCTAAGAAGCCGACACAATTGGTAATGACGGGGATAAGGATGGCGCCCACCACAGAGCCGTAGAATGTGGAGAAGCCACCAAGAATGCAGGCAAGAAAAGCATTGACCTGAATAATTGCCATGAATGACGCACTTATCATAGCTCCTCCTCCGGCGTACATAACCGCCGCAAGCACACCCAGTGCACAAGCAAGGGCCCATGAGATTGCCGTAATTACATGGGTATCGATTCCCATAAGCTCTGCCGTAAATTCGCTGGAAGCTGTGGTTCTTACACCAAGACCCCATTTGCTTACCTTCAGAAGAATGAAAATCGTGCCCAGCACCACAACGGTAATGGCCGTACATATAAGCGCATGCTTGGTAAACACTATCTCTCCGCCGAAAGCATTAATGACGATATTGGAATCCGTCCCTGCCTTTGTCGTATTATAGAAAGGCTCAAAAGGTATGAATTCCGGATTGCCGAACACAAGGGGAGTTCCGCCGAAGAACAGCGATACAAAACCCATTGTGATGATCTGCTTGCCAAGCTCGTTAATATAGCGTCCTTTGCGGAACACCAGCAAATCGATGAAAAGGCCGATTGCCACGCCTATGGCCATACCGATAAACACGCCGATATACACCGGTATTCCCCTATTATTCAGACAATCAGCAACAACATAGCATCCAAAAGCAGCTATCGATGCCTGCGCAAAATTAGCTGTGGTGGATGTTCGGAAAATAAGAGTCACAGCAAAGGCCGATAGGCATGTCACGCATATTCCCAATAGCGACCCGCAAACTGTGGACAAAAAAGCTGCAAACATATTTCCTCTCCTTTCTCTCGCTCGATGTGTGAATATATATTCACGTGAATGATAGTTCACCTATTTTGTACATATATTACACCATCTTTTCAGGAAAGTCAAGAAAATAACAAATAAATAATTTCAAAAAAATTGCAACAAAAAAGCTGCAGCGCATATTGGCTGCAGCAATGCTGTTTCTTTCGTCAGAAAAATGTCTTTACTTTTCTTTGCTTATTCCTGAAGTGAGAAGACTCCGCACGGCTTTTTCGATTTTTTTTAGCTGCTCAGGGCTTGCATCATTCTCCGCCAGAACCTTAAATCCAATAAAATTTCCTATACCCATCGAGATAAAGGACCACACGCATGGGTCGATATCCTCAGGCAATGCATGGCCGTATGCCAAAGCCGGCACATATCGCATAGCATACCTGTAATAGTACTCCAGAAATAGATTGCGGTCGATGTACAGCGATTCAAAGATCAGGTTATAACACGCCGGATTTTCGTAGGCATAGCGTATAAATTCCATAATATACTGCACCTGGCGCTCGATTACGTCATCCTTGTATTGGCTGCACCTTTCATCAAGGTAATTCTGAAGGCGCTTTGCAAAGCAATTCATCACATAAACATAAATCTGATACTTGCTTTCAAAGTAAATATAGAAACCTCCCACCGACAATCCTGCCTTTTGGGCAATATCCTTGATGGTAGTGTTGCGATAGCCCTGTTTGCTGAAACACTCCTCTGCCGCCTTGACAAGCCTGTCAAAGCTGCGTCTGCCCTCTTCCTTTTCGGGTATTGTAACTTTTATGTCTAATCTGTTTTCCATATCAGACCTTCCTCGGCTAAAAATGATTTATATATTATAACAATAAAAAATCATATTTGCAAGGTTTTGGCTTGCACATCTTGGGTTTTTTCTTGATCTGTATGCCGTACTTACTTTTATTTAATTTGCGGTCCATCCCCCGTCTATAGGAAGGGCAACACCCGTTATGCTGTCAGCCTTATCGCTGCACAGGAAAGCAAATACCTCGGCTATTGTCTCAGGTTCAAGCATTTTTTTGACAGCTGCCTTTGAAAGCATGATGTCGGAGATAACCTGGTCTTCCGAAATGCCGTGAGCATCCGCCTGTGCGCTTATCTGTCCCTCCACCAGCGGCGTCATGACATAAGCCGGGCAGATGCAGTTGGCGGTAATCCCATATGGACCTCCCTCCATTGCAGCCGTCTTGGTCAGTCCGAACAGACCGTGCTTTGCGGATACATAACAGGATTTGAATTCCGATGCCACCAGTCCGTGGATAGAACTCAAATTAATGATTCTGCCCCATCCTTTTTCCTTCATAGACGGCCAGCAGTATTTCATCAACAGGAAAGGAGCTGTAAGCATTAAGCTTATCATAAAGTCCCACTTATCCTCCGGAAATTTGTCTATTTCACATACATGCTGAATCCCTGCCACATTGCCGAGGATGTCCACCTCCCCATATTCACTTACTGCCATATCAACTATATCCCTGCATCCCTGTCTGGTGCTGAGATCTGACGCCATACCTATGCAGCCGAGTTCCTTGCAGACCTTCTCTACCCCTTCTTTATTTACATCTGCTATTACAACTTTGCATCCTTCTTCGGTCATTTTCTTAGCAATAGCATACCCTATGCCGCTGGCGGCACCGGTAATTAAAGCAACTTTATCCTTTAACATAGTACACCTCCGTTACCAAATCATATTCTTTTCGGCTTCCTCAAGGAGCCACTTCCGGAAATCAGGATGAGCAATCTTAACCAGCTCCTGAACCCGCTCTTCTATGGTCTTGGCCCTGAGCCAGGCAATTCCATACTCCGTAACAACATAGTCCACATCGTTTCTGGAGGTAGTAACCGCAGCTCCCGGTGTGAGGAAAGGCACTATCTTCGAGCGCAGTACCTCCTTGCCGTTTTCATCCTTAGCTACATAGGTTGAATGCATTGCCACGATTGACTTTCCTCCCGGTGACATTTGGGAGCCCTGAATTGTCTCCGCCTGACCGCCCGAGCCGGAAAACTGTCTCACACCTGTGGACTCCGACGCGCACTGTCCCGTCAGATCCATTTCCAGTGTCGCATTGATGGAAACGAATTTGTTGTTTCTACCTATGGTATATGGGTCATTGGCATAGGTACTGGACTTGAACTGAACCGTTGGATTGTTATTGATGTAATCGTAAAGCCTCTGGCTTCCCACTGTGAATGCGCAGATGCAGTAACCGTCGTTGAAGCCCTTTTGCGTATTATCCACAGCTCCGCATTCAATGAGGTCAATCATGGTTTCCGTGAACATTTCCGTATGAATGCCCAGGTGTTTCTTTTTCTTAAGCTCGTTTGCCACTGCGTTAGGTATGTTGCCTATGCCAAGCTGAATTGTGGAGCCGTCTTCTACAAGTGTGGCCACCTTCTTTCCTATAATGGCATCAATTTCCGTATAGGGTGCTATATTGGCCTTTGGAATGGGGCAGTCCGATTCCACAAAGCCCGCTACCTGTGAAATGTGAACCATGGTATCTCCAAATGTTCTCGGATAGTTAGGATTCACCTCCAAAAGCACCAGCGCTCCGTTTTTAATTACATCCATCTCATAAATGGAGCTTATCGACAATGAAAAATATCCATGCTCGTCCATAGGAGATACCGTTGTCATCAGTACAGGACGGCGCTTTTCATATCGAATGCGGTCAAAGGTCTTTCTAAGAATGCTTGTTGAATGCTGTGGTACTGCGCTTATCAATCCTTCTTCACTGGACTTGCGCAATG
>SAMEA3663271__coassemble_685_pt1 | contig 9555 bp, 7 predicted proteins | sample SAMEA3663271__metabat2_high_PE_028 | metagenome-assembled genome bin SAMEA3663271 (sample SAMEA3663271) | pig gut metagenome | biome: pig gut; feature: pig-associated habitat; material: faeces | place: China | collected 2013
AATGAACTTCCTGAATTCATGAAGTAAGTAGTAGGCCTGTGCCAATGGCTTGGAAAGTTCAAGCATATGTGATAGCTGTTCCAATTGATCTTCTGTAAGTTTTTCAGGGGCTTTTAGCATGAGCCATCTGGAACGTTTAAAGTATCTACGCCTTTGCTTGTGAAATTGCTTCTGTATACTTTTTCTCATATCTTCAAATGCCCATGTAACTAATCTTTGCACATGGAATTTATCCGCAACAATTTTAGCATTTGGAAAGCAGCTTTCAGCCATAACTTTTAAACACAGCGCTCATATCCATAACAACATACTTTACCTGCTTGCGATTGTTAAGTTGAAAGCCTGCAAAGTATGCACAGAGGCTGTCTACGCTTCTTTTGGGAAGAATATCAATTACTATCCTTTTGCTGGGATTAGTCAATATGCATTGGAATTTTTCCCCATCTGCATTTCCCTTGAATTCATCAATGGAAATCACTTTAGGAAGAGAATCGCAGGAATATCTCATGTGGTCAAGGATTCTGGCAACAGTAGCAGCGGAGATGTTTGCACGGATGCCGATTTCCTTCATTGATTGAACCTTGGAAAGCTCGTCGATTACAAAAGCCCAGATTCTCTGAGTAGTTCTTTGATACTTAGGCACAAGAGGAATATGCTCGTAAAATTTCTTTCCACAGGCAGGGCACACATGCCTACTCTTATGAATTTTAAGAACAACTTTCTGATTGAATGAAGGGACATCTTTCACGTACTGAATACGATAATCGTGAACTTTTGAAGTATGGGCTTTACAGCGAGGGCATTCGTGGATACGCTTTTCCATTTTAAGTTCAATGATCATAGTATCCTGAATATTTTCGACGTTTAATAAAATTGCATCTTTCATTCCGATGAGTTTTTCTGTATAATTGTCAGTGAGCATTAGCCAAACCTCCTGCTTTTGGAATTCGACACTTTAATTGTAGCTGAGTTTGTGATAATGCTCAATTAATTTTGTACTAAAAAATGCTGAGATAGCTGAAATTCTTTTCAGCCACCCCAACATTTATTATAGAGCCTTTTATTATATATGTTTTTCTAAGTCAACAACAGGCCGGCAGCCAAATACCCGACCAGAGTAATCACCGCAACGCCGGCCGCATATGGCATGGCTGTTTTTATTATTCTCATATTGGACACTTCGCTTCCTGCTGAAGTCATAAACACGGAATCGGCATAGAAGCAGCAGCTGTATCCCAGGGTGACAGCGCTCATAATGGCAGCGATTACAAGCTTTACAGGAATACCTGCAGCCAGAGTCACAGGAATAAAAATCGGTATGGATATTATCTGCATGGTCCAGCATCCGCCGGTAGCAAAAGTTGTGAAACCTACCATGACAAAAGACGCAGCAGGCAGAACCCATTTCGGAACCGCCGTACCAACGGTACCTATCAGAAGATCGAACAGACCCAGCTCCTGGTTGGCACTGCTGAGCATAAATCCGAAGCAGATGACTATAGCCAGAGAGGTCATGGATTTGGCACCTTCAAAGAAATATCCGAAGAATTCCGAAATGCTCATGAGTCTCTGCGCAATGTATAAAACAAACTGAGCCAGCACGGCCAGAAGTATTCCATGAATCAGGTCGTTGTCAAAAATCAGCACGCCTGCAACGAGGATTACGATGGGGATTATAGCGTTAAGGGCGGAAGAGGTTTTGCTTTCGTCGGGCATTTCTATGTCTACCAGTGATTTTTCTGATACTTCATCCAGAAGAGCCGGACCGCCTGACGCAACTCTTTCATAAGACTCCTTCAGCGTTCCCACCTTAGGTATAACGCCGAGGGCAAGAAGGAGAAGCAGGAGAATTATCATAACGGGATAAAACATAAACGGGAGTGCACTGATGTAATCACCGAAAGTCAGTCCGTACTCGGAAAGCAGTCCCACGGTAAAAGCTGTCCAGCTTGAAAAAGGTATCAGGACACAGAGACAGCAGCCTACAGCGTTGGACTGGAAAGCCAGATGCTCCCGTGGTATACCGTTCCGGTCAGTAGTACACTTGAGAGCAAAGGTTACAGCCAGCACGCTGAGATACTCATCCACGAACATTATAGCTGACATGAGCATAGCCAGAAGAAGCGGCTTGCGAGGTCCCGATGCCAGCTTCGCCGCCATATCGTTAAAGCCGGACAGTGCACCGGATTCCTGAAGCAGTTTGATCATTCCTCCGAAGCCCACCAGAATGAATATTACAAACTGGTAGGATGAGTTGGAAAGGGTATTATACAGTGAGTCTATGGTGCCGTCAACAAAATCTCCTCTGTAGAGGATGACCATAGCAAGCAGGGCTGCGGCAACCATGGACTCCGCCATCTTTTTAGTTATGAGAGCCGCTGTAATGAGAAATGTCAGCGGTAAAAGTGTCAATATGGTATCTGCCATTATGGGCCTCCGGATGGATTAAATTTGCTTATATATAATTATAATGATTTTATGGAGGGACTGCAATATTTTAAGAAATAATAAAACGATGTTGTGACATCATTTTCTCTCACCTTGACATTCCTCCTGAGTTAGCGTATACTAACCATAGTAAAAGGAGATTTGCAAATGACGCTGAAAGATTTAAAAATAGGACAGACCGCCGTTATCACGCAGGTAGGCGGCGAAGGCTCCCTCAGGCAGCATTTTCTCGATATGGGAGTGATACCGGGAGCAGAGGTAACACTGGTAAAATATGCTCCTATGGGAGACCCTATGGAGCTTCTTATACACGGATATGAACTGACACTCAGGCTGGCTGATGCGGAAAAGATAGAAATCGCCAATGCCCACCAGGCTGTGGAAAAACCGGATAAAGCAGAATCGGAGAATCAGCAGCTAAGTCGTAAGGGCGGAGTAAAACAGGTTGCAAAAAAAGCCGAGCATCCGGGTCTGGGCGAGGGCGGCAAATACCATGTCAAGGCAGATGAAAATCCGCTGCCAAAGGGCACGAAGCTGACCTTTGCACTGGCAGGCAACCAGAACTGCGGCAAGACCACGCTGTTTAACCAGCTCACAGGCTCAAACCAGCATGTGGGAAACTTTCCGGGAGTGACAGTAGACCAGAAAAGCGGTTCCATCCGCAATCATCCGGAGACACTGGTGACAGACCTTCCGGGCATCTACTCCCTTTCCCCGTATACCAGCGAGGAAATCGTGTCGAGACAGTTCATTCTCAACGAGAAGCCAACCTGTATCATCAACATAGTTGATGCCACCAACATAGAACGAAACCTGTACCTTACCATGCAGCTCATGGAGCTGGACACGCCGGTGGTGCTGGCACTGAACATGATGGACGAGGTTCGCGGCAACGGCGGAACTATACATATAAATGAAATGGAAAACATGCTGGGCATTCCTGTGGTGCCCATTTCGGCGGCCAGGAACGAGGGTATCGATGAGCTTGTAGGCCATGCCCTGCATATCGCCCAGTATCAGGAAAAACCGGGCAGAACTGATTTTTGCGACAAGGATGAAAATGGAGGTGCTGTTCACAGGTGCCTCCACGGTATAATGCACCTTATAGAAGACCACGCCAAGCTGGCAGGAATACCTGCGAGGTTCGCCGCAGGCAAGCTTGTAGAAGGTGACCCGCTGGTACTGGAGGCTCTTAAGCTTTCGGAAAACGAAAAGGATATGCTGGAGCACATCATCTGCCAGATGGAAGAGGAAAGAGGGCTGGACAGATCTGCAGCCATAGCGGATATGAGATTCGGTTTCATACAGAAGCTTTGCGATGAGACAGTTGTAAAGCCTCACGAAAGCAGGGAACATGAGAGAAGCAGGGCCATCGACCGGATACTCACAGGCAAATATACTGCCATTCCCGCCTTTATCGGTATCATGGCAATGGTATTCTGGTTTACCTTTAACGTTATAGGTGCCTGGCTGCAGGGACTGCTGGAACAGGGAATTGAATCACTCACAGACATTGTGGATGGAGCCCTGACTGCATGGGATGTGAGCCCGCTGCTGCACTCCCTTGTAACCGACGGAATATTTAACGGCATCGGAAGCGTGCTCAGCTTCCTGCCTATTATAGTGACGCTGTTTTTCTTCCTGTCACTGCTGGAGGACAGCGGATATATGGCCAGAATCGCCTTTGTAATGGACAAGCTGCTACGTAAGATAGGCCTTTCCGGGCGGTCAATCGTGCCTATGCTCATAGGCTTCGGCTGTACTGTGCCGGGGGTTATGGCGAGCAGGACTCTGCCTTCTGAGCGTGACCGTAAACTTACCATAATGATGACGCCTTTTATGAGCTGCACGGCTAAGCTGCCGATTTACGGATTTTTCACGGCGGCCTTTTTCCCGGGAAAGGGAGCAGTCGTCATGGTGGCGCTGTATTTCCTGGGCATAATAATCGGTATTCTCTGTGCTCTGATTTCCAAAGGAACCATGTTTAAGGGGGAAGCAGTGCCTTTTGTAATGGAACTTCCTAATTACAGGATGCCCGGTGCCAAGAATGTGGCCATGCTTCTCTGGGATAAGGCCAAGGACTTTCTGCAGAGGGCTTTTACCGTTATTTTCATAGCGGCAATCGTTGTCTGGTTCCTTCAGACTTTTGATTTCAGACTTAATATTGTGAGCGATTCCCATGACAGCATGCTGGCTGTAATTGCCGGATTCATAGCACCGGTATTTGCACCTTTGGGATTCGGCGACTGGAGGATTTCCACATCGCTTATCGCAGGATTTATGGCCAAGGAAAGCGTGGTTTCAACCCTTACGGTACTGCTGGGCGGTACAAACGAAATTACCGCCATACTGACACCGCTTGCAGCAGCTTCACTGCTGGTATTCTGTCTGCTTTACACTCCTTGCGTTGCAGCAATCGCTTCCATCAAGAGAGAGCTCGGCGGCAAATGGGCTGCAGGGATAGTGGTATGGCAGTGTGCAGTGGCCTGGGCGGCAGCGCTTGTTGTAAGGCTCATAGGACTGGCATCAGGGGCAGTTTAAATTTGGATAAAACGTGAACGCAGTCCGCTGGAGGAGAGGTTATGAAAACAATAAAAAGAATTTTGGGTATTATTTTAATAGTTGCAGCGGCGGCGGTTTCCCTGGTAATCTGGCAGGGGTATGAGATGTACAGCGATGCAGTGGAAAAGGTTTCTATAGAGGAAAAGACTGCGGAAATCATGGGACAGGACCATTACACCACCTATGAAGAACTTCCTCAGACCTATGTGAAGGCCGTAATCGCAGCAGAGGACAGGAGGTTCCGATATCACAAGGGATTTGACATCATATCGACGGCAAGAGCCGCCTGGCGTAATTTCAGGAGTAAGGAAATCGTGGAGGGCGGCAGCACCATAACTCAGCAGCTGGGAAGAATCATGTACTTTTCTCAGGAAAAGAAGTACAGCCGTAAGGTGGCGGAGGTTCTGGTGGCAGGACGAATTGAAGAACTATATGATAAGGATGAGATATTCGAGCTTTATGTAAATACCATATATTTCGGCTCGGGATACTATAATGTTTACGATGCCAGCATGGGCTATTTCGGCAAGAAACCTGCTGATATGAACGATTATGAATGCACCATGCTTGCGGGAATTCCCAATGCGCCGTCGGTGTATTCACCGGATGTCAATCCGACTCTGGCGGAGGAGCGCAGACAGCAGGTGCTGGTGTGTATGGCTGAGGCAGGGTACATCCAGCCTGGGGATATAGAATAACTGATAAATAAAAAATCGGGACCGTGTTAAACAGGCCCCGATATTTTTTTACACAGCCATGGCAGAATTAAGCGTTTCTGACTGTGCTTATGCACTTTTCAAAGTCTGCCTTATCCCATACTACAGGTACAGGATAAAGAGGATTAGCTTCCTTCATAGCCCACTCTATAATCTGAGGCACATCTTCATCCTTGATGACATCAAGACCTGCGGGGATGTCCATTTTAGCCTTTAGTTCTTCAATCCAGCTGATGAATTTTTCCGCCTTTTCAGAATCGTTTGCACCTGTCATGCCGCAGACCTCCGCCAGACGAGCCAGTCTCTCGTGAGCTGCCGAGCCGAACTGGCGCATTACATGAGGAAGGATTACGGACATAGCCAGTCCGTGAGGTGTTCCGTAGAGACCTCCCAGGGTGTGACCTATGGCGTGGACATAGCCTACGCAGCCCCTTGTAAAGGCACGGCCTGCGTAGAAGGCTGCTTTCTGCATGTTCTGACGTGCTTCAATATTGCTGCCGTCACAGTACGCCGTGTATAAATTATCGTAGATGAGTTTTACCGCATCTTCTGCCAGTTTCTTTTCCAGCTTGCTGTTATACGTATTGTTGGTATAGGATTCTACCGCGTGGCACAGAGCATCCATACCTGTGGTGGAAGTTACCTTAGGCGGCAGGCCTACAGTTAGCTCCGGATCTAATACCGCATACTTCGGCATGAGGCTGGTATCGTTCATTGATGCCTTGTGACGAGTTTTCTCGTTTGTGATTACTGCGGCGACAGTGGTTTCCGAACCTGTGCCGGCGGTGGTAGGTACCGCGAATATAGTAGGAATTCTGTGAAGGACTTTGAAGAGTCCCTGAAGCTGTTCTACTGTCTTGCCTTTCTTTACAGCCATGGCTCCGATGCCTTTGCAGCAGTCCATAGGAGAGCCGCCGCCAAAGGCTACCATAGCCTGACAGCCGCTTTCCCTGAAAAGCTTCAGGCCTTCGTTTACGTTTCTGTCAGTAGGGTTAGGCTGAACTCCGTCGTAGATCACATATTCAATTCCTGCCGCATCCATGGCATCCAGCATACCCTTAGGCAGTCCAAGATCCATGAGGACTTTATCCGTTACTACAAGTACCTTGTTATATCCTTTTTTTCTGATAAGGTCGGGCAGCTGTTTTACTGCACCGGCGCCTTCGAGAGTTTCCGGCATTCCCCACGGAATCAGGTACATGCCGATTTTAAATACAGCCTGATAAATTCTGCAATACATCTTTCCCATAATTTTTCCTCCTTTAGAAGTGCACTGCGTCAATAGGACATACCTTGGCGCATATTCTGCAATCTATGCAATCCTCCGGCCTTGCAAGTCGGGCGATTGTATTGATGTCACCGTGGAACTTAGGAGCTTCGATTTCGAGGCAGTTCTTAGGGCAGTTCTCTACGCATACGCTGCAGCCTACACATATGGACTCATCGAAGACCGGTTTTTTCCAGTCTGTTTTAGGAACTTTTATTGTTTCCTGCCCCCGGTTGTTGCGAATGGCTCCAAAAGCGCACAGCTTGCCGCAAAGCCCGCAATCAATGCATTTTTCCGGATCAATGGCGTGAACTTCCTTGAGATTACCCGAAATGGCTCCCACAGGACAGCTTTTGGCGCAAAGCCGGCAGCCTGCGCAGCACGAAGTTATCTTATAAGACAATTAAAACACCTCCCGATAATCAACCGCCGCCGGACGGTGCGAGAAATACCAGTTCGTCACCGTCACTGAGCCTGGCTGAGATTTTTGCCTGTTTACCATTGAGCATAATCACGCAGTTTTTGAATTCTGCCGGGGTCATGCCTGTAGCATCTGCCATAAGGGTGCAGGCTTCTTTTACGGTTTTGATATTATGAGAGTCGGCTTCAAGGCCCTTGCATCCCGTCTTCAGGCGAAGGGAGCCGAAGAGTTTAATCTTAATCACCTGGATGCACCTCCTGACGATGACCTGAATTCTTCGCAGGTCACTTTATAGCTGTCAAGCTTGTCGAGACCCAGCTTGCGCAGAGTCTTAGGTGTAGGCACACCATCATCGCTCCAGCCTCTCGCGTGGTAATATACATTTTTCATCCTTTCCAGAGGTACCTTGGTGGACTCATTGCCTTCTACCTGAGGCACATCGGTGAGCCTTGCAGGGAGGGAGTCATCCTTACGGCTGATACCGAAGCGGGAGTTTATATGTCTCTCCAGAGTATAGCCTCGTTTGCCTGCCTTGAAGAAGGAACCGAAGGTTACAGGCATTCCGGTCACCAGGTGAAGTGCCTTGGACTGATTGAATATTACCGGCAGATGGAAGCATACCATGCCCGGAAATTTATTAAGCAGTCTGAGAACGGGACCTATTACAGGTACCGCTTTGCAGAAAAGTCTGGTGTACCAGCTGTGAGGGTGGCTGATCAGTGGAGGCGGGAAAAATGCATATGTAGTGAACAGGCACTGCCCGCATGACGATACTCCCTCCATCAGATCCTGGAAGATTACTGTAAAGTCGGGTTTGCCATGAGGTGTCTGCGGATTGACATCAAGGCTGAGTCCCTCTATCAGTACCATGTATCCTCCGTTAAGGTGGCATCCGCCTCTGTTGGACACGGCATATCCCAGTCCCAGACCCACAGACCTTCTCGGCTCGTAGGCCGCCAGTTCCATTCCCTTGGAGTGGATGGCAAATTCTTTGCCGCCGTACTTTTCGGAACACCATCTGGAGCCGTTGGCAAGCTCGTCGCCTATACCCCGGCGGTATGCAATATCCTCCCAAATCTGAGATATTTTATCTTTGTTTTCTTCGTTAAATTCAAGCTCGTTATTCCATAAGCCTTTCTCGTTTGCCTCCATAGCGTAAGCCAGAGTGCTTGCAGCGGATATGGTATCCATGCCCAGTTCGTCAAGCTCATAGTTCCATTTAAGTATGGAGTAAAGGTCGTTGTTTAGTATACCGCCGCCCAGAAGGCCAAGAGTCTCAAGTTCAGGTCCCTTGACTGCCTTACCGTCTACTTCCACGGTGCGGGCGCACTTAATCGGGCAGGTGAGACAGCCCTTGTTTACAATATTATATTCTTCGGCCAGAGTTTCGCCGTTTACCATTTCGAAATCATCGTACTGTCCGTAATTATAGTTCTTGGTGGAAAGCTGACCTCTCATCTGCATGGTGGATACCAGACCTGCCGTACCAAGCCGCGGAAGCTGATCTCCTGTAAGAGGGTGAGACTTGAGATACTTAAACCACTTTTTGTTTAGAGCATCAAGCTTTTGGCGGTCATAAACCTGAACCTCGTGATTGCCGGAAACGGTGATAGCCTTGAGGTTTTTCCATCCCATTACAGCGCCGGTACCGCCTCGGCCTGCCAGTCTTTCGTTGCTGACTATAGATGCGTACAGCACCAGATTTTCTCCGGCGGGACCGATTACTATCTTGCCGTTTTTGACGTCTTTATCTCCGTTCTCAGAAGCCAGTTTTTCGTCCAGAACCTGCTGAACCTTACCTGTATGCATGCCCCAGATGTCATCTGCATCGTGGAATGTGAAAGTGTCATTATGTATCTGGAGCCAGACCGGCTTCCGGCTTTTGCCGCTGATTACCAGAGCGTCATATCCTGCCTTTTTAAGGTAGTATCCGAAGTTGCCTCCGCAGTTGGAGGATGTAAGGATGCCTGTCTGCGGAGAAAGGGTTGATACATTAAAACGGCTGGAGCTCGGTGCGCCGGAACCGGTAAAGGGGCCGGTGGTGATTACCAGCATGTTTTCTTCGGAAAACGCAGGAGTATCCTTTTTCAGATTGTCACCCAGTATCTTGGCAGCCATGGTCTTGCCGCCTATGTAGAGCT
>SAMEA3663271__coassemble_718_pt1 | contig 9286 bp, 7 predicted proteins | sample SAMEA3663271__metabat2_high_PE_028 | metagenome-assembled genome bin SAMEA3663271 (sample SAMEA3663271) | pig gut metagenome | biome: pig gut; feature: pig-associated habitat; material: faeces | place: China | collected 2013
GTTTTGCCTTCGTTTTCAGGGCGTTTTGCAAGCTCAATAGCTGCATAAAGTGCTGCACCTGATGAAATTCCAACCAGCACGCCTTCGCTCTTACCAAGAAGCTTTCCTGCCTCAAAGGCATCATCATTTGATACAGGTAATACCTCATCGTAAACGGCTGTGTTAAGAACGTCAGGGACAAAGCCCGCGCCGATACCCTGAATCTTATGAGCTCCTGCTCTGCCTTCGGAAAGGACAGGTGAGTCCTTAGGCTCTACTGCCACCACCTTTACATCAGTTTTTTTGGATTTGAGGTATTCGCCTACGCCGGTAACTGTGCCGCCGGTGCCTACGCCTGCCACAAAGATATCCACCTTGCCGTCAGTATCTTCGTAAATTTCAGGTCCTGTAGTCTCGCGGTGAGCCTTAGGATTTGCAGGGTTTACAAACTGTCCCGGGATGAAGCTGTGCGGGATTTCTGCTGCGAGCTCGTCTGCTTTGGCAATGGCACCTTTCATGCCTTTGGCACCTTCTGTAAGAACAAGTTCTGCGCCGTAAGCCTTCATGAGCTGTCTGCGTTCTACGGACATGGTTTCAGGCATTACGATTATGATACGGTAGCCTCTGGCCGCAGCAACAGCTGCCAGGCCGATTCCTGTGTTGCCGCTGGTTGGCTCGATGATTACAGAACCCGGATTTAATGCACCGGAAGCCTCTGCGTCGTCAATCATCGCCTTAGCGATTCTGTCTTTTACAGAACCTGCCGGATTGAAGTATTCGAGCTTGGCAAGGATAGTGGCCTTAAGACCAAGTTCTTTTTCTATGTGAGTGAGCTCTAAAAGTGGTGTTTTGCCGATTAACTGGTCGGCTGAAGTGTAAATCTTTGACATGGTATTATTCCCCCTTCTTATAGTGGTGTGTCTATATGTGATGTTTATTTGCGGTATGTTTAAACATATTTACCTACCTGATTGGTAGTATAATACCACTTATTTATAAAGGTGTCAATAGGGTTTTTTAAATTTTTTTGCATAAAAAACCGGCAGCGGGATAAACCATACTGCCGGGTTGGTTATTGACTACTGCACCGCAAATTTTTTCGTGGCATTGAGGTACTGCATGAGCATCCCCAGGTTCACATAGTAGTAAGAAAACTTGTCTTTCTTTTTAATCTGAATCAGTCCCGAATCAACCAGCTTTTTCATGTGCTGGGAGACGGTTGCCTGGGCATAGTCGAAATGCTCCACCAGATCTTTGTTGCAGACGGTGATCATGGCACGGTTGGCCTGCATTATGTATTTGAACATTTTCACGCGGGCAGGGTGTGCCAGTGCATCGGATACATCTGCAATGAGCAGAATTTCATCCTCCAGGATTTCGTCCTGTTCTTTTCTTAATCTCATCTTTTTACTCCTTTTCGGGGTTAAGCCATTGCCTTCTTTATCTTTTCCATGAGTTCATCATAGCTTTCACAGGTGCCTACATCAGGGTTTTCTTCCTTGATCTGGTCTGTGCTCTTAAAAAGCCACCCTGCCTTGCTGGCGCGGATCATTCCCAGGTCGTTGTAGCTGTCGCCGCTGGCGATGGTTTCAAAACCGCAGGCCTGCAGAGCCTTTACAGTGCTCAGCTTGGAATTCTGAAGTCTCATTCTGAAATCAGTGATTTCACCGTTTTCGGCTACAACAAGTTCATTACAGAAAATTGCAGGGTAACCCAGTTTTGCCATAAGTGGATGTGCGAATTGTGTGAAGGTATCGCTGATGATGATTACCTGAGAAAAGCTGCGGAGTTCGTCGAGAAATTCCTTTGCTCCCGGCAGCGGATCTATAGCAGCGATAGTATCCTGAATCTCTTTAAGCCCAAGTCCGTGCTGTCTCAAAACATTAAGACGCCATGCCATCAGCTTATCGTAATCCGGCTCGTCACGGGTGGTCTTTTTTAATTCGGGAATACCGGCGGCTTCTGCAAATGCAACCCAGATTTCGGGTACCAGCACACCTTCTAAGTCTAAACAAGTCAAGTACATTTTTTTATTCCTCACTTTCCTATGGTGTCTTGTTAAATTACGCTATAATCATTTATAATATCGCATTTTTCGCTAATATACAAGTGTTTTTTCGGTGCAAAAATATTTGCACAGGACCTTTTTTTATGTTATACTGCTGTAGAAAGGTGGTGCAAAACCGGTGAAAGCAGAGCATTATAAACAGATACTGGACGAACTCATAGAGCTGATAGACGAGGGTGTGTACATTGTTGACAGAGAAGGTGTAGGCATACATTATAATAAGGCGATGGCCAATATGGAAAAAGTGAATATAAGCGATGTGCTGGGCAAAAAATTTCACGAAGCTTTTCCTGATTTCAACATGGATGAAAGCACAATGTTTAAAGCTATCTCAAAAAATGCACCAACTCTGAAAAAACAGCAGACATATAAAAACTTATACGGGAAAGAGATTACAACCGTAAACAGCACCATGCCCATAATTGTGGACGGTGAGACAGTGGCAGCCGTAGAAGTCGCCAAGGATATAACCAGTATCAGGCAGATGTCAGACACTTTGCTGGAACTTCGTGAAGGCACCATGGAGAGCGGAGCATCCCAACAGGCTCCAAAGGGAATAAAAAGATATACTTTTAATGACATTCACGGGCAGAACCCACAGTTTACGCAGGTCGTGGAAAGAGCCCGCAAGGCGGCAGATAATGATGCATCAGTATTTATATACGGAGAAACAGGAACAGGCAAAGAACTCTTTGCCCAGAGTATTCACTTTGGCGGAGTGCGGGCCGAAAAACCGTTTTTGGCACAGAACTGTGCGGCCATTCCGGAAACTTTGCTTGAGGGAATACTCTTCGGAACTGCAAAGGGAAGCTTTACAGGTGCCGTGGACAGAGCAGGACTGTTTGAACAGGCAAACGGAGGCACCCTTCTTCTGGATGAAATAAGTGCTATGCCCTATGACCTTCAGAGCAAACTCTTGAGAGTCCTGCAGGAAGGCTACATCAGGAGGGTGGGAGATGCCAAAGACAGGCCTGTAAATGTCAGAATTATCTCTACCGTAAACGAACCGCCGGAGGAACTTATTGAGCAGGGGAAACTCAGAAAGGACCTGTATTACAGACTGAATGTAATCAATATTTCAATTCCCGCATTAAGAGAAAGACTTGACGACATACCGGTACTCACAGAAGCGTTTCTGGAAAAGCATAACCAGCGCTTTGGCAAGGAGCTTTGGATGGTGACAGACGGTGCGATAAAGAAACTGAAGCATTATGATTACCCGGGCAATGTGCGAGAGCTGGAGAATATTATTGAGCAAGCCGTATCAATGGCAGACAGGGAGCATGCCCTTACGGAAAAAAATTTAAATATGCCGATAACCACCAGAAAGGTCAGGAATCCGCAGATTTCATATGACCATCTTCAGCCACTGGACGAATACATGGCAGCAGTGGAAGCAAAAATAATAAGAGAAGCTATTATGGCATCGGAAGGTAATATCTCCAAAGCGGCGGAAGGTCTGAAGATTAAGAGGCAGACCTTGCAGCACAAGCTGAAAAAATATCATATAACAGGAAAATAAGATGCTGTTTTTCTGCAAAAATATTTGCGCTTTTAGCGCAAATATTTTTGCTTTAAAAAGCATTTTTTTATATTCTCAGAGAAAAAATTCTGATGCTGCAGAGAAAACGAATCAGGATTTTGTTCGGAATAATCATAAAAGGTCTACAAATTGTGTTTTTTTATAAATACAAGACAAACCGTGCATAAGAAAAGTTGTTTTCTCAGCAAAATAAAGTATACAATATTCAGCCGGCCTGGTGGCACGGTATTTGCTTTATATGTGTAAGTAAAAGTCCGGAAAGCTTAAGAAATCTTTACGGGTTGACTAAAGGTTAACAAATTATATCTATAAAGAAAAGGAGAAAGAATTATGCAGAATGTAAAAGTAATTGTTTGGGGTCTTGGCGCTATGGGCGGCGGAATCGCCAAAATGCTTACAAAGAAAAAAGGCGTAGATATCGTTGGAGCAATCGATATCGGAGCAAAGCTTGGAAAGAGCATGTACGATGTTATTCCTGGAATTGAAAGAGGAGACAGAGAAGACGTTATCGTAGGAACTCCTGAAGAAGTAATCAAAGAGGGTTCAGCAGACATCGTTGTAGTATGCACAAACTCATTCACAAAGGACGTTTACGACAAACTCGTTTTCGTAATGGAAAAAGGCATGAACGTTATCACTTCTGCAGAAGAAATGGCTTACCCACAGGCTCAGGAACCTGAACTTGCAAAGAAGCTTGACGAAATTGCAAAGGCAAACGGCGTATCCGTAATGGGTACAGGTATCAACCCTGGTTTAATTATGGACCTTCTTGTAATCCTTTGGACTGCAGCATGCGAAGAAGTCAACCATGTAACTTCAAGAAGAGTTAACTCCTTATCACCGTTCGGACCTGCTGTAATGGAAGAACAGGGTATCGGTATCTCCGTTGAAGAATTCAACGAAAGAAAAGCTAACGGTACAATGGCAGGCCACGTTGGTTTTGCAGAATCAACAATGATGATCTGTGACGCTCTCGGCTGGAAGTGGGATGAATTCGGCCAGGATATGGAACCAATCGTAACAGATGTTGACAGAAAGTCACCTTACGGATTCGCAGCAGCAGGACAGGTTGCAGGCGTAGCTATGAAGGGCTGGGTTAACATTGACGGCGAAAGAAAGATCGACATGGATCACCCTCAGCAGATCGAACCTGAACAGGTTGGCGTTCACACAGGTGACTATGTAATCCTTGACTCCGTTCCTCCTGTAAACATGGTAAATACTCCGGAAATCGAAGGCGGTATCGGAACTATGGCTATGATCATGAACTGCATCCCTCACTGCATCAACGCAGCTCCTGGACTTAAGACTATGATCGATATCCCTGTTCCACATGCAATCATGGGCGACTTCAGAGATTTCATCGACGAAGACAGAAAGATTGTTAAATAGTGAATCTTTAGTACAAATACAACTGTTTATACAAAGGAGATAGAAATAAATGGCTAAAAAAGGCGAATGGGTTCGTATCCACAAGGTTGTTTTAGCTGCTTCTGACAGAACAGCTAAGATTCCTGATGATACAAAGAAGGTTGACTTCGAAATGTGGGTAAAGGGAACTCTTCAGAACGAAACAGCAGAAATCGGTGATGAGGTTACAATCATTACCGCAACAGGCCGTGAAGAAACAGGTAAGCTGCTTGAAGTAAATCCTTACTACACTCACAGCTATGGAAAGTTCGTTCCTGAAATCATCGAAATCGACAAGAAATTAAGAGAAATCATGAAGTTTGGGGGTGAAAACTAATGAAATTAGCTAAAGATTACGATTCCGTAATGGGAAGATCAGCTGACATCATGAAGGCTTCACTTGGACTTGACTTCAATGATTTCGAATCCGGTTCAGTTGCTTTCGACTATGAAGGCTTAATGAAAGCGACAGGATACACTATCGAAGAGGTAGACAGAATTCAGTCAAGAACAGGAGTAGGACATACTCAGCTTCTTGAATTAAGAAATATCACAGCACTTGCAAGAAAGTACGCTAAGCCGGGTTATGGTGCAAGAATCTTCGCAAAGGACGAGGCTGCAAACGCATCCGGTTCTTTCAAAGACAGACGTGCAGCATGTGCAGTAGCACACGCTAAAAAGCTTGGATACAAAGGCGTTATCGCTGCCACTTCCGGTAACTACGGTGCAGCGGTTGCATCCCAGGCTGCAATGCAGGGGATGAAGTGCATCATCGTTCAGGAATGCTATGACTCCAAGGGAGTAGGACAGCCTGAAATCGTTGAAAAGGCAAGAAAGTGCGAAGCATTAGGCGCAGAAGTAATTCAGCTCACAGTAGGTCCTGAATTATTCTACGAACACCTTTCAGTAATGGAGGACTCCGGATACTTCAATGCATCGCTTTATTCACCTTTTGGTATCGCAGGTGTTGAAACTCTGGGATATGAAATCGCTATGGACTGCCGTGAAAAATTCGGTAAGGACCCTGATATGGTAGTATGCACCCAGGCAGGCGGCGGTATGGTAACAGGGACTGCAAGAGGTCTTATCAAGGCCGGTGCTACAAACACTCAGGTAGTAGCAGCATCCATCGACCTTACAGGATTACATATGGCATCAGATGTACAGTTCAATAAGAAGTCATGCACGACAGGGCATACCGGTTTCGGCGTGCCTCACGCTACAAACCCTGATACAGGCGATGTTCCTCGCTCAGCAGCAAGACCTCTGAGATACATGGACAGATATGTTACAACAACTCAGGGCGAAGTTATGTACATGACAGAAATGCTTGCCAATCTTGAAGGACTCGAAAGGGGACCTGCAGGAAATACAGCACTTGCAGCAGCATTTGCACTGGCTCAGGAACTTCCGGAAGATGCGATTGTAGTAGTAACTGAAACAGAATACACAGGTGCCGGAAAGCACATTCAGCCACAGTTAGACTTTGCAAGAGAAAACGGAATTGAAATTGTATTCGGTGACCCTAAGGATGATGTTCCTGGAAAGAATATCGTTCTTCCTGCTGACCCGGGTCTCTTCAAGGTAAAGGATATTGATCTTGACAAATTAAGAAAGTCATTAATCAAGAGATCGGTACCTAGAGCTAACGGCAAGAAGCTTACAGCTGAAGACATCGCATTCCTTGCAGCAGACACAAGATCTGACGAGGCATTCGTAAAGGCTGCACTTGATGAATTAGGTGTAGAATACTAAAAATATTTTTTAAGGAGAATTAAAGGATGAAAAGAGCAGACGATTTCGAAGTAAGAAGACAGCACATCGCAAATCTTACTGACGAAGAACTTTATGCAAGATTCTGGGAATTAACCGATCAGGTTGTTGACCCGCTTCTTGAATTAGGCAGAAAGAACACTACTCCATCAGTAGAAAGATCCGTTTTACTCAGAATGGGAGTGTCCTCACTTGACTGCATGCCAATCGTTAACCACTGCATGGATCACGGTTTAATGGGCAAAGGTGCAGGCCACTGTGTTTACAAGTTATCAAAAATCGAAGACATCTCAATCAGAGATGCCAGCATCAAGCTTGCAAAAGGTGAAGGCTGGGATAAGGTTGCAGAAGCTTTCAAGGGAGGTAAGAAATAATGGCAGAATTAAAGAGAAATGAAAAATTAGATATTGTCAATATTCTTAAAGACCTTGACAAGTATGAACCGAGAAGAAGAGGCTGGACTTGGAGAGAAAAAGCTGAAGATCAGCACATGGGACCTTTCGAATACCATGAAATATCAAAGCCGCTTAAGCAGAGCGTTCCGCTTCCACCTGCAAAATTCATGGAAAACATCGACCCGCAGCCTATGCAGACAATCACTACTGAAATCGCTTCCGGAAGATTCGAAGACGATATCAGAAGAATGAGAATGGGTGCTTGGCACGGTGCTGACCACTTAATGGTTATCAGACATATGGGACAGTCCCACATTGATGGACTTATGGAAGGTACTCCACAGGGTATCGGTGGTGTTCCTATCACAAGAAAGCAGATCAGAGCACAGAGAAAAGCTATCGATATGATTGAGGATGAAGTTGGTCGTCCAATCAACTACCATTCATATGTATCAGGTGTAGCAGGACCTGACGTAGCAGTTCTTTTCGCAGAAGAAGGCGTAAACGGCGCTCACCAGGACCCTCAGTACAACGTACTTTACAGAGACGTTAACTGTGTAAGATCCTTCGTAGACGCCTGCGAATCCAAGAAAGTAATGGCTTGGGCAGACATGCTTCAGATCGACGGCGCTCACAACGCAAACGCTACAGCAAGAGAAGCTTGGAAGGTAATGCCTGAACTTATCGTTCAGCACGCTATCAACTCCAGATTCTCAGAAAAAGTTGGTATCAAGCCTGAAAACATCTCACTGTCAACAGTACCTCCTACAGCAACTCCTGCTCCATGCGTATACATGGACCTTCCATATGCAGTTGCATTAAGAGACATCTGCGACAGATATAAGATGAGAGCTCAGATGAACACCAAGTACATCCAGCCATCAGCAAGAGAAGCAACAGTTACACACGTAATGAACATGTTTATCTCCAAGCTGACAAGAGCTGACATCCAGTCAACAATCACTCCTGACGAAGGAAGAAACGTTCCATGGCACATCTACAACATGGAAGCCTGCGACACAGCAAAGCAGACTCTTATCGGCTTAGACGGTCTGATGGATATGGTTGAACTGAAGAAAGACGGTCCTCTGAGAGAAATGGCAAGAGACATCAAGGAAAGAGCTCTTCTGTTCATGGAAGAAATCGTTGAAAACGGCGGTTACTTCCAGGCTGTACAGGACGGATTCTTCGTTGACTCCGCTAAGTATCCTGAAAGAAACGGCGACGGTATCGCTCGTAAGATTGACGGTGGCGTAGGTTACGGCTTCATTTTCGAAAGAGACGAAGACTACATGGCCCCTGTAACTGCTCACTACGGATACAACAACGTGGAACAGTACGGTGGAGATCCTGAAAATCCATCAGCATTAATCGGCGGATGTACTTTCGAAGACAGAAGCAAGATCGTTTACATCGACGAATTAGACGATGTTGACAACGTAAATGTAAGACTTGAAAAGGTTGCTAAATACAGAACAGGCGAGGTTATCACTCCGGAAGTTGAGTGGTGCGGCGACAGAGTAATCATGATCACAATGATGCTCCCTGTTGAAAAGAGAGTTGCTGAAGCTGCAGCTGTTGAACTGGGAAGAAAGCTTGGTCTGGTTGACCCTGAAGTTATTTCTGCAGAAGTTATGCAGGATGCTGAAGGTACAAGAATCGAGCTCAAGGGCAGAGTTGACTTCGATATCGACCTGACGACTCTGGAAATTCCACCTGAACCACACTACCTCACTGACAAGGAACTCTATGATGAGTTCGAAGGTCACGAACACATGAAGGTTGTTTGCGGTACGGTTGGTGAAGACGAACACTCCGTAGGTATGAGAGAAATCATCAACATCAAGCACGGCGGTATCGAAAAATGGGGTATCGAATGCGTATACCTTGGAACTTCCGTTCCTGTTGAAAAGATGGTTGACGCCTGCATCGAGGAAAATGCTCAGGCAATTCTTGCTTCAACAATCATCTCTCACGACAACGTTCACTACAAGAACATGAAGAGACTTCACGAACTCTGCGTAGAAAAGGGTATCAGAGATAAGGTTATCATCTGCGCAGGTGGTACTCAGGTAATTCCTGAAGAAGCTGTTAAGACAGGTATCGATATGGGATTCG
>SAMEA3663271__coassemble_747_pt1 | contig 9063 bp, 5 predicted proteins | sample SAMEA3663271__metabat2_high_PE_028 | metagenome-assembled genome bin SAMEA3663271 (sample SAMEA3663271) | pig gut metagenome | biome: pig gut; feature: pig-associated habitat; material: faeces | place: China | collected 2013
AGATTGCGCAATCGTATACCTTCACCCCAGATCAAAAGGCTCCCGCCATAGGTCACATAGAGAGAGAACTGTATGCACTTCCTGCCAAGCCGTACATGGGGCAGACCGGTGACAGTATAACACTGCTGACAGCCTCGGGACCGTACAGCGAGGCAGAGAGTGCAGCATGCTTTATCCGGAAGCTGGTTCGCGAGGAAGGATATCGGTACAGCGATATTAAGGTTGTATGTAATGACCAGGATGTAAGAGGACCTATACTTAAAAGGATTTTCAGAGAGTACGGGATGGAGCTTTTTTCCGATGCGAGAAAGGACATAATGCAGAGCCCAATACTTCAGTTTGTCATATCGCTATTAGACGCTGTGACTGAAAAATACAGGTCTGAGGCCATTTTCAGAGCACTTAAATCGGGATTTGGCGATTTGACATCCGACGAGATTACAGACCTTGAAAACTACGGAATTAAATACAGAATAAAAGGAACCATGTGGAAAAGGCCTTTCGTCAGGGGTGAAAGAGAGTACGGCACAAAGGAACTGGAGAGGCTGAATCAGATCAGGGAAAGAGCAGTTGCCCCCGTAGAGCGTTTTGAAGAACTGATAAAGGACAGCGTAAACGGGGGAAACAGATACCGCAAGACAAACGGGGAATTCATACAAACCCTTTACAGATATCTCTATGACGATGTCCGTCTGCCGGACAGAATCATTTCATTTATGGAGGAACAAAGGGAAGCAGGCAGGCAGGATCTGGCGGAAGAGACGGCTCAGATATGGGGATGCCTCGTCCACATACTGGATCAGATATCCGGGATATCCGGTGACGATGAGTTCAGCCCTCAGGCTTTCCGCGATCTGCTTAAGACGGGTCTTTCCCAGATGGATATAGGGCTGCTTCCTCCGGCTAAGGACGGCCTGATGATGGGAACAATGCAGCGAAGCCGCAGCGGCAGGATAAAGGCACTTGTGGTTGTAGGGGCAAACGAAGGTATACTTCCACAGGAAAAAGGCGACGCAGGGCTTTTTGGAAGTGAGGAAAAGGAGCTTTTCAATGAAAGAGGCATAAGGCTGTGTAAAGTTGATGCGGTCAGGCTTATGGAAGAGAAAATGGGTATTTACAGAAATCTTTCCAAGCCCGAGGCGAGACTCTATGTGAGCTGCGCTTTGGCTGATGCAGAGGGAAATCAGATAAAACCGTCGCCGGTGTTTAACAAGCTCAAGGAGATTTTCCCGAATGTGACCGTTGAGAGAGATGTGCTTAACGGCGGTGACGGTCGGGAACTGATAAACGGGTCTATGAGCGGACTGAGGCATATGACGGAGGCATTTCAATCTGTCAGTGAGGGTGGCAGGCTTGACGAAAGCTGGCAGCAGATGGCAGACTGGCTCAAGAGAGAAAAACCTGAAAACCTGCAGCCCATCATAAACGGGCTTTCATTTACAAACCGTCAGGAGGATTTAGGCCATCAGGCAGCAGCAGAGCTTTTCAAAAAAGACCCGTCAGGGGATTTGAGCGTGAGTCCCTCCAGACTGGAGAAGTTTTCGCGCTGTCCGTTCGCCCACTTTGCCGCTTACGGGCTGAAGCCGGAGGAACGGAGAATATTCGAAGTAGCACCGAGAGAAATCGGTGACATATACCATCAATGCCTCATGGAGCTGACCGAAAAGCTTTCCGCACCGGGGGTTGATATAACCGACCCGAAATCCCCATGGATGATCATAACAGATGAGGAAATCAAAGCCTTTGTCAGAGAGACTGTTTCAGAGCAGCTGAAAGGATACAGAGAAGGACTTTTTGACCTTGGAAACGAAGAAAAGTACAGGGGCAGCCGGGTTATGGATATATGCGAAAAGGTATGCCGCACCATAATTGAGCAAGTGCGGGCGGGAAGCATAAAGGAATGTCGCTTCGAGGTTCCTTTTGGCAGAGGCATGGAAGCGCCGGTTAAACCTATAGAGATCAAACTGGAAAACGAGACAATCTATATAGAGGGCAAAATCGACAGAGTTGACTATCTGCCGGGAGACCGCGTGAAGATAATAGACTACAAGACGGGCAATGAGAGCTTCAGTGCGGAGGAAGCGGCGGCAGGATACAGGCTGCAGCTTATGCTCTACCTGGAGGCGTCCATTGAAAAAACACGCCGTCCTGCGGGAGTGTTTTACTTCAACATAAGCGAACCAATGATAGATATGTCCGCTAGGACAGTAGACGAAGAAGAAATCGCCGATAAGGTCAAAAAGAGTTTTAAGCTTAACGGCGTAATCGTCGATGATCCTGATGTAATAAGAAATGTGGCAGGAGACTTTACCGGATATTCGGAAATACTGCCTTTGAGAAAAGGCAAGGATGGAATAGCGGCTACAGGAAGCGAGGGGCTGCTCAGCGAAGGGGATTTTGAGGAGCTTCGAGATGCGGTAAATAAAAAAGTCCGCGACATATGTGCGGACCTTGTAGAAGGCAGAATCGACATTCACCCGATGAAGACAGGGGAACGTTCCGCCTGTACTTACTGCAGCTATAAAGGCATATGCCGTTTTGACACTGTATTCGACGGCTGCAGCTACAACATTATTTAATATTATTTAGTCATTTCGCCTCTCAGATCTGTTTCCATAAGCTCTTTGATTTTTTCACGGGAGTAGCCGCAGCTGAAGAGATAGTAAAGCTTGGCTACGGCAGCTTCTGTGGTCATATCATAACATCCTACAGCACCGAATTCCTTCAAGGCATTGCTGGTGGCATAGGTGCCGAGTTTTGTCGTGCCCTGATAGCACTGGGAGCAGACGGTTACGATTGCTCCGTTTTCGGAAGCTCGTCTGATGCTGTTGACAAGAGGGCGGTTGTTGCTTGGAATGTTGCCTTCCCCGAAGGTTTCAAGCACCACGCCGCTCAGTTTTTCGGAGATAATCTGTTCGAAAAGCTCGAACTGTATGCCCGGGAAAAACTTTAATACTCCGATAGGAACCTGACGCAGCTCGGTGAGCTTGAAAGTATCCGCCTGTTCAGGCTTGGACAGGGCCTGATGGTTGTACTTGATATCGATGCCCACATTTGCAAGTACCGGGTAGTTTGGGGAGGTGAATGCCATGAGCTCATCGGCGGATGTCTTGGTGGAACGGTTGCCGCGGAGCAGCTTCCCTGCAAAGTAAAGACAGACTTCGTTGGCCACACCCTCAGAAGCTATTACTATGGAATTTATCAGGTTATCACGCCCGTCGCTTCTCAGTTCGCAGAGCGGTATCTGGGCTCCTGTGAGTACTACAGGTTTATTCAGTCCCTCAAGCATGAAGGACAGGGCGGATGCCGTATAGGACATTGTGTCGGTACCGTGGAGGACAACGAATCCGTCATAATTGTTGTACCTGTCACGGATTTCCCGGCCGATATTTACCCATTCTCCTACAGCCACATTGGCAGAATCCAGCAAAGGGTCAAACTCTACGATATCCCAGTTAGGCATATCCTTGTTTTTAAGCTGTGAGATTTCCTCCAGCAGACTGGTAAAATATCTTTTTTTAGGCGCATAGCCCTGATCGGTGGGCACCATGCCGATAGTGCCGCCTGTATATAAAATGCATACTCTCTTTTTCATGGTAGAACCCACATCTCCTTATTTCTCACTTAACGCTCATGTACACATCATAACATATTTTATGCGGTATTGCCATCTGTTATTTTGACATATCCCCCGTCTTGACAGAAAAAAGTTTTGATAATACAATTTACCTATAAGTAAGAATCATACCACAAAGGGAGGTAGAAAAAATGTCAGATACAAATAGAAACACACCTACACCTCATATCGCCGCTAAACCTGGGGACTTCGCAGAGACAGTCCTCATGCCGGGGGACCCGCTGAGATCTAAATTTATCGCAGAGACTTTCCTGGAAAACCCTGTACTCGTAAACAACACCAGAGGAGTACAAGGATATACCGGAACATATAAAGGCAAGAGAGTATCTGTCATGGCATCAGGTATGGGCATGCCGTCCATAGGCATTTATTCATATGAGCTTTTTAATTTTTATGATGTAAAGAACATAATCAGAGTGGGAACTGCAGGGGTTATAAGACCTGATCTTAAGGTGAGAGACATCGTAATCGGACAGGGTGCCTGCACCAATTCCAACTATGTAAATCAGTTTGACTTGCCGGGTACATTTGCACCGATATGCTCCTATGAGCTTTTAAAGAAAGCTGTCGATGCCGCAGAAAAGCTGGGCGTAACACCGGTAGTTGGTAACCTCTACTCTTCCGACGCTTTCTATGATGACTCTATGGGGCTTTCCAAGTGGCAGAAGATGGGCGTGCTGGCAGTGGAAATGGAAGCTGCAGCCCTATATATGAACGCAGCCAGAGCAGGAAAGAATGCGCTGGCCATCTGCACTATTTCAGACAATCCTTTCACCGGAGAGGTCACAACTGCCGAGGAAAGACAGATGACATTTACCAAGATGATGGAAATTGCTTTGGAAATCGCATAAACAGGTGATTTTCCCAAAGAAAGAAACCAAAAAAGAGACTAAAAAGGCACTAAAAAGTGCCTTTTTCTGTTGATAAAATTATAGAAAAATGATAAAATAGGGAAATATAGCATATATAAGACAATAAATAACTTTCAGGAGGAAAGAATGAAGGAGAGATACCCGAGGCTGGAGATTAATCTGGCCCATTTAAAACATAATGTTTCAAAGGTCGTGGAAAAGTGCGGCAGCTGTGGCATACAAGTGGCAGGCGTTATAAAAGGGGCGACAGGACTTGTAGAGGTTGCAAAGCAGTTTGACGAGGGCGGTGCAGCTTTCATAGCTTCCTCCCGGCTTGAGCAAATAGAAGATGCAAAGAATGCAGGAATAGAAAAGCCTATGATGCTGATCAGAATCCCTATGCTCAGCGAGGTTGAGGATGTAATCAGACTTGCTGACATCAGCCTTAACAGTGAGCTGGAGGTTATAAAGGCTCTCAACGAGGAAGCCAAAAAGCAGGGCAAGCTTCATAAGGTCATTTTGATGGCTGATATGGGTGACCTGAGAGAAGGCTTCTGGGATAAGGAAGAAATGGCAGATGTATGCGAATACATTGAGAACAAGCTGATAAATATCCAGCTGGTGGGAATCGGCACTAATGTAGGCTGCTACGGCTCCATTTCCCCGACTGTAGAGACATTAAATGAGCTGGTTGAAATTGCAGAGCACATAGAAGCCCGTCTCGGAAGAGAGCTTGAGTACATATCCGGCGGTGCAACAAGCAGCCTGATGAGAGTCTGGGACGGAAACATTCCAAAGAGAATCAATCTTCTCAGAATCGGCGAGGGCATTTTGCTGGCACGCGACCTCGATGTATTTTACGGCTATGACATGAGCGAGCTGTATCAGGATGTTTTCAGACTGAAAGCTGAGGTTATCGAGGTTAAGGATAAACCTTCTCACCCTGTTGGGACTATCGCTGTTGACGCATTTGGCCATACGCCGGTATATGTGGACAGAGGTATAAGAAGAAGAGCGCTTCTGGGTGTAGGAAAAGTTGACTACGGCGATCCTGCAGAGCTTCTGCCGATGGAAAAAGGAATTGAGGTTCTGGGCGCGTCAAGTGACCACACTATTATCGATATTCAGGACGCAGAAAAGGATTGGAAGGTGGGAGATGTCATGGAATTTGATATCTGCTATGCTACCATTGTTTACCTGACCAACTGCAGAAATGTAAATATCGTATTTGTATAGCAAATCGAAAGGAGATAAAAAATGGCTGAAGAAATTCTGTTAACGCAGGAGGGCTACGATAAAATTGTAGCCGAGCATGAAGAACTGGTATCGGTTAGAAGAAAGGAAGTATCTGAGAGACTGAAGGAAGCGATTTCATACGGAGACCTTTCCGAGAATGCCGAGTATGATTCAGCAAAGGATGAACAGGCAGAGCTTGAGGAGAGAATTGTCAAGCTTGAAAATATGATAAGAACTGCCAAAATCATCGACGAAAATGATATGTCAAACGACTTTGTAGGCGTAGGTCTCAAAGTTGAGATAAAAGATGTGGATTCAGGAGAGAAAATGGAGTTTACCATTGTCGGCTCCACAGAGGCAGACCCGTTTGCAGGCAAAATTTCAAATGAATCGCTGGTGGGACAGCATCTCCTGGGAAAGAAAAAAGGAGAAGTTGTTGAGATTGTAGTGCCTGACGGAGTTCTTCACTACAAGGTAGAGAACATAAGCAGATAAAAGAGTATTAAGTAATCGGATAAGAGAGGAAAATGTAAAATGAGTACAGAAGACAGAATAGAAAATGTAAATCCTGAAGTCGAGGCAGAAGAGGTCTCTGAAGAGGTTCTGAGCGAACAGCGCCAGATCAGAAGAGAAAAGCTGAAGGCATTACAGGATGCAGGCAGAAATCCTTTCCTGGAGGAAAACTGGAATGTGACTGCTCACAGCATGGATATAAAGGATAATTTTGAGGCTATGGAGGATCAGGAGGTTTCCTGCGCCGGAAGAATCATGGCTTTCAGACATATGGGAAAGGCTTCATTCATCGATATTCAGGATAAGCAGGGACGAATTCAGTGCTTCGTAGGAAAGGATGCTTTGGGAGAAGAAGAGTATAACTATTTCAAGACTTATGACATAGGCGATATCGTCGGAGTAGAAGGCGTTGTTTTTAAGACCAGAACCGGTGAGGTATCAATTAAGGTTTCGAGATTGGTGCTCCTTTCAAAGTCACTTCAGGTACTGCCTAACAAGTGGCACGGACTCAAGGACCAGGATTTAAGATATCGTCAGAGATATGTTGACCTCATCATGAATCCTGATGTGAAGGAGATGTTCTATAAGAGAGCAAGAATTATCAAGGAAATCAAGAGAGTTCTGGAAGAGGATTACGGATATCTGGAAGTTGACACTCCTATCCTGACTACTATTGCAGGCGGTGCCAACGCCAGACCTTTCAATACTCATCACAACACTCTTGACATCGACATGAAGCTCCGTATTTCCAATGAGCTTTTCCTGAAGAGACTCATTGTCGGCGGTCTTGACAGAGTATATGAGATGGGAAAGATGTTCAGAAACGAGGGTATGGACAGAAATCACAACCCTGAATTTACATCCATGGAATGCTATGCTGCATACGGCGATATGGAACTTGTAATCGAGGTTACAGAGCAGGTTGTCTACAAGGCTGCTATGGCAGTAAACGGAAGCCCAATCATTAAGTATCAGGGCAAGGAATTCGACGTGACTCCTCCTTGGAAGAGAATCGATATGACTGATTTTGTGTGTGAGGTTACAGGAATCGACTTCCACAATATCGAAGATGATGAGACTGCAAGAGCAGAGGCTATCAAGTATGGTATGGATAAGGACGAGGTTAAGGAATGGACCCGCGGTAAGATCATAGCTGAAATGTTCGAAGAATACTGTGAGGATATTCCGGGCGTTCTTGACGGACCTGTACCTGTCTTCGTAACAGGACATCCTGTTGAAATATCACCGCTTGCAAAGAGAAGTAAGGATGACCCTAGAATCACAAGAAGATTTGAGGGTTACATCAACGGATGGGAAATATGTAACGGTTTTTCCGAGCTCAACGACCCTATCGATCAGTACGAAAGATTTGCAGAGCAGCAGCATCAGCTTGATGCAGGTATCGACGACGAAGCACATCCAATGGATATGGACTTCGTAAATGCTCTTGAGGTAGGTCTGCCTCCTACAGGCGGACTTGGAATCGGTATCGACAGAGTGATAATGCTCATCTCGGATGCACCGAGCATAAGAGATATTATTCTATTCCCGACAATGAAGCCGTTGGACAAGTAAAAAAATAAAAGAATTGACAGACAAACAAAGCGGACAGTATGCATGTACATAATGCGAATCTGTCCGCTTTTTGGTTACCTATTTGACTTTTTGAAAAATAAGTAGCATACTAAGTCCGAAAGATTAATTGTGTAAAAAGAAGGGAAAAGTCAAATGGAAGGAAAGAATTATAAAAAACGTGCTGTCGCAGTATTCCTTATTGCAGTAATGGTAATGGGTCTAATAGGATGCGGAAGTCAAGATAAGGCATCGGAAAAAAAGCATATCTCCGTGTACTTGTGGAGTTCAGCCCTCCTTGCTGAGTACGCCCCGTACATACAGTCTCAGCTTCCGGATCTGGAACTGGAGTTTGTGGTGGGAAACAATGACCTGGACTATTATAAGTTCATGGCCGAAAAGGGAACACTGCCTGATATAATAACCAACCGCAGGTTTTCTCTCCACGATGGGGAAGAGCTGAAGGAACATCTTTTGGATCTGTCGGAAACAGACATTGCAGCTTCATACTACAATACATATCTGGAAAACTACAGGAACGGTGACGGAACCATAAATTGGCTCCCTGTATGTGGAGAGGTGGATACCATCGCTGCCAACAAGGTGCTTTTCGAAAAATATAATATCCCGCTGCCGACGGATTACGACAGCTTTGTGCAGGCATGCAGGGAATTCGAAAAATATGGGATATGCGGATTCCTGAGCGACTTTGACTATGATTACACATGTATGGAACTCCTTCAGGGATGGTCCATATCGGAGCTCACTTCGCTGGAGGGACAGATGTGGCGTATGGATTATGAAAATCCGACAGGAGAAACTGCAGGACTTGATGATAAGATATGGCCCGGTGTTTTCCAAAGGATGGAGCAATTCATAGAAGACGCAGGCATAACTGCCGAAGAGGTTAACTTCAGTTTTCAGGATGTGGAAGATAAATTTTCCGAGGGAAAGGCAGCTATGATTCGCCAGACAGGGACAGTAATAAGCCTGTATGAGGATAAAGATGAAGTTGAGCCTGTGCTGCTGCCATATTTTTCACAGGACGGTGAGGGTTGGCTTCTCACATACCCGGCTTTCCAGATAGCTCTCAGTAAGGATCTTGAAAGAGATGGCATAAAGGATGATGCCCTGAGGGTGCTGCAGGTTATGCTGTCAGAGGAGGCGCAGAACCTTCTGGCACAAAATAAGGATGTCATCTCGTATAAAAAAGATGTGAATCTGGCGTTAAGGGAAGAACTGAAAAATCTGGAA
>SAMEA3663271__coassemble_777_pt1 | contig 8823 bp, 5 predicted proteins | sample SAMEA3663271__metabat2_high_PE_028 | metagenome-assembled genome bin SAMEA3663271 (sample SAMEA3663271) | pig gut metagenome | biome: pig gut; feature: pig-associated habitat; material: faeces | place: China | collected 2013
GATTTTGGCAGGCATAATAGGTCTTATAAAGGCTATTGAGCAGATTGCCAGAAAGGACATCTGAAATCCTGTGCCGAATATGACATAGGGATTCCTGATTATCAGAATCAGTGCCGCGGTACTCATAGCCGTCAGGGTGTCATAACGCAGGTCCGAGGCTCTTGCCGTCACGCTCAACCCAATCATAAGAACAGCTCTGCTCACGGAGGGGCTCCAGCCTGAAAGTTCTCCATAGGTATAAAGGACAAAGGCAAGTGCCGCCAATGCCGTTATGCTGTTTTTCTTTCCTGCCAGCTTTTGATAGATTCTATAAATCAGCCCCACATGAAGGCCGCTTACTGCAAGGATATGGGCCGTTCCGTTTTTTCTGAAATCATCATAGGCGTCTTCATCAAGAAATTCTGTATCCCCAAAGAGGATGCCCATTACTATTCCCCTGCTCTCATCGGAAAGACTCCTGCAGAACAAAAATTTCTTTTCGCAGAGTTTCCTTTCGTACCGTTCTCTAAGGGTAATCCCTGCGGAGTCTTTCTTAATAGAACTTACAGCAGCCACCGCGCCTATCCCGCGGCTCTTCAGGTATTTTGCATAATCGAAACAATGAGGATTGCGTCTTTCCACAGGATGTTCCGGCTTCACATCAAATGTTATGCGGCTGTTTAAAAGTTCCCAAGGTCTGGCCTCATCACCGTAATAGCTTACAAGTACATTTTCTGCCGGTGTAATTGGTTCACCGTTCCTCATTTCCGGTTTTACCGTAAGACTTATGCAGCTATCTTTCTGCCGGATGTCAATAACCTTTCCTGTAAGGCTGATGGTTTCTCCAAAGAGATTTTCATCAAGGGTCCCAGCCAGAGGAAGCTCCACAAAATCAAGTGTATACAAAACAAGTAAAAGAACAATTAAAAGAAAAAAACATTTTCGCCTCATAATATCTCCTTCCTGCGCTTTCCCAAAAGATATCAAAAGGCGTTTAAAACGAATCATCTCTATCTTACATTATATTACATTCACAGCTGATGTTCAAGAAAGTATTTGGCAACAGTCGACAGATATGATATACTGTAATGTGAGTTTTTATGTTTTCATACTTTCAAAAGAAAGCGGGTGAATAATTTGAGTAATTATGATGACTTTAATTCAAAAAAAGAAAACAATGCAGATATAGAGCAGCATCACTCAAGACGCGCAAAAAAACAACGTGAAGCCGAAGCTGCATCAGAATCTACAGCTGCTGCCTCAGCTGCAGCAAGCGGAAAAAAATACAAACTCAATAAGAGACAATTTCTCAAGTTCGTAGCTTGTGTTATCGTTGCTGTGGCAGTCCTTATGGTGGCTTATGCATCTATAGTTATTATACGGGCACCTAAGATTCAGACTGATAATATATACAGTCTGCTGTCACAGAGTTCTGTTTTGTACGATGACAAAGGTGAAATAATCGACAGCGTTTCCAGCAGTGAAAAGCGTACCATAGTCGAAATCAGCCAGATTCCTGATCACGTCCAGAAGGCTTTCATCGCACTGGAGGACAAGACGTTTGAAAAGCATCATGGATTTAACATTATCCGTATCTTCGGTGCAATAAAAGACGCGGTTTTCCATGGCGGCGGCATCAGCGGTACAAGTACCATTACTCAGCAGTTGGCCAGGAACCTTTATCTGGAAGACCAGAAGGGCGAGCGTTCTCTGAGCCGAAAGATTACGGAAGCATACTATGCTGTTATACTTGAAAGCAAGCTCAGCAAGGATCAGATACTGGAAGCTTACCTCAATACCATATATTTCGGATGCGGAAACGGAGTACAGACCGCTGCACAGGCTTACTTTTCTAAAGATATCGGGGATGTGACCGTTGCAGAGGCTGCAGCGCTGGCGGCAATGCCTCAGCTTCCAAGTGCTTATGCACTTGTATATTCAGTTTCATCTTCTGAAATCACTGAAGATACACCTAATGTTATCACTAAAAATGATGATACTGCTTATCTCTGGAATGACGCAGCTGCAGGCAGAATGAAAACCTGTCTTAAACTCATGCACGAGCAGGGTTATATTACAGATGCGGTATATGAAGAAGCTGCTGCCACTGAAATCAAGGACATAGTAAATCCTAACCTTGAGACACTTAACAGTGTTTCCAACTACTTTGCTGACTATGTAATTGAAACAGTAATTCAGGATTTACAGGATGAGTATGGTTATGACTACAGCCGTGCCAACGATATGGTATATAACGGGGGGCTTCAGATTTATACCACTATGGATTCTCAGGCACAGGCAGTTGTGGAAAAGGAATACAAGAATGATAAGAACTTCCCTCAGCCTATGGGATACTCCAAAGATAATAATGGAAACATAAAAAATCCAAGCGGCGGCATACTGCTTTACGCATATTCAAATTACATTGAAAACGATGGTTCTTTCAAACTGAGAAAAAATGAATATAATAAAAATGAAGACGGCTCGCTGACTATCTATTCCGGCAAACGCCTGCTCATTTACAATACGACTGTACAGGGCAAGACCGACTACAGCGTGGAGTTTAAGAGTATGTACACCATCGAAGACAACAAGTTCTACTCCATTCCCGGTGGTTACCTGAACATTCCTCAGGAATACAAGTCGAGAGACGCAGAGGATAATCTGGTTATTTCCGCTAAATTCTTTGAGGACTATCCGGAGTTCTTTACGCAGGAAGGCGATAAACTTTCCACTAAGGACTTCTCACTTAAGCAAAAGGTTATTCAGCCACAGTCTGCTATGACCATTATTGACAACAAGACAGGCGCGATAAAGGCTATGATAGGCGGACGAAAGACTTCGGGCAGAATGCTCTTTAACAGAGCTACCTCTCCTCGTCAGCCGGGTTCATCAATCAAGCCTGTTGCAGTATATGCACCGGCACTCCAGCTCAGTTATGAGCTTGCTGAAGAGGAAAAAACCTTTGAAGCAACAGATAACGGCTTCGACAGACAAGGTGCAGAGCTGTGGGGCGATTACCTCACTACGGCTTCCATCGTTGATGACGAACCTACAAAAATTAACGGCAAAATGTGGCCTGTCAACTCATATCGTTCATACAAAGGTCTTTATACATTCAGAACCGCTTTGCAGCAGTCTGTAAATGTTTGCGCAGTGAAGATTTTGTCCCAGGTCGGTGTGGACTATGCCTTTGATTTAGCTCAAAGATTTGGGCTGACTACCCTTGTTAAAGAAGGCGAAAGCAATGACCTCAACCTGGCCGCTCTGGGCATGGGCGGAATGACCAAAGGTGCTACCACACTGGAAATGGCCAGTGCTTACTCCACTTTTGTAAATGACGGTATTCACAAGAGCTACTCCTGCTATACCAAGGTTACAAACAGGAACGGTGACGTTCTTCTCGAACCGACAGTCACTGAAACAGAGGTACTTAACCCGGGAGTTGCATGGATTATGAGAGATGTGCTCCAGACAGTAGTCAGCGAAGGCATAGGCTCCTATGCCAGAGTTTCAGGAGAAAAGGTCGGCGGTAAAACCGGTACCACTTCCGACAGCTACGATATATGGTTTGACGGTTTCTCCGCAAACTATTCCGCATCCATATGGATAGGAAACGATGTCAATATCAAGCTTTCATCCATGTCACCTATGGCTGCAAGCCTCTGGGGCAAAATAATGGGTCAGATTGACGGTGCTAAGGGCGGCACCTACTCCGGGAGACCTTCCAATGTTGTCTCCGCAAAGATTGATATGAAGAGCGGGCTTTTGGCTACTGATGCAAGCAGCAGCACTCGTACCGAATACTTTACATCAGGCACGGAGCCAAAGGAAGCAGGAACACTTAATACTGTGGCCCAGATTTGCTCAGACTCGGACTATCTGGCAACTCCATCCTGCTCACACACCTCATCCAAGTCGGGAGTCATGAGACCGTATATACCTAACAAAAAGGTTGGCGATTATAAGAGTGAGCTTCCTCACTATTATTGCAACCTCCACAATCCTAATCCTGAGGTATACCCTACAGAACCGGGCAAACAGGTTACGATCGTTGAGGAACCGATAATTGATCCCGAACCTGTTGAACCGGTTGACCCTACAGACCCTACAGACCCTACAGACCCTACAGGACCTGCAGAATCAACAGAGCCTGATGACTCCGGTGATGAAGGCATCTACGAATAATAGTCCCATAAAAAAAATACCCTGAGACATTGAAATTGTTCTCAGGGTTATTTTTTCGTTTTTTTATAGCTTCTTAAAGTTTTTTACTCGCTGTACTACATTATCGGCCTTGAAAACCGCTGAGCCTGCAACAGCCATCTCCACTCCTGCTTCCATGACCTCGCTGATATTATCAAGTGTAATTCCACCGTCTATTTCAATAACAAAGTCGAGGTTCTTTGCACGCTTGATTTCCGCCAGCTCTCTCACTTTTTCCAGTGCTCCGGGAATGAACTTCTGCCCTCCGAAGCCCGGATTAACAGACATTATCAGAACCAGGTCCACATCGGGAAGAATGCATTCCAAGGTGGAAACAGGTGTGGCCGGATTAATGGATACCCCTGCCTTTACACCTTTCGACTTAATGTTCTGAATCGTTCTGTGGAGATGAACACACGCCTCCTGGTGGACGGTTATATACTCTGTCTGAGGTGTCACGAAATCATCTATATACATGTCCGGATTCTCAATCATGAGGTGCACATCATAAGGGAGTTCTGTCTTGCCGTTGAGACATTTCATCACAGGCGCTCCGAAGCTTATATTAGGAACGAAATGTCCGTCCATCACATCCACATGGATATAATCGGCTCCTCCCTCTTCTATTTTTTTTACATCTTCAGCCAGATGTCCAAAATCTGCCGAAAGAATAGATGGTGCAAGTTTAAGCATTTTTTCTCCTCTTAATATTTTCTGCGATTCTTTATTTCTTCCATATTTGCTGCGTAGGACTCATAGCGGAGTCTGTGTATCTTGCTCTCGTTAAGAGCTTCTCTGACAGCGCAGCCTGGTTCCTTAAGATGCCTGCAGTTATCGTAGTGACAATTTGCAGAGTAACGGTATATATCGGGATAATAGTGCATCAGATCATCTTCCTCCGCTTCCATTATTTCAAAGGATGTAAAGCCCGGAGTATCAAAAATTCTGCCGCCGCCGTCAGCTCTGAATATCTCAACATGTCTTGTAGTATGCTTTCCGCGCTTTGTTTTCTCGCTTATGCTGCCCGTTTCCATATTTGCATGTGGTATAAGTGCATTGATTATGGTTGACTTTCCCACACCAGAAGGCCCGGCAAGGGCTGCGGTTTTATCTGAAACAGCCTGTTTAAGCTCGTCCATTCCCTCGCCTGTCCTTGCACTTACTGCAATCACAGGATAAATATTCTCGTATATGGCCTTGTATTCTCCAAGAACTTCAGGGGATACAAGATCGCTTTTGTTTATACATATAATAGCTTCTACACCATGCATTTCGGCCATGACCAGAAACTTGTCCACAAGCACCAGATTAGGCTTAGGCTTCGATGCAGCAAAAACAACCACAAAAGTGTCCACATTTACAATGGGCGGTCTGATAAACTGATTTTTGCGGGGGTAAATACTGTTGATAACACCCTTTTTTTCGGCTTCGTCTATTATTTCCAGCTCGACTCTGTCTCCTACAGCCAGAGTTATGCCGTCTTTTTTAAAAATTCCTCTGCCTTTAGCCTCAATTATTTCAGAGCCGGTATCCACGTAGTAAAACCCACCGATTCCTTTTACTATCAATCCTTCCATAGGCCCTTACTCTTCTTCGCCCTCTTCAGGGTCAATGTCAAGATCCGGATCTCCGCTTCCGCTGCCCTCAGGCTTCGTGCCTTTGCTTACTTTGTAGTCTACGGTGGAACCCTTTTCCACTTCCGTATCTGCAGCAACACTCTGCCAGAATACCAGGTTCTCTGCCATATCTGCCACTTCCTCATAAACGACGCTTCCGTTTGTGGAAAGTCCCGCTGCTGACAGCAGGCTGTTAGCTTCGTCCGGAGTCCTTCCTATGAGGTTAGGCACCTTCACCATTTCCTTGCCTTTGCCGTCGCTGATTTCTACATTGATTTCTGTTCCGCTCTTGGCTGATGTGCCATAAGGGATTGACTGAGATACTATGATGCCCTTAGGCAGATGGCTTTCTACCGTTACACCGGGTCCCATCTTAAATCCAAAAGATTCAAGGTATGCCTTGGCTTCTTCGTAGTCCATACCTTCTATCTTAGGTACAACACCGTCTTTTTTGCCCTTGCTTATGTTTACGATAATAACCTTACCCTCGGTTACCACAGTTCCTTCAACTGGGTTCTGGGATGCAATCAAGCCCTCCTCCTGATCAGGACTGTAAACAAGATCTCCCTCCTGTATTACCAGCCCCATGGCCTCGGCTTCAGACTTCGCTTCCTCCAGGGTTTTGCCTACAAAGCTAGGCACCGATATTTCATCGCTTCCTCCGAACCAGCCCAGCATTGAGCCAAGACCTATAAGCCCTGCAATTGCAATGAGCACTGCACCTATTATAATGAACATGGTCATCTTGTTCTTTTCTTTTGACTTCTGTGGCTCCGGCTTGCGTCTTTCGGTTTCTGTATGCTTTTCCTTCTGGTAGTGCTTTGATTCGTCGGTACCGTCAACAACAAAAACATCCTTTCCCATTACCTTGGTGATAAATTCGATGTCATCCAGATCTCTTATCATATCATCAACATCTTTGTATCTGTTGCTCTGGTACTTTTCCGTAGCTTTATTTATTATTTTTTCAAGCTGCGGCGGGATCCCCGGCACTTCCTTTATTACCGAAGGCATAGGGTCGTTTATGTGCATCAGCGCTATGGAAACAGGGTTGTCTCCGTCAAATGGCACCTTTCCTGTGAGCATTTCATAGAGAACGATGCCCAGTGAATAGATGTCGGATCTTTCATCCACATAGGAGCCTCTTGCCTGCTCAGGTGAAAAATAATGAACGGAACCCATAATCTTGTTGCTGCCGCCCACAATTGTAGCTGCACTTACAGCCTTGGCGATGCCGAAGTCTGCTAATTTGGCAACGCCGGTGTTCGTAATCAGAATATTATGAGGTTTGATATCCCTATGTATAATCTGATTTTTGTGAGCGAGGCTGAGGGCTGAGGCAACCTGCCTTATAATGTTTATGGCTTCCTTGTATTCAATTCTTCCCTTTTCCTTAATTACTTCGCTGAGAACCTTTCCCTCAATTAGCTCCATAACTATGAAGTGGATATTTCCTTCTTTTCCCACATCGTATACTCCTACGATGTTTGGATGAGAAAGCCTTGCAGACGCTTGTGACTCTCTCTTAAAGCTTTCGATAAACTGTTCGTCTTTTGTGTATTCCGGACGAAGAATTTTTATGGCAACATACCTGTTAAGAAGCCTGTCTTTGCCCTTGTAGACAACAGCCATACCGCCCTCGCCGATTTTTTCTATTAATTCATATCTTCCTGCAAGTAGTTTATTGCTCATAGATATCTTCCTCCGTAACCTTTAGACTTATAATCGTAATGTTATCTCGTCCGCCATTTTTGTTTGCTCTGTTTATCAGCTCGGTACACATATCGGACATTGACTGGTCTTTGCTTAGCACCTGAATTATTTCCGGGTTTTCTACCTCGTCATACAATCCGTCGGTGCAAATTATAAATATATCATCCTTCATAATATCCACCTGGAAAAAGTCCGGCTCCACCGTGGATTCTGCGCCCAAAGCCTTGGTGATAACATTCTTTCGTTCATCCACCTCTGCCTGTTCCTTAGACAGGATTCCCGCCTTCACCAGAGTATTCACATATGTATGATCCTCCGTCAGCTGAACCAGCTGTCCGTTCCTGTAGAGGTATACGCGGCTGTCACCTACATTAGTAATAAAAACCTTACCAAAAGCAGCATAAACTATTACCGCTGTCGTCGCCATTCCGGTGTTTTCCTCATAAGTGTTGGCCATTCTGAAAATCTTGCTGTTGGCCTCGTCAAGACAGTTTTGCAGATAGTTTACTATGGCGTATTTGTTAGTCATATCAGCTATAGGATGCTCTACTACATAGTTTGCTATTTCATTTACTGCGGTTCTGCTGGCAATTTCACCTGCATTACCGCCTCCTACCCCATCGGCTACGACATAAACCTTGTCGGGCAGCAGCACAAAGCAGGCATCTTCGTTGTTGCTGCGTCTTAAGCCTTTATCGGATTTAAAACCGACCTGCATTTTATTGCTCCTTTCTCATTCTGCATATAAAGAAGCCGTCTGTGCCTCCGTCCGGAAGCAGCTGCTTCTGTTCCAATGCCTTAAATTCCTTGTTTCCCCTCAAAAATTCCACTATCTGTTTTTCATTTTCGACAGGATTTATAGTACATGTGCTGTATACCAGCGTGCCCCCTGCTTTTACATAAGATGCCGCAGCCTGGAGAATCTGCCGCTGGCGCTCTATGAGCTCGTCAAGGTCCTGCATCCCTTTGTATTTTATCTCAGGTTTGCGTCTTATAACTCCCAGTCCTGAGCATGGCACATCTGCCAGTACCTTATCCATCCGTTCCTTCAGTCCTTCAACAGGCTCGGTGCTGTCGTGCTTCAAAAGCCTGATATTTTCTATTCCTGCACGTTTTGCCTGCGCCTCCATAAGCTTAAGCTTATGTTCATATTTGTCCATGGCGTAAATCACGCCTTTTCCTGCCATCAGCTCTGCTGTGGCAAAGGTTTTGCCTCCGGGCGCCGCACAGACATCTGCAATGCAGTCTCCCGGCTTTGCCTCCAGTGCATCGGAAGTAAGTATTGAAGCCTCATCCTGTACCGAAAACA
>SAMEA3663271__coassemble_821_pt1 | contig 8501 bp, 7 predicted proteins | sample SAMEA3663271__metabat2_high_PE_028 | metagenome-assembled genome bin SAMEA3663271 (sample SAMEA3663271) | pig gut metagenome | biome: pig gut; feature: pig-associated habitat; material: faeces | place: China | collected 2013
ATCGCATGTGCACTGACCTTCAGCTTCCTTAAGGCTACAGACCTTAAGATAATTACGGCTATTATCGTATCAATTGCACTGGCACTTCCTGTAATCAAACAGAATATAGCAGAACGAAAGCTTCGCGCAGAAAACTCCAGAAAGCTTGATGCTGAACTATTGAAAGCCGAAATGGGAGGTGAGAACATTGCTTAGGATGCTACATATAGAAAAGTCTTTTAACATAGGAACCATAAACGAAAAGAAGGTATTAAATGACCTTAATCTCACCATCAATGACGGCGATTTTATTACCGTCATCGGCGGCAACGGCGCCGGAAAATCAACCATGCTGAATACCATAGCCGGTGTTCATAAGGTGGATGGCGGCAGGATACTTCTTGACAGTCAGGATATAACTTACAAGAGCGAAACCGACAGAGCCAGATTTATCGGGCGTGTATTTCAGGACCCTATGATGGGAACTGCACCGACTATGATGATAGAAGAAAATCTGGCTATGGCTTATAGAAGAACAAAAAAAAGAGGGCTTGGCTGGGGAATCTCCGCTAAGGAAAGAGAAATTTATCGCGAAGCTCTGGCTGAGCTGGGACTTGGCCTCGAGGACAGAATGTCCACCAAGGTAGGTCTCTTATCCGGAGGTCAAAGACAAGCGGTAACCCTTCTTATGGCTACACTTCAAAAGCCTAAGCTGCTCCTTCTGGATGAGCATACAGCTGCGCTGGACCCTGCTACTTCAGCAAAGGTTCTTGAACTCAGCGATAAAATAATAAAAGAAAACAATCTCACAGCTCTTATGGTAACCCATAATATGCAAAATGCCATAGATTACGGCAACAGATTGATTATGATGAACGGCGGTAAAATCATTCTCGACATAAGCGGAGAGGAAAAGAAACGCCTTACCATCGAGGACCTTCTTAAAAAGTTTGAAAGCATTAGCGGAGGAAAATTCACTACAGACAGTGTCCTCCTCGGCTAGCTTTTACATAATTTTTCCTAAACACCTAAACAGAACGCAAAATAGCAGTCCTTTGTGACTGCTATTTTGCTTTTCCTAAACACTAAACAATTTTTTGTTTTACTCGATTACATAGACCGTAGTCCATCTTGCGCCCCAAATGCCGCACTGTCTGAGTCTTTCCATGTACAGGTCCACAGTCTTGCCTTTGATTGCGCTTCCCACATCGTTGGCGATGGCGTAGCCGTAGCCCTCGATGTAAAGCAGGGAGCCCAAAGGTATCAGGTCTTTATCCACTGCACAGGTTCCGTACTCGCAAGGTAAGCCGTAAGCGCCTACCGGATTTCCGCTGAAGTAATACGAAACAGCTCTTACATGGGTGAACTTTTTCTTGTACTTTAATCCGGCCGGTTTGCCTGACAGGATTTTTGTTCCGTAGCTTATTATCTTGTCTCTCTTTTTCTTGATGACTTCGCTTTCTACCAGATTCTTTTCTGTTTGCTTGCCGTCCACTATGGTAATCTCATATGTCTTTTCCTGTACTCCGGTTCTGCCCTTCTGGGTTACCTTGGTTTCTCCTATTACCAGACTGCTGTCTGCCTGATATATGACTTCATAGTCCGTCTTGACTTCCTCTGTGACCAGCTCTTTTGTCACCCTCTTTACCGTAATTACATCGCCTTCTCTTACCTTCTCACTCAGGTCAGGCTCCGTTATGTCCATATCTCCCAGGGTAATGCCCAGTTCTTCAATGACATCTCCTGCAGTGGCAGGCAGGGTTTTGAGGGTGGTTTCTTCACCGTCTGCCCTTACTGTCACATTGTAAGCTTTTACAATGCTTATGGTCATTTCGTCGGTTATTCCGTCATAAAGCTCCGCGTTTATAATATCCTGTCCGTATACATAATCTATACCGTGGTTTTCAATAAAGCTGTCTACTCTGGTGCTGGTAGTCTCATACACCGTCGTCGATACCATTCTGGAATCATCAATCTTTACTATCACCGTCTTGGGTGTGGCAAAGCCGACAATAATCAGACCGAATGCACAGAGCATAACCGCAGCTGACGCAGCTCGGGCGATTCGTGGGTGAACACTTCTGTGAGCATTTACAGTTTCCATACCTGCCTCAAGGACTTCCTTGAATTCATCGGCAAACTCGCGGAACCACTGTATCGCATCCTCTATGAGGCGCTCCACTTTTCCCTTTGGTTTGTCTATCATAGGCCCTCCTTTTTAACATACGAGGGTATTTTACCATATTTTTTCCAAAAAGTCAAAAAAGACGAGAGCACCGCCGTGGACGCTCTCGTCTTGATTTCTTTTTGGTTTATTATTCTTCTTCCATTGCCTTCATGTCAGGGTCGAAGTGAAGTTCGCACTCTGTTGCAGCCTGGATGTCTTCCTTAGTGTAGTCAGGATGTAATTCTGTTACCCAGATTCCGTCCTCTCTTACTTCCATAACACCCATTTCAGTGATGATCTTGGAAACGCACTTCTCTGCTGTAAGAGGAAGTGAGCACTTTTTCTTGATCTTAGGAGTTCCCTTCTGAGTGTGAAGCATTACGATAATAACCTCAGGGCAGCCTGCACAAAGGTCCATAGCTCCGCCCATACCGGCAACCTTTTTGCCAGGTACAATCCAGTTAGCAAGGTCGCCGTTTTCAGCAACTTCCATTGCTCCCAGAACTGTAGCCTTTACATGTCCGCCTCTTACGAGACCGAAGGATTCAGCTGTATCGAAGTATTTTACTCTAGGAACTGTAGTTACATATGTACCGCCGGAGTTGATGATGTCAACATCAGGGTTTTCTGTAGCTACTGCATCGATTCCTGCGAATCCGTTTTCTGAATGGAATGTAACCATGATATCATCAGGAATGTAGTCTGCAACCTGTGTAGGAAGGCCAATTCCGAGGTTTACGAAATCACCGTCCTGGAATTCTTTAGCGCATCTCTTTGCGATTCTTGTCTTTAAATCTGCCATCTCTTTTCTCCTTCCACAATACCGTCTACTAAAACGCCTGCAACCTGGAAGATGTCAGGGTTTACTTCGCCGATTTCAACGATCTTTTCAGGAGCGATGATAGTGTGCTTTGCAGCTCCTGCCATTACATAGTTGAAGTTCTTGGTAGCCTTAGCGCACATATAGTTACCGAACTTATCAGCCAAGGATGGTCTGATGAATGCATAGTCAGCATGTAAAGGCATTTCGAAAAGGTACTTTTTGCCTTCGATTTCTACAACCTTCTTTGTTCTTCCTAATTCATCAACCTCAGTTTCCATAGGAGTACCAACGCCTGTAGGAGTTAATACGCCGCCAAGACCGTAAGCTGCAGCCCTGATCTTTTCTGCAAGAGTTCCCTGCGGAACGAGAGTGTATCTGAGTGTACCTTCTGCGATCTGCTCATTGATCTTAGGGTTAACACCGATGTGTGATGCGATGATGTGGTCTACCATGTGATTATCAAGAAGCTTACCAACACCTCTTGATGTCTTGCCGGCGAATTCGCCTGCAGGCTGTCCGGCATCAAGCCCGCCGTCATTAGCGATTACTGTAAGATGCTTAACACCCTTTCTTACTAAAGCGTCCATTAAGACTTCCGGGGAACCTGTTGCGAGGAATCCGCCGACCATGATGGTCATACCGTCTTTAACGCCAGCTACTGCTTCATCAGCAGTCATAATTTTGTTAATCATGTCTCTTCACCTTTCTATTACTATAATACATCAATCATTAATAATTTAAACCTTTTCGGGATTTATGTCAAGATGATTGATTGTTTTTTGACGTATTATAATTAACGGTCAGCAATATTGGCCTTATTCTGCCATCCACGCTTTTCAACTTCCTGCATGATGTAGGACATTACGTGTTCAGCATACTTTCCAGGGCCGAAACCGGCATCATATCCTAATTCCTGAGCAAGCTCGTGGGAAATTCTAGGTCCGCCGCAGGTAAGAATAACCTTGTCACGAAGTCCTTCTGCCTCAACAAGTTCTTCCATCTTTGTAAGCTGCTGAATGTGGATATCCTTCTGAGTTACAGTCTGTGAAACGAGAATTGCATCTGCGTTTACTTCCTTTGCTTTTGCGATGAGCTGTTCGCAAGGAACCTGTGATCCCATGTTGTATGCTACAACGTTCTTGAATCTTTCAAGACCGAAGTGGCCGTGGAAACCCTTCATCTGGATGATAGCATCGATACCTACAGTATGAGCATCCGACTCGATTGAAGCTCCTACAACTACGATATCTCTGCCGATATGCTCGCCGATCCATTCACCGCATTCTACACGGTCCATAACGGTTCCTTCTACCTTAGGAACCTTGATTGCAGTGTAGTCGATAGTAGGCTGTGCTGAGCCGTAAACATTAAAGAATGTATATCCTTTGGTAAGTTCGCAATAGTAGCATACATTCGGTTCGTCTAAACCTAACTTCTTAGCATACTGTTTTGCGCATTCTTCAGCTTCTTCGCCGTAAGGAACAGGAAGAGTGAATGCAAGCTGAACTTTACCGTCATTAAGAGCGTCGCCGTAAGGCTTTACGCATGTTAAATCAACCTGAGTGGTTGCTGTTGTTGTCTTAGTATCTGCCATATCTGCGCACCTCCTTATTCGTGATCCATGAACAGTTCAATGAACGGATTGAAGTAGTTTTCACCCTTTGTGCAAACGCCTTCAAGACCGTGTCCGCCGTCAAACGGACGCTTTACTCCGCCAAAGATACCTTTTTCAATAGTTGAGAAAAGACCTTCTTTTTCTACTTCTGCAAGGAGTTCATCGGCCTTTGCCAGTACTTCCTGTGCACGGCTCTGGATGATTCCGCCTTCCTTGAACTCTACTTCATCACCGATATGTCTGCAGTTATTGAAGATATAACGAGCGTTTTCAATTGAAAGGTATCTGTCCTGCATAAGAGGAGTGTGAATAGCTTCTGTAAGCATACCTGTAAGCAGGATTGACTGGTGAGTCCAAACTGTTACCAGGTTGAACAGTGCGTCCTGAATGTGTCCTCTGAAGATGTTTCCTGTCATAAACTTTGTAGGAGGCATGTATTTTAATCTTGCGTTAGGGAAGATTTCTCTTGCCATCTGTGCCTGTGATAATTCAAGCAGGAAGCCGTCTTCTGTGGCAGGGTCCATTTCGAATGCGTGTCCAAGACCCATCTGATTTTCAGGGATGTTAGCAAGTACAGCGAACTGTTCGTTGATGAACTGGGAGGCTGTTACTGTATGAGCTGCTTCGATTGCATCGTCAGTTGTAAGGTAGTTATCTTCGCCGGAGTTAAAGATGATGCCGCAGTAACCGATGATAACTCTGGACATGAACTGGTCAACCAGTGTTCTCTGCATGTTGATGTCTCTGAAGAGGATGCCGTAGATAGCGTCGTTAAGCATAACGTCAAGTCTTTCGAGAGCACCCATTGCTGCGATTTCAGGCATGCACATGCCGGATGAGTAGTTACATAATCTGATGTATCTGCCAACTTCTTCACCAACTTCATCCAGAGCTTTTCTCATGATTCTGAAGTTTTCCTGAGTTGCATATGTACCGCCGAAGCCTTCAGTTGTAGGGCCATAAGGAACATAGTCAAGAAGTGACTGAGCTGTAGTTCTGATAACTGCGATAACGTCAGCACCCTGTCTTGCAGCCGCCTGTGCCTGAATAACGTCTTCGTAAATGTTACCGGTAGCTACGATTACATAAACATAAGGTTCCGGACCTTCTCCTATTCTTTCCAAGTATTCTTTTCTCTTAGCTATCTGAGCATCGATTTTTTCGAAAGTAGCTTTGATTGCAGGCTTTAATGCTTCTGCAGCTTCTTCCTGTGAGCATGTAGGAAGCTTAGTGATTTCTAATTTTCCTGCTGCCATTTCCTCAGCAATTTCCTGCGGAGTCTTGCCGGTCTGCACGATTGCGTTACCAATCAGGTATGCTGCTCCTGTAGGCAGTGCGCCTGCTTCCTTAATCTGATCAACTACAACGTTAGGAAGCGGTGTGTCTAATTCATCAACACCGTCAACACCCAGAAGTCTTACTACAGTTCTTTCTGTTGATACTGTTGTGTGGCGCTCGATAAAGTCCTGCATGTCATGTGCGATGTTGGCTGCATGCTGACGAGCGCTGTCGACAACCTTAGGGTCCAAGTTTAATTTGCTTTTCATCCTTTTTCTCCTTATCTTATATATTTTTTTGCTCCCTCTATAATCGCTTTGTCGAGTCCGAGCATAGCGGCTATGCTGAGGGCTTCTTTTGGTACTTGTGTTCCATTCTCTACTCTGCACAGACGGTAATCCATGTATTTCGAAATTATATTTATCCTCTCACGGCGATTTGCTCTCTGTATCTCACGGTTCAGAAGTCTGAAGTCGCAGTCTGCCAGTCCTCTGACCTGCATGTTTACAACACCTTTCTTTTCCGTTACAGACTCGAAATGCGTCGTGATGAGAGAAATATACGGTTTTTCTATCAGGTAATCAACCAGACTCTTCGTAAGGGCTGTTCCCTCCGTCGGGTTGGTTCCCGAAGCAATTTCATCTATGAGAATCAGGCTTCTGTCCTGACCGTGATCCAGTATCTCCTTAAGTTCCTCCATTTCGGAACCGAAGCTGGAGAGACCTCTTTCAACTGACTGAGAGTCTCCTATGAGAATCTGCATATAGTTTGAAAGGCCTATCCTGGCTTTTTTAGCCGGCACGAAAAACCCATACTGTGCCATAATGGGAATCTGACCTGAGAGCTTAAGGGAAATGGTTTTACCTCCCATATTGGCTCCTGTAATCAATGTCACCCCGTCTTTAAGGGAAATTGATACAGGGCAGTACTCCTTGCCTTTGGACTTGATTATGTCTTCAACCTGAAGGTTCCTTCCATCTTCAAACTCGATGATATGCTCGTCTGTGATTTCCGGCTTTACAAGCTGATGCTTTATGGAGTAAATGGCTCTTGCCAGTGCCAGATCCAAAGCCCCCATCTTTTCGCAGTTTTCCAGAATAACCTGTTCCTTTTCAGAGATTTTCTTAGAGAGTTCTTCTCTGATTCTCTCCTCTTCCGCTTCTATTTCGGAATTTATCTGTTCGACTTCCGTAACATACTCATATACTTTATCCGTAGGTTTCAGCTGCAGAGTCACACTCATGTAGTCCTGATCCACAACCTCAAGCTCTTCCAGATGGGTTATCTTATCAAAATCCGGGTGAGACTTGGCAACCACGATATCAAACTTAGGTGTAAGGGTTACCCCCTGCTCTCTTCTCAGCCTTTCTCTGGTCTCCTTCTGTTCCTTCCGGATAAGCTGTTCGTATTCTTTTTTCTTTTTTCTGAATTCACCAAGGAGAGGACTGAACTCATCGTATATGTAGAAAGTGTTCATCCTGTCGCCCCTCGGGTCAAGCTCGTCAAGCAGATCCTCGGTATCTTCAAGGAAATACTCTTCCGGTACAGTATTTACCATAGGAGCACCATCTTCAGGCTGCTCGGCCGCTCCGATTGTATCGCTTACGCCGCCGCTTTTCCTGATTTCCTCTACACAGCGGCAGCCCTTATAGTCCCCGATTTCATGCTCCATGGTAAGCTTTCGAAGCTGCCTCATCTGCAGAAGCAGTGATTTGACTTCAAAAAGCTCCACCGTTGAAAGAGTTGTGCTTCCGCTTCGTGAAACCGTAAGGGACGGGTCCTTCACCTCCATAAATACTTCCTGTATTTTATCCGTCAGTGTCTGATTCTGCTTTACAAAGTGAATCATTCTCTCTACCCGGTCCAGTTCTTCCCTAAGCTCCGCTTCTTCGCCCGGATAATATGGCTGAACCTCCTTCAGCTGTTTCTTGCCGAATGGCGTATTCAGGTCGAGGTTGAACATAATATAGTCCAGCCCTGTTTCCCGTCTTGTCTTCACATTTGCAAGTCTTCTGTTTTTTCCCTGTCTCATAACTACATCCTTACATCAATAATAGGTATGTCAGGAATTGCCTTCTGCATTTCTTCCAAAAGAAACCTGTTGTCAAAGGTATATCCCGCCGGTGCCCATGGGTTTACCGTAATGGCCGCAATTTCAATGTTTTTAAGAACACTTACTCTCAAGCCTTTCTTTCTGAAAATCCCCCAATCCATGGCATTTACAAATATTTTCGTCGGATCCTTCAGCACAAACTGCACCTGCTTCAGGTTCTTAAGGCTTATATCGGAAATTACGCTGTTTGTAAACGCACCCGGTATATATATATATCTAGTATCCTCGTCAATGGCTCCGTTGATTTCCTTCGCTGCACCGAGCCCTGTTGCAAGGTCCAGCTTTTTAATCTTTCCGTCTCCGTTTACGAGCATAATCTTATCGTCAAAGTTATTTTCTGTAATAGCATCTCTGATGACGCCTTCCTCCAGTTCCGGCGTCCTGTATAGATTCACGACATGGGCCGTCTCTTCAACCACTTTATTCAGCTTTCTTGAAAGAACGGCTCCCGTGGATAATATTATTGCATCCGATGTGTCCGGTGATGCGATAGATTTTCTGTCGATCGCTCCGTCAATAAGAATCA
>SAMEA3663271__coassemble_823_pt1 | contig 8492 bp, 8 predicted proteins | sample SAMEA3663271__metabat2_high_PE_028 | metagenome-assembled genome bin SAMEA3663271 (sample SAMEA3663271) | pig gut metagenome | biome: pig gut; feature: pig-associated habitat; material: faeces | place: China | collected 2013
CTTGATATATCCATACAATGTATATTATAATGTTTAAATGAGCAAAATGTCAAGTATAGAGAAGGGTAAGAAATGAACAAAAATTTTACGCCTTTAAAAAGTGCGGATAAAATCATACTTATTTTGGTAGGTCTGCTGGCAGTGATAAGTGTTCTCATGCTGGAGAGTACCGTCTATGACGATGGAATTGTTCTTGCCAGGCCTGTCCTTATACAAATCATTTCATACATTTTGGGATTCTGTGCACTGGTTGTAATTCAGCATATTGACTACCGTTTTTTCATAGGACTTGAAAAAATTCTTTACATAGTCGCGCTGATTTTACTGGTGTTGGTTTATGTGCCCGGCCTTGGAATTGAGCAGTATGGCTCAAGGGCATGGATAACCCTGGGGTTTACCACCCTGCAGCCGTCGGAATTTGTGAAAATACTTTTTGTATTAATAATGGCGGGATACCTGTCTGAGCACAGGGATGATTTAAACAAATTCACCGGTGTCTTTAAAGCGGGTCTTGTGGCCGTACCCATTATCCTCGTAGTACTGAAGGAGGATTTGGGAAGCGCTCTGGTATACATCGTAATGTGGATTTTTATGGTTTTCTTTGCAGGCATAGACTATAAGCTGTTTATTAAATCCGCCTTAGTATCTCTGGCAGCAATACCGGTCATCTACAGATTTCTGGACGATTACCAAAAGGAACGAATTGAGGCTTTCCTTCACCCCGAAAATCTGAGCCTTTCAGGTAATTATCAGGTATGGCAGTCCAAGGTAGCCATCGGCTCCGGCGGTCTCTGGGGAAAGGGACTCTTCCACGGCACCCAAAAGAGTCTGGATTTCATTCCGGTTCAGCAGTCAGACTTTATTTTTTCTGTTGTTGTAGAGGAACTGGGCTTCATTGGCGGTGCTGCAGTTATTTTAATTTACGGCCTTTTGATGGCCAGATTCACTCGTATAATCAGAGAATCAGTAGACCTGTACGGAGCTCTCATCGTTGTAGGATTTACGGCTATGTTCCTGTTTCAGGCCTTCGAAAACATCGCAATGACTATGGGAATAATGCCTGTAACGGGAATCACTCTTCCGTTTCTCTCAGGAGGCGGTACATCGGTAATCGCCAGCATGATTTCTGTAGGTGTCATCATCAATGTAGGCATAAACAGCAAAGCAATAAACTTCTGACTATAATTCATAAAACAAAAACTGCATGGAATCTGGAATTTCCGAAAACATGCAGTTTTTCTTTCTTTCTAGAGTTTTTCCATTCTCTTCGCAATATTGTCAAAGTTCTTGCTGATGTATGTTTCCTTCATAAATACGATGGGTACCCCCATGTTCGTGGAAATATGAATATTTTCATCTTGCTGAACCAGTCCTATCATCCTGTCGGTTATGTTCCGGGGAAAATCCTTCAAGGACGGGGCAAGGCCTGCACTCATAAGCTTTGTATTCACTTTGTTCAGAACATAGTGAACATTGCATATGCCATATTCCTTCAAAGCCATTGTCACCGTTTCGCAATCCCGCAGAGATGAATATTCCGGAGTAATCACCATTATCACCTCATCCGCTCCGCCTATGGCAACGGCAAGCCCATCATCGAGACCCGCTGGAGCATCGATAATGACATATTCAAAAATCTGTTTCAGTTTTTCGCATAGGATTTTTACATGGAGAGGTGTTATCTCACCGTCATCCGGTTTAGGCGATGCAGCCATAAAATACAACCCCGGAAAGCGCTTGTCCTTTATCAATGCCTGTTTAATTCTGCATACACCGTTAAGCACATCGCTTACATCATATACCACATTGTTTTCGAGGCCCAGATACAGATCAAGATTTCTAAGGCCCGTATCCATATCTACCAGAACCGTCTTGTGGCCCCTGTTTACCATAGCAGCTCCAATATTGGCGGAAAACATTGTTTTGCCGGTTCCGCCTTTACCGGATGCAATTACGATAGTCTGACCCATTACACTCTCCTTCATCTATAAATACATTAAATTCATTAGTTCATTTTCGTCGAAAAATCCAGCTTTTCTGACTTTGTTGTCTTGTTTACATCAAGGTATTCACCAATTATTTCTCTGGCAACAGGTGCGGCATTGTAAGATGTACCCCCCTGAATGAGCAGGGTAACGACTGCTATCTTAGGATTATCCGCCGGTGCCATTGCAATAGTCCATGCAAAGTGGTCATAAGTATCTTTGTACTTATTGATATCGGAATAGGAGACCTTCTTGCCGCTTGCCTGAATCAACGCATCATCCACAGCATCGTTTTCTGTAGGATACTTTTGCGGATCGTTCTTCATAAGTTTGGTCATAGTCTTCTGTACCTTGTCCCATGACACTCCCGGAGCAATTCTGCTCAGATTTTCTTTTACATAGGCCACTTCATTCTTAGGATTTATATATCCTGATCTTTCTGCCGTACCGGTTTTGCCGGCTACATCCACAGGGAATCTGGAGAAGCAGCTTGCCAGCGTACCGCGCTTGGCTACCATTTTCATGCCCTCAATGACCTTATCAAGATCTTCCTTTTCAACATCTATCTCGTAAGCCTTTTCTTTTTTATTGTTTCCTTCGCCTTCAATACCTTTTATAAGGCTCACTTTGTTTCTCTTACCATCGTTACCCAGAGTGGCTACATAATTAGCCATTTGAAGCGGTGTATAGGCATTGTCGCCTTGTCCTATAGCAATATTGAACTCGTCACCTCTGGTCCATGCGGCCTGATTGAAGTAGGAATACTTGCAGTCGTCCGTTATTTTTTCAACCTTAGACTGGCGAACGGTGGTCTGCTCCTTGACCCTGTTTATTATTTCTGCTCTTTCATGATTTTCTTCCATCCAGCCGGTTATAGTGTTGATTTCCTGCCTCAGTTTTTCATCATCCTCAATTGTTGAGGACGGCCAATATTTATCACTGTTATAATAAAGATAACTCCACAGTGACTGTTTCATTCCCTGCATCTTTCTCTCCGCTGAAGCCAGTGGAGTGATTGTCTCATAAAGTTCTACTCCTGTTTCCTGTCCCAGACCGAACTCAGATGCCACCTCCATGATTTTCTCTATAGAAAACTCTTTTTTATATCCTAAAGAAGACATGTTATTCCAGTCTAAACCTGATGCGATGCAGTAAAAGTAAAAGTTACAGGAATTCTGTATTCCGGTTACCAGATTTTCGTAGCCGTGACTTCCTCTGTAATCATTCCAAACACTGCATCCGAAGGTTCTGCCGCCCAACTCGATATATCCTTTGTCATATATCCTTCTGTCCGGGTCAAGACCGGCTTTGAGGGCCGCCACCGCCGTCACAGGCTTGAAGGTTGAACCGGGCTGCACAGAGGTTCTTGTGGCATTGTTGTACAACGGTGTTGGAGCCAGGGAATCACGAGGATTGGTGCTCTGAACCGATGCCCAGGCCTTGGTCGATATGCCCTCCGCAAAGATGTTAGGATCATAATCCGGATAGCTTGCCATGGCAAGAACATCTCCGGTCTCCACATCTATGGCGACCGCAGCTCCTGAACCGCACTTCTCATATTTTGACAGCTTCATATTGCCGTACTTACTCTGAAAAACTCCTCCGGAAGCTGTAGCCTTAATAGCCTTTTTGAGGGAATCTTCGGCAACCTTCTGAAGATTGGCATCTATAGTCAGATAAACATTTTTACCTGCCACAGGCTGGGTTTCCCCCAATGTTTCTATATAATCGCCGCCGCTGTTTACCAGAATGGTCTTTACCCCGTCAGTTCCGCGAAGAACCGACTCCATTGAAGCTTCCAATCCATCCTTTCCGATAAGGTCATCGGCACTGTAGCCTTTCTCATTTACATACTCATCATACTGGCTGTCGGAAATGCTCCCCATATAGCCAAGAACATGTGAAAGAAGCCGTCCCTCCGGATATGCTCTGACCGTCTCCGAAGCTATTTCAACTCCCTTCAGACTGTTTCCCATCTCCTCAATGTAGGCAACCGTTTCGTCACATACATCGCTGGCAATGGTGCTGGAACGATACTTGTTATATCCTACATTTTTTATTTCCTCTCTGACTGCGAAAATCTTTCTGACCTCTTTGTCGGAGAGCACCTTTCCCCCTTCATAAAGAGGTTTATCCAGTTTATATTTTACTTTCAAGGCTGTAAAAGCTTCCTCTGCCGAAAGATTCTCAATGTTCTCCGAAGATATATTATCATATGGGCTGTACTTTTCCAAAAAGGCCTTTTTTCCGGAATCATAGGTAAAGGTCATACTTCTTACGGAAATAGGAGGCCATACCCCATGAGTCTGCTGAAGCACCTCCATAGCATCTTTTCTCTCCAGTTCAGGGTCGATGTCATAGTCTTTGCGGAGCTTGTTAAAAGCTTCTTCACAGGTTGCATCTGCAGAAAGACCGATGCTTTTCAGCCATTTTTCCTTATCTTCATCAAAGGTATATCTGAACTCCCCGTTCTTCTTGATTACAATCGGGAAGTTATCTACATATTCATCACCGTTTTTTTCCAGGAGTTTTACCAGAGAATAAGCAGACCTGTTGATATCTTCCGTATCTAAACCGCTCACATTGAAAGTGACGGTAAAAATCTGCTTGTTTGTGGCAAGCACCCTGCCGTATCTGTCAAGTATTTCTCCCCTCGGTGCAGATGTAACTACTTCCTTGGTATTCTGATTTACAGCAGCTTCAGCCCACTTATCCTCCTGTATTACGGTCAGCACAAAAAGCCTTATGGCTAACGCCAGCATAAGGATGGCAATAATAGCTATCAGCTGATAATATCTGGACTGAAGAAATTTTTTACTCATCTTAAATACCTGTCTTTTCGATGTTTTGTCACTTTTCTTATTAAAATAAGATAAATTACGGTTATCACGGCAAGGGAATAAAGCCCCGTCCACGGCAGTTTTCTCAGCACAAAAACAAGGCCTTCGGGGTTGCCTCCGATATGGAATAATCCCCAGCTTATCAAATGGTAAATTACCAATGAAACTGCGGATATAATCCAAAGATTAACAATATTCTCTATGTTTGCTGACCCACGTGCCAGCAGAACAACAGCTGCAGTACACAGCAAGGCCAAAGGTGTAGGCCCCAGTACACTGCTGAAACAGATGTCATACATAAGTCCGCAAATTGCACCGAAAATAATTCCGTACTTTCCATCCTCGTAAAGGAATGAGAAGACGATTACCAGACATAACAACAGATTTGGGGTGTAGCCCTTTATGCTTATGACATTCAGCAGCGATGTCTGCACGAAAAACGCCACTGCGAAAATTATTGCAGCTTTCCAGTATCTCATTTTATCACCGCAACCTTTTCAAGACCTTTGAAGTTCACCGCCGGTTCAACTGTTATTTCCTTCAGCAGAGTGTTACTGTTATACACTACCGTCTTCACATTGCCGATAGAAATACCCTCCGGATAGATTCCCAACCCTGAGGTCACTATAATATCTCCCTCTGATATTGTTGAATCTGCATCCATCATATACCCGCTTATTTCACCGCCTGCACTGCCCGACACTATTCCAAGCTGTTTTCTGTCACGCACCATTTTAAAGCTGACATCACAGTCCTCGTCAATAAGAGATACCACCTTGGACCATCCTTTGCCTGTTTCCTGTACTCTTCCTACCAAACCCATTCCGTTTACTACGGCATCGCCCGCACTGATTCCAGACTCCGTACCTCTGTTGATGGTAAATACATTTGTCCAGTTGGATCCATCCAGCGAAGTAATATCCGCAGTAACCATGTCAAACTTTTTGTCTGTATATTCGTAGTTCAGCACCTGACTCAGATTTTCCAGCTGTTCAAGCTCCTGTCTGTCGAGACCGGTTTCGGCCAGTTCTTTTTTCAGCTGCTGGTTCTCATCCTCTAAACGTTCAATCTCTGCCTGAAGTGATTTGTATGAAAAAATCCCGGAGACATTTTCCTTTATGGTCTTTGCTGCTGACGAAAGCCCTTCCGAAACCACAGATACACCTTTATTTACAATGCCTGTGGCACTGTTTCCGCCGCCGCCTTTTACAACGGACACGCCAAAAATAACTGACAGAATCAGCAATAACGTAATCAAAACAGATAATAACTTGTGCTCCCCAATCCAGCGCATAAAACAAACCCTCTATCTCTTTCTGCCGTTCTGAGCATAAATTTTAAGCTTTTCTATATCCTCCAGACTCTTTCCCGCACCAAGGGCAACAGCCTCAAAGGCATTTTCCGCGATGGAAACCTCCATACCTGTTCTCTTCTTGATAAGCTTATCAAGATTATAAATCATACCACCGCCGCCTGAGAGAATCATCCCCCTGTCTGCAATGTCCGCAGCAATTTCAGGAGGTGCCTTCTCGATTGTTCCTTTTATCGCATCAACTATTATGTCCATAGATTCCTGAAGTGCTATCATCATATCTTTGTTGGTAACCTCCAGAGTCTTCGGAAGTCCTGAAATGATGTCTCTGCCTCTTGCATTCATGGTCTTAATGATTTCATTTCCTTTCTCATCTACATCCATACATGCACAGCCTATATTAACCTTAAGATTCTCAGCCGTACGCTCACCGATGAGCAAAGAATGTCTTTTTCTCATGTATTGTATAATAGCTTCGTTTATCTTATCACCCGCATGTCTGATTGATGTGCTGCAGACGATGCCTCCAAGTGCAATAATGGCAACATCTGTGGTTCCTCCGCCTATGTCGGCAATCAGACATCCTGTCGTGCCGTCTACATCCATTCCTGCTCCGATTGCAGCAGCCATAGGTTCCTCAAGAATAAAAACTTCGCTTGCTCCAAGCTGTCTCACCACTTCACTTACAGCTCGCTTTTCAACCTCGGTTACTCCGCTGGGTACTCCTACAACCACCCTGAAATTCCTGATTTTTCTTGCTCTTAAAGCAGTTTCCAGGAAATTTTTAAGCATATCTGCTGTTCTGTCAAAATCAGAAATTACTCCGTCCTGAAGAGGTCTGACTACTGAAATGTTATGGGGTGCTTTACCCAGCATTTCCTTAGCATTAAAACCTACAGCAAGTGTTTTGCCGCTGCGGTTTTCCACTGCAATGACAGACGGTTCGTTCAGGATTATTCCGCTGTCCTTTACATAAATCAATGTGTTGGCTGTACCAAGGTCAATTCCCATATCCTTAGCTTTAAATAAACTGCACATTTTAATACCTCCGCATTTTTGAATTCTGTATCGTGATTGCTCTTTTAAATGTTCTAAATAGTTGCCCCTTTAATCTGCCGGACTGTCCAGCAGATCCAGACTCTGCATGCTGCAGTACCGGCCGTCTCCTATAACGATATGGTCTATTACCACTATTCCAAGAAGCTTTCCGCATGCCACAAGCCGTTCGGTTGTCTTTATATCTTCCTGACTCGGTTCCGGATTTCCGCTTGGATGGTTATGTACAAAGACTATCCCCGCAGCACTTTTTTTGACAGCCTGGCTGAAAACCTCTCTTGGGTGAACCAGAGTGCTGGTAAGCTCACCAACGGATACTGTCTCTATCGATATGATTTCCCCCCTGGGATTGAGAAGAAGTGCCTTAAAGACCTCTCTTTTCTCATATCGCATATCTTCGATAAACATCCTGGCAATATCATCCGAGCTCCCCACCCCCATTCGTTTCACTCTTGGTGCGGTGGAGATTCTCTTACCCAGTTCCACAGCTGCCATAATCCTTGCAGCCTTTGACTGTCCTATGCCGCTTATTGACATAAGTTCCTGGACAGAACTTTCAGCCAGATAGCTGATACCCGCCTTATCCTTTGAAATTATGTCCTCAGCAAGTCCGATTGCAGATTTGTCCCGTGTGCCCGAGCCCAGCAGAATCGCCAGAAGCTCGGAGTTTGAGAGAGCGGATGCTCCCTTACAGATGCTCTTTTCCACAGGTCTTTCATCCCTGGGCAAAGATTTGATTTTCATAGATTTTCCTCGCTTTCCTATTTTTTCTTATACCTTCAGACATAAGATAAACCGACGAAAGCAAATCGAAATCTACGCAACTATCCCGTTCTGTCATAATAGATACTAACAACAGATTATAACATTTTTTTGGCTTATATACAAGACGGATAGATGTATTATTTTGTGAAGTTTCGGTCATAATACAGAGGAAACGCAAAGAAAAAAAGACTTTGCGTAACAGTTTTCATCAGCAGGAGGATTACAATATGAACGGTGGATCAAACCAAACAATCAGATGCACAGTAAACCAGTGCAGATATCACGAAAACTCAAAAAATCTCTGTTCCCTGGATGCCATAACAGTAGGAACCCATGAGGCGAACCCTACTCAGGAACAGTGTACAGACTGCTTATCTTTTGAGGTAAAATAGGTACTGGCACTTTTAGCGACAGTCAAGCACTGATGCCCCTTCCTTCGCATATAGTAAAGAACGAAAGAGGGGGTTTTTACTTTATGAGCAGTTCCTTTCCCAATCCGCTTACAGAAAAAGAAGAACAATATTATGTAAAATT
>SAMEA3663271__coassemble_853_pt1 | contig 8334 bp, 8 predicted proteins | sample SAMEA3663271__metabat2_high_PE_028 | metagenome-assembled genome bin SAMEA3663271 (sample SAMEA3663271) | pig gut metagenome | biome: pig gut; feature: pig-associated habitat; material: faeces | place: China | collected 2013
TTTCTTAGCCATTTTCCATTCTCCTTTCTTCAGATTTAGTTTTTATCAGATTTTATCCACCTGTGTGAACTCAAGCTCCACAGGGGTTTCTCTGCCAAACATAGAAACCTTTACTTTAAGTACCTGTTTCTCTTTGTTTATCTCTTCGACGGTGCCCATAAAGCTTTCGAAAGGACCGCTGATAACTTTTACGGTCTCCCCCACTTCTACATCAAGGTCGATGTATACTTTTTCTATTCCCATTCTGGCCACTTCTTCGTCTGTAAGAGGAATCGGTTCGGAGCCATGACCTACAAACCCTGTAACACCCTGAGTGTTTCTTACAAGGTACCAGGACTCGTTGGTTACAATCATCTTTATAATTACATAACCCGGAAACATCTTCCGTGTCTTAATCTTGCGTTGTCCGTCTTTTACTTCAACTCTGTCTTCTGTAGGTACAACGATGTCAAGAATCAAGTCCTGCATTCCACGGTTCTCAACCATCTTTTCGATATTCACTTTTACTTTATTTTCGTGACCGGAATAGGTATGCACCACATACCACTTGGCCTGGCCGTCGCCTCTGAGGCCTTCACCCTCTAACGGTGAAACACCCTTGCTTTCAAATTCAGACATACTCGTACCTTCTCTTTTAACTTAGTTTAAGTAAACTACTGCGCGGCTAGTTTAAAGTTATGTTTAATACTGACTTTAATGCTGCCAGAACGCCGGTGTCGATGAGCCAGAATCCTAATGCGAAAACTGCGCATGTTGCAATAACTACCGCAGTATAGGAAACCATTTCCTTTTTGGTAGGCCATACTACCTTCTTCATTTCCAGCTTTACGCCTTTAAAATACTCCTTAAAGCTGAATTTTTTATTTGCCTGTTCCTTTGTTGCCATAATACTCTCTCCTTACTTAGTTTCCTTGTGAAGAGTGTGCTTCTTGCAGAATCTGCAATACTTCTGCATCTCGATACGGTCAGGGTCGTTCTTTTTGTTTTTCATTGTGTTGTAGTTTCTCTGCTTGCACTCTGTGCACGCTAACATAACTTTAACTCTCATGTGATTGTCCTCCGTTTTAACTCAAAATTCAGAGCCTCGAAACGAAGCTCTGCTACTTAATAATCATAAAGTTGCCTATTAATTATAAAACATCGCTTTTTCAATGTCAATATGAATTTTTGGCTATTTTTTATATGCTGCACTTAAGCGGTAATTACTTTGTCTACAGCTCCTCAGGGTCCTCCGGTCCCAAAGCTCCGCCAAGGCGATCCGGTTTTATGTCATCATTGGCATAATCGGTGCTTACCGATACATACACCCCCGTGGCGGAAGCCATTATTTCTCCGGTCTCATTGACAATTTCTCCCGAAGCAAATCTCCTGCGTCCTTCCCGCCTGTCAATTCTCCCAAAAGCCGTCATAAGCTCTCCGCTCATTACGGGCTTAAGGTATCTTACGGTCATCTCCGCGGTTACAACCGGTCCACCGGGCTCTCCCATCATGTTGTCATAGGCTCTGTTGGCTCTGCCCATAACCTCGTCGAGAACCGATGCGGTTATTCCCCCATGCAGCATTCCCTCATGTCCCTCATGCCATCTGCCGCCCCGGAATACCGTTGCCACTTCTCCGCCTTCCAGCTCATAAAATACGCATCCTGCAGAAGCGGGATTCTCGGTTCCGCAGGTTATGCTGTTTTTTGTTGACGCCTGTTTTCTCAACACCTTCTTCTTAGTTCGTTGTATTTTCATCGCTGCTTCCGTCTTCTTCGTCGGTCATAATTTTAACTATTTCATCTACCGCACGAGCATTTTCTTCAGGGTCCTGGTCCACTATTGAAGCAGAAAAACCAAGTGCATAGCAAGGTCCCCAGCCATTGGTTCCCTTTATAGCCTGCTTTTGTATATCCCAGCCAGGCATGCCGTCAAGCTGCATCTTAATGATATCCGACATCTGATCAGGACTCATGTTTGTTTCCATGTTGCCTCTTACCGCATCTAAAATAGATGTATAGGATGTAAGAATCGTAGTGCTTGACATTGCCTTTCGAAGGATTCCTTCCATTACCAGCTGCTGGTTTTCATTTCTCTGCATATCTCCATTCAAGAAGGAATGTCTTTCCCTGCAGAAAGCAAGAGCTGCTCTGCCATCCAGATTGTTAATGCCCTTAACAAAGTGGTGACCATTTAAACTCTGCATTCCACTGGTAGTAAACTCATACGGTGAATCCACCTGAATTCCGCCTATAGCATCAACCAGTTTAACGACTGTGGTATAGTTTACTCTTACATAATAATTTATATCGATACCCATAATGTCTTCTACGGCTCCGATAGTTTCCTGAATGCCGTAAAGTCCGGAATGGGTAAGCTTGTCCTTTGCACCTTTGGAAGGCAGATTGACATAATAGTCTCTAGGGATGGAAGTGAGCAGCACCTCATGAGTTACAGGATTCACAGTAGCAATCATATTTACATCCGTTCTGGATACAGTGCTTATATCTCCTTCCACATCAATGCCGCTGATATATACATTGAACGGCTCCTTTGTGACATCCACTGTGCTTGTCTTGTCCTCCGTCTCCACCGGCACCTTTATAGTGTAAAGAATCTTTGTGTCGGTTTCCAGTTCGGGATGCTCTCCCCTAAGTCCCTCATAGCTGGCTGCACTGATAAGAATTGCAGGATACTCTACGGAATACAGCTTTTCAAGCACAACTGTAAGTCCTTCTTCGTAAGCATACTCAACACTCACCTCGTTCTGAAGCATGGCCTTTGCTTCAGAGTAATGCAAATCGGTGTCCATATAAGTGCCTACCGTTTGTCCTGCGATGGCTGTCACTTCTTCGCCTGCAAACTCAGCCTTTACTACAACATGGTAGTCCTCTGTAACCTCTTTAATAGAAGTTATATCTCCGAGAAAATTCAAGGTATCTGCCAGGTAGTATGTCCCCACCCCAAATATGGCAATGAGCAAAAAAGCCACAACGGTCGCTCCTATTTTTCTGCCCTTTTTTCCTCGCTTACTATACATTACAGGCACAATAAACATAGATGCTAAAGCCAGCAGAATCACTCCCGCCCAAAAGTATTTTGCCGGCAGCACATTGAGCCATCCAAGCAGTGCGACAAATGCCGCTGCCAAAACGGTATATATAACAGAAACCGTTCTGCAGAACATATTGCCTTTTCTCTTCATCTCGTCTTTCCTGTCAGCCTCCATCTGTGCCTGTATTTCTCTTCTTCTGTCACTTCTCATTTTTATCCCCCGGCTTAAAACCTACACAAATGAAATCAAAGCCTCAGCCTCTTTTCTAGGCGGGCATACCACTTCTCCGTCAGCCGGAAATCCTATAGGGATAATGGCTGCCAATGTCTGCCCTTCGGGTATTTCCACGATTTCGCCAACCTTGTTCTCATCAAAAATTCCCATAATCACTGTGCCCAGCCCCTTTTCATGAGCAGCCAGGCAGAAGGTCTGTGCTGCGATTCCGGCATCGAACATTTCCCATCTGTCTTCCTTAGGGGTGGTGAAACTTCCGTCCTTTTCATATCCGGAACGCTTATTCACGTAGGTAAGCAGCACCAGTGCAGGTGCGGCGGCCATTGTCTTGATATTATAAGTAAAACCAAGAGTACATTCCTCTGTTGCAATCTTAGCAATTTTTTCTCTATCCTCTACAATAATGTATCTTGCAATCTGAGTGTTTTTCCAAGATGGTGCAAAGCGGGCAATTTCTACTACCTCCGTAAGCAGTTCATGCGGAACCGGCTTGTTCTGAAACTTTCTTATGCTGCGCCTTTCCTTGATTCCCTTTACTAAATCCATTGCTGTGTTTCCTTTCAATTTTATATTTTAAAGTTTCTTCCAGTGTCCTGCACATTACCGGCAGGCAACTAACATATTTTATCACTAAACGGCGTGCTTGTCTATAAACAGCCAGTAAAAAAACCGCCCTCAGTATCTTCGCAAGGGCGGTTTTTCACCAAATGTCAGGAACAACATCAGGTTAACGAATCAGTGAGTTTACAGGTTCATGGACTCGATAATTCTGTCAGCCAGAGCGTCCATATCAGCCATGTTACCTTCGTTAAGAGAGGAAGCCATGGTAACCTGCTCGTCAAGAATTGTCATTTCCTTCATCTCTTCGTCGAGGAAGTTTCTCATGAGAGTTCCCGACTTACATGCCCACGAGCCATTTTCTATAATGGCTACGGTTCTCTTCTGCAGGTTGAGAGCCTTCATGTCCATAAGGAAATTGTGCATCACAGGATAAATTCCCAGATTATATGTTACGGAAGCCAGCACTATGTTGCTGTACTTGAAAGCATCTGCAATGAGGTATGACACATGGGTGTTGGAAACATCGTGAAGTGCGATGTTGGTCATGCCCTTTTCGCAAAGCTTGGAAGCCAGCAGGCAGGCTGCAGCCTCTGTGTTTCCGTACATGGAAGCATAGGCGATGAGAACGCCCTTTTCCTCCGGCTCATAGCTGCTCCACTTATCGTATTTGTCTATGAAATATCCGAAGTCCTTTCTGATTACCGGACCGTGAAGCGGGCAGATATACTTGATGTCAAGACCGCCTGCTTTTTTAAGAAGAGCCTGAACGAAAGGTCCGTATTTTCCTACGATATTGGTATAGTATCTTCTGGCATCGTCAAGCCAATCTCTGTCGAAGTTTACCTCATCTGCAAAGAGTCTGCCGTCTAAGGCTCCGAAAGAGCCGAAGGCATCTGCCGCAAAGAGGACTCCGTTTGTTGTATCGAAGGTCACCATAGCCTCAGGCCAGTGCACCATAGGAGCTTCCACGAAAGCAACATTATGCTTGCCAAAGGAGAAGGTGTCTCCCTCCTTGACTTCTATTTTATTATCTCCGACTATAAATCCGAACTGCCCCATAAGCAGGAAAGCCTTTTCCGTGCTTATAACCTTTACTCCCGGATAGCGTATGAGAACTTCCTCGATAGAAGCTGCGTGGTCCGGCTCCATGTGATTGATTACCATGTAATCAAGAGGTCTGCCGTCAAGAACCGCTTCAAGGTTTTCAAGGAACTGTCTGCATGCTGACCAGTCCACCGTGTCAAAAAGAACTGTTTTTTCGTCCAGCAGCACATAGGAGTTATATGATACTCCCCGCGGAATAGGGTGTACATTTTCAAAGAGCGCCAGTCTGTGGTCGTTGGCTCCGATCCAGTATAAATCATCTGTAACTTTTCTATAACAATACATTTTTCTCATCCTTTCCTTAATCTACACTTCCACAAAGCCTGTCTTTTCTTCGCCACATTCAGGACAGGTCCAGTCTTCCGGCAGGGCATCAAAGAAGGTTACAGGATAGATCTCGTTATCAGGGTCGCCCACTTCAGGATTGTATTCATATCCACAGCCGTTGCATACATAGTACTTCCAGCTTGGAGCTTCCTTTACGGGAATGGCTCTCTTTACCTTTACCATAGGAGGAGCCGGCTTCTTAGGCTCACCTGTATCCAGAGCCTTGGTGAGCAGAGGCAGAATTTCCTCCACCTTTCCTACGATGCCGTAGTCTGCATTCTTGAAGATCTTCGCGTTGGCATTGCTGTTGATGGCAACAATGGTGGACGCCTCCTTGATTCCTTTGAGGTGCTGTATTGCCCCGGAAATACCGCAGGCTATATAAAGGTTGCCTTTGAATTTCTGTCCCGACATGCCGACATATCTGTTAAGAGGCACATATTTGAGAGTTTCCGCTACAGGTCTTGACGAGCCGATTGCCGCTCCGGCAGCCTTTGCCAGATCCTCTATGAGCTTCATGTTTTCCTTGCCGCCTATGCCCTTTCCTGCGCTGACTACTCTCTCAGCCTCCGTGATAGGCGTGTCTATGTCGATTCCTACGGTGAAATCATAGCCGTCAGACTTGAGACATTCCACCAGCTTGTTTACTTTTTCCTCGGCGGTGCCGTCTTTCAAAATCATCTTTTTGCGGATGCCCGTTTCAGGGTTCTTTGCGGTCTTTCTAGGTGCGCCGTTGTCGTTCTTAGGCATCTTGCCGATAATATGAGAGGCGATTACCACTCTCTGGATTTCGTTTGTTCCTTCGTAGATGGTTGTTATCTTGGCGTCTCTGTATGCTCTTTCCACTTCCATACCCTTGAGATAGCCGTTGCCGCCGAAAATCTGAAGAGCGTCATTTACTACTTCAAGAGCGATGTCGGAGGCGTACTGCTTAGCCATTGCAGCTTCCATAGCATAAGGCATGTGCTCCTGCTTAAGCTCTGCTGCGCTGTAAATAAGAAGTCTTGCACATCTCAGCTTGGTGGCCATATCCGCCAGCTTGAAAGCGATAGCCTGCTGCTGGCAAATCGGCTTGCCGAACTGGATTCTTTCCTTTGAATATTCCAGAGCGTTTTCATAAGCTCCCTGCGCAATACCCAAAGCCTGAGCCGCAATACCTATTCTGCCGCCGTCAAGGGTTGACATGGCAATCTTAAAGCCTTCCCCTTCCTTGCCCAGAAGGTTTTCCTTAGGAACCTTCACATCGTTGAAGATAAGCTCTGCCGTTGCCGAAGAACGAATGCCCATCTTGTCGTAATGGTCGCCGAAGGTGAAGCCCTCCCAGCCTTTTTCCACGATAAATGCGCTGATTCCTCTTGTTCCGATATCAGGAGTGGTTACTGCAAAAACTACATATGTGTCCGCCACTCCGCCGTTGGTTATGAAAATCTTGCCGCCGTTAAGTATGTAGTGATCTCCCTCGAGAACTGCCACCGTCTCTGTGCCGCCTGCATCACTTCCCGCATTAGGCTCGGTAAGGCCGAAGGCGCCTATCTTTTCACCCTTTGCCAGAGGCACCAGATATTTCTTTTTCTGTTCTTCTGTACCGAAGGCAGCGATTGGATATGCGCCTAAGGATGTGTGAGCCGAAAGGATTACTCCCGTGCCGCCGTCCACTCTGGAAAGCTCCTCTACGGCGATTGCATAGCTAAGGGCGTCAAGGCCTGCACCGCCATATTTCTTTTCATAAGGAATACCCATGTATCCCATCTTGCCCAGCTTCTTAATGGCCTCATGAGGAAATTCGTTTTCCTTATCCATCATAAAAGCAATGGGCTTTACTTCCGTTTCAGCAAACTCTCTGATTACGGCACGCAGGGCTTCATGCTCCTGTGAAGTCGTGTATCTCATCTTTTCTACCTCCTGTTTTTAATCTTGACTAGTTTAGTATATTATACCACACAGCTAGCTGTTTAATCAATTAAAGAAACGAAAAACTCCGTGCATACGGAGTTTCTTTTCAAGTGTTATATTTATTATATTCAGTTATGCCAGTTCTTTTCTGAAGGCTTCAGCCAGGTCACATTTAACCTCGATGCCCTTCTTTTCCAGAGTCCCCTGGAGAGCCGCCAGAGTCTCGGCAACCTTGTCCTCATAGCAGTTTTCGCCCATATGGCCGATGCGTACTATCTTTCCGGCCAGTACATCGAAGCATCCGGAAATCATAATGTTATAGTCCTTTTCCATTCCCTCGAGGATTTCAATATCGGTTATGCCCGCAGGAACAGCTATACAGGTCACCGTGCTAGACCAGCCTTTCTCAAGATAAAGGGGGATGCCGCCTTCTGTAAGGGCTTTTCTTGTAGCCGCTGCAATGCGTGCGTGGCGGTCGTAAATAGCATCTTCCATTTCAAAATAGTTCTCTAAGGCTGCTCTCAGGCCGTTAATGTCGCTTACCGGCATAGTGTACGGGAATACCTGCTTTTCATAGTAGTCTTTAAAGAGCAGGATGTTTGCATAAAAGGCCGCTATTGGAGTCTTGCGGTCCTCCATGGCCTTGAATGCCCTGTTGCTCACCCACAGCATGGTAAGTCCCGGAGGGCAGGAAAGTGCCTTCTGCGAGCCGCCGCAGAGTATATCTATCTTACTGTTGGAAAGATCCAGAGGTTCGCCGAACATTCCCGCTACCGAGTCGGCAACAGTCATGATACCGTAACGGTCAAGAAGCTTGCTTATCTCCTCCACATCGTTGAGTACACCGCTTGGAGTGTCGCAGTGAACCACGGTTGCATATTTGAAATTGCTGTCTTCCTTCAGGAAAGCCTCCAGCTCGGAGAGTTCTACAGGTCTGTGGTAATCCGACACGAATGACACAGGCTCGCCGCCGTAAATCTTAACAAAATCAGCAAAACCCTTGCCGAATACGCCGTTGTCAATTACCAGCACTCTGTCTCCCGGTTCTGTCAGAGAAGCACATGCCGCTTCAAGACCTAAGATTCCCTCGCCGCCTAAAATCAAAGCTTTGTTGCCGGTATGCATTGCCTTTGAGAGCATCTCGCAGGTTTCTTTATAGAAATCGAAGAATGCCGGATCGAG
>SAMEA3663271__coassemble_894_pt1 | contig 8119 bp, 6 predicted proteins | sample SAMEA3663271__metabat2_high_PE_028 | metagenome-assembled genome bin SAMEA3663271 (sample SAMEA3663271) | pig gut metagenome | biome: pig gut; feature: pig-associated habitat; material: faeces | place: China | collected 2013
GGCTATGTCCTTGGAGTGCTCATCAGCAGCGGCATATTGATTCAGGTAGCGTGAAAGGGATTTCACACCCATATTGCAGCCGTCAATAATTAAGTCTGCAATGGTATGGTCCCCAGCATCTACAGCCATCATGACATTAGTCTTTATCCATGACATACCCTTTGCCATGGCTTTGGGCTCCTTGTCGCACCTGCCGTAGCTTTCCAGCAGTTTTTCTGTTTCCTCGCCCAGACGGTTATGCTCATCTTTCGATGATGAGAGAATTTCCTTCAATTTCCTGTCCTCTGCAGATTCCAGAACCTCATCGATGGATGCCGTTCCCATCTTTATTCCTGCGCTGCATTCTCTGAGCAGACTGATTGTATCCTCATGTACCATAATAACACCTCCTACTGAGGTATTATGTTCATACACATTATTACTATACTCTGTTCGAATGTTATTCCGGTATGATATTTACTATTTCCTGAGACTTGACCGCTGCTTCAACCAAGGCTTCCACATCAAGCTTGCTTTCCGATTCCAGAATTCTTCCAAGCTTCGGCTTGGTGGTCGGATGCTTGGGCAGGAAAACGGTGCAGCAGTCCTCGTAAGGCTGAATTGATGTCTCAAAGGTTCCGATTTCCTGCGCCTTATCCATAATATCAACCTTATCCATGGCGATAAGGGGGCGCATTACCGGCAGTGATACGCTGGCATCGGTCACAACCAGTGCCTCTGCAGTCTGGCTTGCCACCTGACCGAGATTTTCGCCGGTGATAAGCATCATGCAGCCTGTTTCCTTTGCAATTCTTTCGGCGATACGCATCATAAAACGTCGCACCAGAATCGTGGTTTCTTCCTCAGGACAGTTTGTAACAATCTGCTCCTGAATAGGCAGCAGGTTGATTACATGCATCTTGAAACGGCCACAGTAGGATGCCACTATTCGTGCCAAATCCTCAACCTTCTCCTGAGCACGCTGGCTTGTGTACGGATACGAATGGAAATGTACGGCTTCAATGAGCATACCGCGCTTTGCCATCATCCATGTGGCTACCGGGCTGTCGATTCCGCCGGAAAGGAGTGTCAACCCCTTTCCGTTGGTTCCCAGAGGAAGTCCGCCGAAGCCTGCTATCTTGCCTTCGTATATATAAGTACGGTCGCTTCTCACATCTACATGAAGAAGCACATCCGGATTGTGTACATCCACTTTGAGAACCTTGCAGCCCACCAGCACCTTGGCGCCGATGATTCTGCCGATTTCCGGAGACTTGACGGGGAAAGTCTTGTCGGCACGCTTTCCCTCTACCTTAAAGGTTTGGATACCCCTTTCCTCGATAAGCCTCATCATGTACTTTACAGCCTCGTCACCGATGGCGTTAAGTTCGGACGGGGCCTCCACCGCCTTGCTTATTGACGCTACCCCGAAGACCTTTGAAATTTCCTTAATGATGGCATCCAGGTCCATATTCTTTTGCCACAGAGCATATTTCTTTTATTATGGAATCAAGGTCCAGTTCCTTTTCCGCTCTGACAAAGATGAGCCCCTCGTGCCTCCTCACATCAACTCCGTCGAAGGCTTTCAGGTTCTTTTTGATTCTGTCTACCAGCATTCTTTCGAAATAGGGTTTGTTCATGCCTTTCAGCGCCACTTCGCCGCAGCGGACGATTAAAATATTCTGTTCGTTCATTTTTTTACTCCTCACTCCGGCAAAAGGGTTGGTGCCGGCTAAAAAAATATTATCTAAATGGGTTATCTGAAGCTGCCCAGTTTCCTGAACCGCGTCACAGCCTGCTTTACCTTGTCCAGCACATAGTCCATCTCTTCGATTGTGTTGAACTCACTGAAGCTGAAACGGATGGCGCTTTCGATTTCCTTGTCTTTAAGCCCCATGGCAGCCAGCACATGACTTTGCCCCTTCTTGTTGGAGGAGCAGGCTGAACCGGTGGACACGAAAATCCCGTCCTGTTCAATGGTGTGGAGTATCACTTCGCCTCGTGTTCCAAGGAAAGAAACATTGAGCACTGACGGGCAGCAGGTTTCGTCCTGCGGACTGTTGACAGCGATATCAGGGATTTCAGTCTTAAGTCCCTCCAGCAGATAACCTCTTGCTGCAGCCATAGTCGCCGTCCTCTCGCCAAAGGATTGTAAAGCCATCTTGGCTGCAAGTCCGAAGCCGATGATTCCGGTCGTATTTTCTGTGCCAGAACGCATGTGACGCTCCTGTCCGCCGCCTACCATGAAGGGCTCGATATTTATACCCTTTCTTACGTACATTACACCTATTCCCTTAGGACCATGGATTTTATGTCCGCTGGCGGATATAAAATCCACACCCTGCCATTCCTTTTTTACACTTACAGGGATTTTGCCAAGGGCCTGCACTGCATCGCTATGAAACCATATCTGTGTCCCGTGAGCCTTATTGTACTCATCCTTCATACGGGCGATTTCACCTATTGGCATTATGGTCCCAGCCTCATTGTTTACTCCCATTACAGAAACCAGAATCGTATCTTCTGATAATGCGGCTTTAAGCTGCTCCATGTCAAGGTGGCAGTGTCTGTCAACTCCTATATATTCAACTTCAAAGCCGGCTTTTTCCAATCTTCTTGCCGGTTCCAGCACAGCCGGATGTTCAACGGCAGAGATAATAATTCTCTTTCCCGTCCGCTTGCGGGCGGCAGCCGCTCCTGCCAGCACCGTATTGTCAGATTCCGTGCCGCCTGAAGTAAAGTAAATTTCATCCTCACCGGTACCAAAAGCCGATGCCAGGGATTTCCTGGCTTCACGTACCTTTTTTTCTGCGGCAACTCCCAGACTGTGCAGTGACGACGGATTCCCATAGGTATCTCTCATGGCCTCTGCCATGGCATCCGTCACCTGATCGTACTGTCTGGTAGTAGCACTGTTATCTAAATAAACCAACATCTATTTTTCATTTCCTCTCCTGAGATTTCTCCCTGAATTTGCTTCTATACACAAAGATAAGCAACGAAATACTCGCTGCTTATCACATTCTATCACATTATTGAATTTCTTTCCACATGAAATTTCAGCTTTACATCAGTTCGCATATGAGGTCTGAAAATTCTGCAGGGTTATCCACGGACATGCCGGCGATAAGGCGTGCCTGAGCATAGAGCAGTTTGGCATACTTGCCAAGCTTTTCATCATCGCCTGATGCGGCAATTTCGCGAAGTTTTCCGGCAACAGGATGCTGTTCATTGATTTCCAGAACCAGCTCAGCCTTGACTTTTTCGTCCATAGGCATTGCGTTGAGGGTCTTTTCCATTTCCAGAGAAAGAGCCCCTTCTGATGTAAGACATACAGGATGATTTTTAAGTTTGTTGGTGAATCTTACTCCGGCAAGGCCTGCATCTATGGCATCCCTCATTTTGGAGAGCATATCGGCCGATTCATCGTTGACCTTTTTAAGAGCCTCTTTTTCCTCCTCTGAGGAAATGTCAAAGCTGTCGGCGCAGATATTTACGAAGGTCTTTCCATCGTACTGCCCCAGCATCTGAATAGCGAACTCGTCAACCTGATCTGTCATGTACAGGACTTCAAAGCCCTTTTCCTTTACCATATCAGTCTGAGGCAGCATCTTTATCTTGTCGATAGTTTCGCCGCAGGCATAATAGATCTTATCCTGGTCTTCCTTCATGCGGCCTGCATACTCCTTGAGGGTTACCATGTCCTCCTCGGATGATGAATAGTAAATCAGCAGATCCTGCAGAACGTCCTTATGCAGTCCGTACTCGTTGTATATGCCGTATTTGAGCTGAACACCGAATTCCTTGAAGAATTCCTTATAGCCTTCTCTGTCATCAGCCAGCATCTTGGCCAGCTCGTTCTTGATATTTCTCTCAATGTTCTTGGCTATGAGCTTCAGCTGACGGTCGTGCTGCAGTATTTCCCTGGAAATATTCAGTGAAAGATCAGCACTGTCCACAAGGCCCTTTACGAAGCTGAAATAGTCAGGAAGAAGATCAGGACATTTTTCCATTATCATGACTCCGTTGGAATAAAGAGCCAGTCCCTTTTCGAAGTCCTTGGTATAATAATCATAGGAAGGCTTCTTCGGTATGAACATCAGAGCCGTGTATGAAACCACTCCGTCAGCGCTGGTATGGATTACTCTGGCCGGTTCATTAAAGTCATAGAATTTTTCGTGATAGTAGCTGTTATAGTCTTCCTCTGTCAGCTCAGATTTATTCTTTTTCCAGATAGGAACCATGCTGTTTATGACCTGCTCCTCCATTTTGATCGGGTAGGAGATATAGTCTGAATACTTTTTAATGAGATGCTTGATCTGATAGCTTTCGAGGAATTTGTCATAGTCCTCTTCCTCCGTGTTATCCTTGATATGTAACGTTATGACTGTGCCGTTTCCTTCCTTCTCACAAGGCTCTACAGTGTATCCGTCGGCTCCTTCGGAAGTCCAGCAGAAGGCTTCATCACTTCCGTAGGCTCTGGTTTTTACTTCAACTCTGTCGCTGACCATAAATGCAGAGTAAAATCCTACCCCGAACTGTCCTATGATATCGATATCATCCTTGGCTTCATTATTCTTTTTGAAATCAAGAGAACCGCTCTTTGCGATGGTACCCAGGTTGTTTTCCAGTTCCTCACGTGTCATTCCGATGCCGTTGTCCTCAATTACCAGAGTTCTGGCTTCCTTGTCGGCAGTTGCCTTAATAAAATAGTCGCTTCTTGAAAGCCCGGCGATATTTTCTTCAAGCTGCTTGTAATACAGCTTGTCAATAGCGTCGCTTGCATTGGAAATCAGCTCTCTCAGGAAAATTTCCTTATGGGTGTAGATTGAATTAATCATCATGTCCAGAAGTTTCCTGGACTCAGCTTTAAACTGTTTCTTCTTCATAGTATTTATTTCATCCCTTCTGACGTTTTTTAACTATACTGCGTTGTTAGCACTCTACATAGCAGAGTGCTAACTTATATTTATAAATATACGCCTCCGCTGCGGCAAAGTCAAGAGGCGCATGAAATATTTCACAATATCAACATATTTCTTCTCTTCCGGTAAATATGTTCATCCATTTTTTGCTGTAATACCTGTAGTAGCAGAAGAATACCTTTAGAAAGTCCGCCACAGCTACGAGGGCCATAACCCAATGAAGCGGCCACTTAAGGACCAGCACTCCGATATAAGCCAGCGGTATCTGCAGTCCCACATTAAAGGATACGTCCATGTACATGCAGAAAACAGTATCTCCCCCCGCTCTGAGTATGGCACATATGGTCATATATGCCAGCATCTTCGGCGTCATAGCTACAGCATATACCAGAAGAACCTTCATAAGCATTTCTGTAGTCTCCGGACTGAAGTCATATATCAGGGCAATAGGCGTACGAGCCAGTATGATTACAACGGTCATTATTACGTTAAGTATCCAAGTTACCCTTAGAACCTTCCTGCTGTATTCAAAAGCAGTGTTCTTTCTGCCCTGTCCCAGAACCTCGCCGATAAGAACCGCTGCCGCATTGCCCAGCCCGAAGTATACCGTCTGGAAAAAGTCGGTGACCGTAACGGCTATCTGCGATACGGCAAGAGCCGACGCACCTATCCTTCCGTAAGCTGCAAACATTGCCGATACGGAAACTGCCCACAGGCCTTCGGTTATAATTACGGGAATCGCCGTCTTCATCACATTTGCAAAAAGGGTTTTTGAGTAAGAAAACAGCTGCTCAAAGGTTGCTTTAAGAGGATGCTCTTTTCTCAGATATATGCAAAGATGCATTGCTATGCATTCCAGCACTCTTGCTGTCAGCGTGGCAACAGCTGCTCCCTTTACGCCGAGGGCGGGTACACCTAAATGACCGAAAATCAGAATATAATTCAGCAATATATTCAACCCGATGGCACATGCGTTTATGATGGTGGGATATTTTAAATCCTGAATGGCTCTTGAATTATAGGATATTACAAAGGTCATGCCGGAAAAGATATATGAAAAGCATGCGATTTTAAGGTACTCGGTACCCAGTGCGATGACCTCTGCATTATCCGAAAAGATGCTTATAAAAAACGGGGCCGCAAAAAATACAATGAAAACTGCCGGCACGGAAATCACCATACACATGGTGTAGTCGATACCAACAATCCTTCTCAGACTTGTAATGTCCCTTATACCCCAATACTGAACAGCATGAACGGCGGCGCCGCTGAATATGCCGAAAGTTACCACTCCGAGTATAAAGTATATCTGGTTGGCAGCTCCCACCGCCGCCAGCGCATTTTCAGAAACCTTGCCCACCATAATGGTATCAGCCAGATTCAGAGTTACCGATATAACCTGCTGAATTACCATGGGTATTCCGATTACCGTAAGCCTTCGGTAAAAATTATCTTGTTTCATTTTTCTTTCCCCCAAATGTCCAAACAGCTCAAAAGAAACGGGGGCAGATATTAATTCCACCCCCGGGCTTGTCTCTCCCGATTACAATCGCCGTTATTTAGCGTAGTCGATTGCTCTTGTTTCTCTCACTACATTTACCTTAATCTGTCCCGGATATTCCAGTTCGGATTCGATCTTCTTCGAGATTTCTCTTGCCAGGAATACGATTTCCTCATCGTTTACATCCTCAGGCTTGGCGATGATTCTGATCTCTCTGCCTGCCTGGATTGCAAATGATTTTTCGACTCCCGGTGTGGTGTTGGCAATTTCCTCAAGCTTTTCAAGTCTCTTGATGTAAGCGTCGAGAGTTTCTCTTCTGGCTCCCGGTCTTGCTGCACTCAGGGCATCAGCTGCCGCAATGAGAACCGCCTCCATGCTCTTAGGCTCATAGTCGCCGTGGTGAGCAGCCATGCCGTTTATAACTGCCTCAGACTCTTTGTATCTTCTGAGTATCTCAATACCGATATCAACATGAGTTCCCTCAAATTCATGGTCAAGGGCCTTACCTATGTCGTGGAGAAGACCTGCCCTCTTCGCCAGCTTAACATCAAGACCAAGTTCCCCTGCCATCAGTCCTGCAAGGTGTGCAACCTCGATGGAGTGCTTAAGCACGTTCTGCCCGTATGATGTTCTGTATCTCAATCTGCCCAGAATCTTTACCAGTTCAGGGTGAAGGTTGTGGATTCCCACTTCAAAGGTTGCCTGTTCGCCTTCTTCCTTTATGATTGCGTTGACTTCCTTCTCGGCTTTTTCAACCATCTCTTCAATTCTGGCAGGATGAATTCGTCCGTCCACAATGAGTTTTTCAAGAGCGATTCTGGCGATTTCTCTTCTCACAGGGTCAAACCCTGAAAGGATTACCGCCTCCGGAGTATCGTCTATGATAAGGTCTACTCCTGTCAGTGTTTCGATTGCTCTGATGTTTCTTCCCTCACGACCGATAATTCTGCCCTTCATTTCGTCATTAGGCAATGAAACTACGGAAACAGTACTCTCGGCAACATGATCTGCCGCACATCTTTGGATGGCATTGGTGATAATGTACTTTGCCTTCTTGTCCGCCTCTTCCTTAGCCTTGGATTCAATTTCCTTAATCATTATAGAAGCTTCGTGTCTCACTTCCTTTTCGGTGTTTGCTAAAAGTATCGCTTTAGCCTCGTCCACCGTGTAGCCGGAAATTCTCTCCAGCTCTTCCATCTGGCGCGCTATGGCTGCGTCCAGATCCTTATGTTTGTTTATCAAAGACTGTTCTTTCTGTGTAATGCTTTCTTCTTTTTTCTCGATGTTTTCTATTTTTCTGTCTAAGGACTCCTCCTTCTGAATCATTCTTCTCTCTGAACGCTGAATTTCCTGTCTTCTCTCTCTTGCATCGCGTTCTGCATCGCTCCTGATTCTGTGGGCTTCCTCCTTGGCCTCAAGCAAGGCCTCTTTTTTCATGCTTTCGGATCTATTCTCTGCGTCAAGTATCAGGTTTCTGGCTTTTTGCTCAGCGCTGCCGATAGCCTTTTCACCAACGTTTTTTCGATATATATATCCGCTCAACACACCAACAATAAGTGCGATAATTCCAACAATGATCATTTGAATCATCGAAGCACCTCCTTCTTACTAAATTTTTCCTTTAACCAAATCTTCCGTCTATGTTTACACAAATTAAATCTTGATATATCCATACAATGTATATTATAATGTTTAAATGAGCAAAATGTCAAGT
>SAMEA3663271__coassemble_907_pt1 | contig 8047 bp, 7 predicted proteins | sample SAMEA3663271__metabat2_high_PE_028 | metagenome-assembled genome bin SAMEA3663271 (sample SAMEA3663271) | pig gut metagenome | biome: pig gut; feature: pig-associated habitat; material: faeces | place: China | collected 2013
CCTTGGAGGAAATATTGTTGCTCTCGGAGGAAAGGCATCCTGCCTTGTGACTGCATCGGAGAATGTCACCTCAACTGAGAATACAGAAGACTTTAATGTGGGCATAAGGAATCCTCTGTCAGACAAGGGAGAACTTTTAGGAGTAGTTCCGTGCAAAGACAAAACCGTCGTTACCTCAGGCACCTACGAAAGGTACTTTGAGAAGGACGGTGTCAGATATCATCATATTTTGGATGTAAAGACGGGATATCCGATTGAGACAGATGTACTTTCCGTGACTATAATTTCAGACAGAGGAAACTCCGCCGACTGCGACGGTCTCAGTACAACCTGCCTTATCTTGGGCATGGACAAGGGTATGGAACTTGTAAAGAGCCTCGATGGTTTTGAGGCGGTGTTTGTGGATGTAGAGGGCAATGTGGAGTTTTCGAGCGACGATGTAAAATTTTAACTGAACCATATATCGGTCAGCCTGCCCACACATTCGTCGATGCGCTCTGATGGTATCTGATTGTAGTAAAAAATAAGGGCGCTGGTGCTCTGGTCCGAAACCTGGGAAAGGGGAACCATCTGAAGCCCTACGGACCTTGCCTCGCTGCACAGCAGTGAGGCTTTTTTCATTGAATGTACTTTCACAGTCAGGCTGATGCCGGACTGTGTGTCCACAGGCTCCACACTGCCTGCAGCATGTCGGGCAAAGGCTTGAATAACCGCCTGAAGCTTCTGGGCATAGAGACTGCGGAGCTTTTTTATATTTGTATAATAGTAGCCGTCCTCCATAAAAAAAGCAAGGGTCAGCTGCTCTGATTTGGAACAGGTCTGAGTGTACTGATTCTTTATGCCTCTGAATATCTCCGCCATTTCCTCCGGCAGAACCATGTAGGAAATTTTAATAGCAGGGAAAAGGGTAGATGAAAAAGAACCCAGATAAACAACACGACCCTGCTTATCCAATCCCTGCATAGCAGGAACCGGCTTTCCGAAATATCTCAGTTCGCTGTCGTAGTCGTCTTCGATGATGATACTGTCGTTTTCCACCGCCCAGTCCAGAAGCTCGTATCTCCTGCCTACAGGCATTACAGCGCCCGTCGGGAACTGGTTTGAAGGACTGACATATACCGCTGAACTGATGTTGGCAGGGAGTTTTGAAATATCGATACCGTCATTGGCTACCGGAATATGTGACACGTTAAATCCGGCATCGCGGAACATGCTCTGTACCGGCAAATATCCGGGTGCCTCCAGGGATACGTGATTTATTCCCATTCTTTTCAGAATTCTGGAAAGATGGCTTGTAATCTGCTGGGTTCCTGCACCGATAACGATACGCTCGGGACTTGCCGTAACACCTCTGAAACGATAGACATATTTGGAGATTTCGTACCGGAGGGCAGGTTCTCCCTGAGGGTCGCTCTCAAACAAAAGCAGTGATGAATAATCGTTAAAAACTCTTGCGGCACACTTTTTCCACTTGCCGAAGTCAAAACATGAAAGGTCAGTTATATATGGTGACTCTTCAAAAGTGTAGTCTTCAAGGTTGGCAGGGGCAGATTTTATGCGGCGCCTGTCCGGTAATCCCGCTTCCGGATTTATGCTTGCTACATAATAACCTGACTGAGGTCTGCTGATGACATAGCCCTCCACCAGAAGCTGATTATATGCAAGCTCAGTGGTTGTGATGCTGATGCCAAGCTCCTTTGAGAGGCTGCGAAGAGATGGAAGCTTCTCTCCGGCGGCCATGGCTCCGGAAAGGATGTCACATTTTATTGCCTCGTAAAGCTGTATGTATAGAAATTCGCTGTTTTCACTCTGATTCAAAATGATGGGTTTCAAGGGTGAACCTCCTGATTTTATGTGATTTCTGTACTTTCTGTGATTATTATATACGGAGGAAAGGGAAAAGGCAAGCCAAGTCAAGACGAGTCAAGTCAAGACGAGTCATATAGCAATACGGTAACGGATTACTTGACTCCCCATTGTTTTATGCATTTTTTTCTCGCAAAGGGCTGAAAACGGCATAAAAAAGATAAAAATGAGAAAAAGAACGTTTTGGCAGTGAGTATATAGAATGTGAATGTATTAAAAAGAGGGCAAATAGGACGATAAAAGTGTAGGAAAAAGGATTATTAACCGGAGCCGCCTGAGCAGAGTAAAAACTTAAGGAATGTGTTTTTCTTATTTTGTGCTTAATAATGCGATTTTTGGCTAAAGTGAGAAAAAATTGTATAAAATAGCGTGCCAAACAGGGAGAATACCCATAGGGGGTATCCACCAAACCCCTTATTTAAAGCACAGAGCAGTACGACGCTAATCTCTGCAGTGCTGCAACCAAGCAACAGGATGTAAAGCACCACGATTCATCACCCTACACCAGCCCGTACTTCACCAGGAATCTGGCGGCGGGTATCTGCTCTGAAAGAAGCCTGAAAACAGGTCGGGTCAGTAAGATGCTGTCCTGCCCTTTTTCCTTGAGGGCGTAGGCTATAATATAGGTGAGCACACGCTGGTTGGCGATGCTTTTGATGTTTTTGATGAGCTCCTTGATTTCAGAAGCAGGGCGGTGAAGGGGAGCCCTGCGGTAGCTTTCCAGCGCTTCTTCGGCTTCTGCCTGGGATGCCGCCAGAGCATCGGAAATTTTTTCAAGGAAGGTTTCCTTTGTATATAGAAGAGTAGGGTCCATTTCAAAGATCTTGGCACAGGCATCAGCCATTTTGACTGTGGTTTTGTCAAAGGTGCCGTGACTGAAGGCATAGTAATGACCGTCAAGAACTCCGAACGCTTTCATTGCGTCAAGATAGCCCAGACGGAGCAAGCGTCTGGCATTGTCGACGTCAAAGATGAACTGCAGTCCGAGGTCCCACGGAGTTTCTATCCATACCAGATTAGGAGCAGCTTTCACAGCCTCCTGATCGATGATTCCAATACCTCTTAAGTTTACTGCAATAACATGGGTTGGATTTTTGGAAAGAGCCATATCCATAGGGAGCACATCTGCATAGCCTCCGTCGATATATTCTGTTCCGTCAATAGGGTAACTGTGAATGGCAGGAAAGGCTGAGGCGCTGGCCATTATAAAGTCAATCATTTTGCCCTGAGGGATATCTTCCTTAAACAGCAGGTGAGGTTTGAAATCAGGCAGAGAAACGGCTGTAATTCCGAATTCCATAGGTGAATTTCTGACCTTTTCCTCGTCTATATATTTTTCCATGAGAGCTTTAAGGCCTGAAGTGCCGGCACCGTGATTGAAAACGATTTCTCTGGCATACTCGATAGGCTGGCTGCCTTCCGGGACATCGAAAACCATGTGAGTCTCCATCTCTTTCCAGAGGCTGCAGGCCAGCTCAAGCTCGCCCTGAGCCACCATGGCAGCGTTGATTGCACCTACAGAGGTTCCGGTTATAATATCTATCTTTATACCCAGTTCAGTTAAAGCCTGCCATACACCTGCCTCGTAGGCACCTCTGGCACCTCCGCCGGAAAGCACCAGTGCGGTTTTCTTCTCGTTTTTTTTCGACATTTTATTTTCCCCCATCTCCTAAATTATCTACCAAAATTGTACCATAAATGTTATACTATAAGCAACAAAAAACAGGGGAGGCCATAGTATGGACGAAAGACTGAGAGAGATAATAGATAATAGCGATAATATAGTATTCTTTGGAGGCGCAGGAGTTTCCACGGAAAGCAACATCCCTGATTTCAGATCCGAAAGCGGGCTTTATAATGCACAGCAAAAATACGGATGCTCACCGGAGGAAATGCTTTCCCACAGCTTTTTTGTGCGCTATACGGATACTTTCTTCGATTACTATAAAAACAATCTGATTTACAGGGATGCACAGCCCAATAAAGCCCACAGGGCGCTTGCAAGACTGGAAGAGGAAGGAAAGCTTAAAGCGGTAATTACGCAGAATATTGACGGTCTGCATCAGAAGGCCGGAAGCCGAAATGTTTTTGAACTGCACGGTTCCGTGCTGAGAAACTACTGCATGGACTGCGGGGAGTTTTATGACCTGGACTATATAATGGATGAAACCAACTGCGAGGGCGGAATACCTAAGTGCAAAAAATGCGGAGGCACAGTAAAGCCCGATGTGGTACTTTACGAAGAAGCTTTGGATGACGACTGCATGATGGGAGCCATCAGGGCTATTCAGCAGGCGGATACGCTGATAATCGGCGGCACATCTCTGGTGGTTTACCCTGCTGCCGGTTTAATCAGGTATTTTGGTGGTAATAAATTAGTGCTCATTAATAAACAGGCTACGCCATATGACAGCAAGGCTGACCTGGTGATAAATGACAGCATAGGAAAGGTGATGGACCTGGATTAATGAATATACTGGTATCAAACGATGACGGAATAAAGGCCGAGGGTATAAGAAGGCTTGCAGAGACTTTGAGCGGGCAGGGAGATGTTTATGTATTCGCACCCGACAGCCAGAGAAGTGCCAACAGTCAGGCTCTCAGCATACACGAGGATATAATAATAAAGAAGATACCCCGGGAAAGTTTTCCCGTGGCAAAGCAAGCTTACAGTGTCAGCGGTACTCCTGCGGACTGTGTAAAGATGGGTATAGATCTTCTGCGCAGGAAGGGAATAGAAATTGATGTGGTCTATGCGGGTATAAATCACGGTGGAAATCTGGGAAGCGACACCATGTACTCCGGCACTGTTTCGGCAGCTGCAGAGGGGGCTTTTGAGGGAAAACCTGCGGTGGCGGTTTCGGTAAACTCTCATACACCTGAGCATTTCGAAGGCTGCCTCGTTCTGGCGGAGAAAATACTTCCTTTTGCAATGAAAACTGCAGGCAAGGGCCAGGTTATCAGCATAAATACCCCGGATGTTCCTGTCGGGGAAATCAAAGGCGTAGTTCCGGCCAAACTTGGAGAAGTGAAGTATGACCAGTGGTTCAAGGTGATAGATGAAAACGAGGATTCGGTGGTTTACAGATATGCCGGATTCCCTGTCGAATCGGAAGGCTGGGATGAGGAAACCGATGCCCTTGCCATACGCAGAGGATATGCCACCATAGCTATGGTTCATTATGACCTGAACGACTACGAGGGTTTAGAAGAAATAAAAAAATGGGGGATTAAACTATAATGGATATTAAAAGAATAAAAAAAGAAGACGCTATACTTACAGCGATAGATTTTCAGGAAAAACTCCTGCCCGCCATGTTTGAAGCGGAGAAGGTGGAAGCTGCTGCAATAAAGCTGGCCGCGGGGCTCAATGTAATGGGAGTTCCAGAGATTGTGACCACACAGTACGCAAAGGGACTGGGTCCGACCGTGCCTGCCGTAGAAGAGGCTTTGGGCGAGTTTGAGCCCATTGACAAGAGCAGCTTCAGCGCATGGAACAACGAGGAGTATAAGGCGGCACTTCAGAAGTCCGGCCGCAAAACGGTAATTCTTATGGGAATTGAGACTCATATCTGCGTGGAGCAGACAGCACTGGACCTGCTTGAAAACGGCTATACTGTATTCGTCCCGGCAGACTGCGTACAGTCAAGAAATCCGGTAAACAAGGAACTGTCTCTCAGAAGAATGGAAGCGGCAGGGGTGGTTATCACCTGTGCCGAAAGTGTCCTCTATGAACTTCTTGGAAGCTCAAGGGCGGTCGAATTTAAGACGATTTCGGCCATTGTAAAGTAGAAAACAGATAAAAAAACGAAAAGACAAGCGATATTTATGATTTTTGAGAATACATTTGACAATCTTACGGAAGCGGATAAAGGTCTGCTTCAGGAGTATTTTGACGGCTATGACTATCAGTCATCCAGCCACACATTTTTAGCCAATTACATCTGGCGTAACACTCACCATCTCAGCTGGCAGGTTATAGGTGAATACCTCTGTGTAGCCGGCAGGGGAGATGTGGGAGAGGATGAAAGAGTATACTTTATGTCCTTTCCTTTGACGAAAAACGGTAGTTATGATGTGGAGGCGCTGCGTTACACCATTGAAGAAGCCAGGAATATTTTTGAAGCCCATGGACAGCAGCTTCAGATTAGCCTGATACCGGGACATCTGGTTCATTTTCTGGTTGAAGCTATGGGCGATGCCGTAGACCCTCAGCATGACAGGGATGATGACGACTACATTTATCTCAAGGAAGACCTGGTATCCCTTAGCGGCCGTAAGCTGCACCAGAAAAAGAACCATCTGAACTTCTTCCTGCGTAATTATGATTATACTTATGAGGAAGCTACCCCTGATATGGTGCCGGAAATCCGTGAATATATCCGCAGTAAAAATGAGTACAAGCTGGGCGAGACACCGGAGGAGTGGAAAGACATTCTGGAGATGGAAAACCTGGCTATCGATGAGCTCCTGAACTTTGTGGGAAAAGGTCTTCTGACAGGAGTAATCAGAATAGGCGGCAAGATTGAAGCTGTGACTCTGGGAGAGTTTGCACGAGCTACAGACAAGGAGACTGTTATCGTCCATGTGGAAAAGGCCGACGACAGGATAAGGGGTCTGTATCAGGCCATTAACAACGAATTCTGCAAACGGCTCCCGGCTGAGACTATATATGTGAACCGCGAAGAGGACATGGGAATGGAAAATCTGCGCAGGACGAAGCTGTCGTACAAACCTTACAAGATGGGGGAGAAGTACTCAACTCTTGTTAAATAAACTACTTTCGCCGGAGCCCTTGCACTCCGGCCTTTTTACTGGTAATATAATGTTGTATTGCAAAAAGAACAAGACTTTGTTATTTTTTTAACTAGATTTGTATTGCTTTTTGTGTTTTAGCGTGTATAATTATGTTGTATACAGAATTCGGAATCAGAATTTTTATACATCATATAGCATTAATCATATTTCTTTAAGGAGGAAACATAAAAATGAGAGAAGTTGTAATTGTAAGTGCAGCAAGAACACCAATAGGCAGCTTTGGCGGCTCACTTAAGGGTGTGCCGACAAGAAAGCTTGGAGCTATCGCAATCAAGGGTGCTGTTGAAAGAGCAGGAATCAAGCCTGAAATGGTTGATGAAGTAATCATGGGCGCTGTTCTTCAGGGTGCATTAGGACAGAACGTAGCAAGACAGATGACATTAGACGCAGGTCTTCCTATCGAAACTCCGGCTATGACTATCAATAAGGTTTGCGGTTCAGGTTTAAGAGCAGTTGAACTTGCAGCTCAGATTATCAAGGCAGGAGATGCTGAGATTGTAGTAGCAGGCGGTGCAGAAAACATGTCCGCTACAGCATACGCAATGCCTGCAGCAAGATGGGGAGCAAGAATGAATAACACCCAGATGGTAGATATGATGGTTAACGACGGTCTTTGGGACGCATTCAACGGATACCACATGGGGATTACTGCTGAAAACGTTGCAGAGCAGTGGGGAATCACCAGAGAAGAGCTCGATGAGTTCTCAGTAATTTCTCAGAACAGAGCAGAAGCTGCTATCAAGGCAGGCAAGTTCAAGGATGAAATCGTTCCTGTAGAAATTCCTCAGAAGAAGGGCGATCCAATCATCTTCGATACAGACGAATTCCCTAAGTTCGGAACAACTATGGATAAGGTTGCTAAGTTAAAACCTGCATTCAAGAAAGACGGTATCGTAACTGCTGCTAACGCTTCCGGTATCAACGACGCCGGCGCTGCTGTAGTAGTAATGTCAAAGGAAAAGGCTGACGAATTAGGAATCAAGCCTCTTTGCACAATCAAGTCATATGCTTCCGCAGGTGTTGACCCTTCAATCATGGGTGTTGGACCTATCCCTGCTTCCCAGAAGGCTCTTGCAAAGGCCGGCCTCACTATCGAGGACATCGACCTTGTTGAAGCTAACGAAGCATTCGCAGCTCAGTCATTAGCAGTAAGAAAGGACCTTAAGCTTGATCCTGAAAAGACTAACGTAAACGGCGGAGCTATTGCAATCGGTCACCCAATCGGAGCTTCCGGCTGCAGAATCCTTATTACTCTTATCTATGAAATGATGAAGAGAGATTCCAAGTACGGTCTTGCAACTCTTTGCATAGGCGGCGGTATGGGAACAGCTCTTATCGTTGAAAGATAATCCGAAGATAAGTA
>SAMEA3663271__coassemble_974_pt1 | contig 7757 bp, 5 predicted proteins | sample SAMEA3663271__metabat2_high_PE_028 | metagenome-assembled genome bin SAMEA3663271 (sample SAMEA3663271) | pig gut metagenome | biome: pig gut; feature: pig-associated habitat; material: faeces | place: China | collected 2013
GCCCGTCATAGAGGAAGATGCTGCTTCGGAGCTGGTATACAGAGGAGAAAAGCTGCCGCCGTTAAAGGCGTTCGACACTCTGGGCAATGTAATATATATCTATTCCTTTTCCCTGGCCTTCGTACCGGGATTAAGCCTTGCCTTCGTGGTTGCGGACAAAGCACTGATAAGGAGTATGAGCTATCTGGTTTCCGTTCGAATGGTTGCAACCGACTGGATGAGCCAGAAGCTTGTGGCAAGGTATCTGGATGACGGGACATACTATGGAGTCCTGGAGGATTTTCGCGGAGATTACGGTCACAAGCAGGAAATAACATGTAATAAGCTGGACGAGATAAAAGCCGCGGGCATTGATATAGATTATGTCAGACCTCGGGGAGGCGTATACATATGGTGCAGACTGCCTATGGGCATAGACTGTAAGGACTTTATCAGCAAGGCCTACAACCGTGGTGTGGCGCTGCTTCCCGGCTATGTCTTCTACCCTTTTAAAAACGGGGGCAGAAGCCATGTAAGAATTAACTACTCCTTTGAGACGGAGGAACGGCTGGAAAAGGGTCTGGATGTGTTCCGAGAGGTATTGGAAGAAGAACTGGCACACAAAAAATAGAGAAGCCTGGTACTTCCCTTTTTGACACCATATAGTAAAATTTCATTAAGAAGAAAAAAATTCTGAATGCAAATGTATTACAAAGAAAAGGAGAAAAACAATGGCAGTAAATTTAAAAGGAAGAAGCTTTTTAACACTTATGGATTTCACACCTGAAGAAATCAGATATATGCTTGACTTGGCACATGATTTAAAGGCTAAGAAGAGAGCCGGAATCCATAACGAAGTATTAAAGGGAAAGAACATCGTTCTTTTATTCGAAAAGACTTCAACAAGAACCAGATGTGCTTTCGAGGTTGCAGCTCTTGACGAAGGTGCGCACGTAACATTCCTTGACTCCAAGTCATCCCAGATGGGTAAGAAGGAAACTATCGCTGATACAGCAAAGGTTCTCGGCAGATTCTACGACGGTATCGAATACAGAGGATACAAGCAGTCTGTAGTAGAAGAGCTGGCAGCAAATGCAGGTGTTCCTGTTTGGAACGGTTTAACAGACGTTGACCACCCTACTCAGATTTTAGCTGACATGCTTACTATCGAAGAACATGTTGCAAAGCCTTTAAACAAGGTTAAGGTAGTTTTCTGCGGAGACATCAGAAACAACATGTCCTACGCTTGGATGTACGGATGCGCTAAGATGGGAATGCACTTCGTTGCTTACGGACCAAAGGAACTTGCAGATCAGATTGATCAGGATGTTCTTAAGAGAGCAAGAGAAGTTGCTGAATACACAGGCGCAGTTATCGAAGTATCTTCAGATGAAGCTTGCCTTAAGGGCGCAGATGTTCTTTACACTGACATTTGGGCATCCATGGGTGAAGAAGACCAGATTCCTGAAAGAGTCAGAATGTTAACTCCGTTCAAGGTAACTAAGGAAATGCTTGATAAGACAGAAAACGACGATGTTATCTTCTTACACTGCTTACCTTCATTCCACGATTTCGACACTACAATGGCAGCAGAGCAGAAAGAATTAGGATACGATATCCGCGAAGTGACCGACGAAGTATTCTTGTCAAGACACTCCAAGGTATTCGACGAAGCAGAAAACAGAATGCACACCATCAAGGCAGTTATGGTTGCAACAATGGGATAATCTGGGCTGATCTGCCTCGGACCAAAACCGTAAATTGTGGGCGGCAGGCTTTGACGGGCTCCACCGCCCTGATAAAAGAAAGGGAGGACAATCATGTATCCTGGAATTCATAATTTTTCCGAAATAGGAAAGTTAAACAAAGTTCTTCTCCACAGACCGGGGAAGGAACTGGAAAAGCTCACTCCCAACAACTTTGAAAGATTGTTATTCGATGACATTCCTTACCTCAAGGTTGCACAGGAAGAGCACGACAGATTTGCAGAAGTTCTTAAAGAAAACGGTGTTGAAGTATGCTACTACCAGCAGGAAACTGCCAAGGCGCTGGCTGACATCGAAGTAAGAAGAAACTTCGTAAACGAGTTTGTAAACATGACAAAGGACTTTTCTGAGAGCATCAGAGAAGCAGTTGTTGAATTTTTAATGGCTAAGGAACCGGAAGACCTGGTTGCTACATGCATTGCAGGCGTATTCTCAGACGAAATCAAGGCAAGTGCAGGTTCGCTTTTCGATATCGTTAAATCAGAGGAAGTATTTGCTCTGGATCCTATGCCAAACCTGTACTTTACGAGAGACCCGGGTGCATGTGTAGGTAACGGTATCAATATACACCACATGAGCACACCGGCAAGAAGAAGAGAATCTCTCCTTCTTGAATATATGACAAAGTATAACAGAGACTTTGCCGTAGAGGACACACCGATGTGGTATGAAATCGGCGGAAAGTACTCAATCGAAGGCGGAGACGTTCTGGTTCTTTCGAAGGAAATGGTAGCAATCGGCTTCTCCCAGAGAACCACTCTGGCAGGTATCGAATGCTTTGCTGAAAACCTTCTTAAAAACTCAGAATTCAAGAAAGTGCTCGTTTTCGATATCCCTAAATGCAGAGCATTCATGCATTTGGATACAGTATTTACCATGGTTGACTATGATAAGTTCACAATCCATCCTGAAATCGAAGGACCTCTCGGTGTTTACGAGATTACGCTGGGAGCAGACGGGCAGTTAAGGTACAATGCTATGATGGATGAGCTTGCTAACATTCTTGCTCTTGAGTTAAAGCTTCCGGCAGTTGAACTCATCAGATGCGGCGGCGGAGACCTTATCGCAGCTCAGAGAGAACAGTGGAACGACGGTTCAAACACTCTTTGCATCGCACCTGGAACAGTAGTAACCTACGAAAGAAACTATGTAACTAACGATTTACTTGACAAGAGAGGCATCAAGGTGCTTTCAATCCCTTCAGCCGAGTTATCAAGAGGCAGAGGCGGCCCTAGATGTATGTCATGTCCGGTAAACAGAGACGATCTTTAATTTTTAAAGGAGAACAAACACCAATGGCAGAAAAAATTGTTGTCGCTTTAGGCGGAAACGCACTGCAGTCAGGCAAGAGCGAAGCTACCGCAGAGGCTCAGCTTGCAGTTGTTAAGGAAACATGCGAAAGAATCGCAGACCTTTCAGAAAAAGGATATGAAGTGGCAGTTGTACACGGAAACGGACCACAGGTAGGCAGAATCCTTCTTGCATCAGAAACAGCTAAGGATGTAACTCCTGCAATGCCTTTCGATGTGTGCGGAGCAATGTCACAGGGATATATCGGATATCACCTTCAGCAGGCTTTAAGATTTGCCCTGGCTAAGAGAGGCAAGAACATTCCTGTTGTAACACTTCTCACTCAGATGGTTGTAGACCGGAAGGACCCTGCATTCCAGAACCCTACAAAACCGATCGGACCTTTCTACTCAGAAGCCGAGGCTAAGGAACTGGCAGAATCCAAGGGTTACTCTATGAAGGAAGACGCAGGAAGAGGCTGGAGAAGAGTAGTACCTTCTCCAATCCCTACTAAGATTGTAGAGCTTGATTCCGTAAAGAAGCTTTGGGATTCCACAATAGTTATTACCTGCGGAGGCGGCGGAATTCCTGTTCTTGAAAACGAGAACGGAGACCTAGAAGGGACTGCAGCAGTAATCGATAAGGATTTCGCAGCAGAACTTCTTGCTGAGAATGTTGGAGCAGACGCTCTCATGATTCTTACCGAAGTAGAAAAGGTTGCAATCAACTTCAACAAGCCAAACCAGGAAAATCTTGGCCACATGACTTATGCAGAAGCAGAAAAGCACTGTGCAGACGGTCAGTTTGCACCTGGAAGCATGCTTCCTAAAGTTCAGGCAGCTATGAAATTCGTAAAGGCTAACCCTGATAAGAAAGCTATCATTACTTCCCTTGCCAAGGCTATCGACGCACTGGAAGGAAAGACAGGCACAGTAATCACATTTGCATAACAATATACAACTCACAAAAATACCGCCCCGGCGTAATTGCAGGGCGGTATTTTTCATTTGCGGCTGTATGCCCATTTGCCTACCAGAACCTGAATTATTCCTGCAGCAGGGACAGCCAGAAGCATGCCTGTTATACCAAAAAAGTATCCGGAAATGCTGACTGCCAGGAGCACAAAAAGGGGATGCAGCCCTGTAGTAGCACCTACTATTTTGGGATAGATATAGTTGGAGTCAATCTGCTGGACGAGAAACAATCCAAGGATGACAATGAATCCCAGTGCAGGGCCACGGTCGAAGAAGGCGACCAGAAAAGCGGGAATCATGCCGAAGAAGGGGCCAAAATATGGAACTATGTTGAGAATTCCGCCTATTATGCCGATTATTACGGCAAATTTCACCTTGAAGAGAGTAAGAACCAGGGAAGAAAGAAATGCCACTATAAGGCTGTCTACAAGAGCACCTTTGATAAAGGTAGCTACTACGGTATTAATCTGACTCATAGTTTCGCTGATAATGCCGTGATGCTTTTGACGTAGTGTAAGCACAAGAAACTTTTCCCAAAGTCCGATGAAATACTCCTTGTCTTTAAGCAGATAGACGGCTGCTGCCGCACCGATAAAAAAGCTTATCAGCCCTCCTGTAACTGAAGAAGCGGTATCAATTATTGCGGGCAGTGAAAATTTTGAAAGAAGACTGTCCCGCAGTTTAGTTATAGCTGCGTTGGCGTCACCTCCATCGCCGGTAAGGAATGAAAGATGTTCTGCCGTAAAGCTGCTTATAGCCGAAATGGCATCCTCAAAATAAGCAGAAACAAGGTCTGCGGTGGACTCAAGACCTCCCGACGGAAGAGCACCCAGGATGAGCACCACAAATCCGTACAGAAGTCCGGCAAGACATGCGGATGTAAGGCAGTAAGCAATGAAAATAGACAGAGCTCTGCTCTTCAGCCTTTCCTCAAACCAGTTTACCGCAGGATTAAGAAGATAGGCGATAATAAGACCTATGATAAGAGGTGAAAATGCTTTAAAGACAACGCCTGAAAGCTCTGCCGCAGCACGGCCCATTTCAAATACAAAATTATCCATATTACTCAATTCTCCTAAAAATAGTATTGTTGAAACAGCAAAAAATATGAGGACATCAAGACACATAAATCTGTAGTTTTGCAAATCGCTGTTTTAGTTGGAAACAGGGAGATTCAGAGGCTTTTGATGTATTTAAAAAAGTGCACGAAAAACAGAAAAAAATGTTTGACTATACTGTATACACGGTATATTATTGATGTGTGAGACTAATGTAGAAATTACGGCAGATATTCCTGAGGGAATAATTTTTTCAGCTGATATTGTATACATTATACAAACATAGAAACGCAATTGTAATATTATTAGGAGGAAAACAATCAATGCGCAAAGAGTGGGAAGGATTTGTTGCCGGTTCATGGACAGAACAAATTGATGTGGAAGAATTTATCAGACTCAACTATCATCCTTACGATGGAGATGACAGCTTCCTTGCAGGAGCTACAGAGAGAACAAAGGAATGTTACCAGAAGGTACAGGAACTTCTGGTTGCAGAGAGAAAAGCAGGCGGCACATTAAAGGTGGACGCAAGCAGAATCATGAGAATCAACGCTTTTGAGCCCGGATATATCATCCCGGGCAAGGACATCATCGTTGGTCTCCAGACAGACGAGCCTCTTAAGAGAGGTATCTGCCCGTTTGGCGGAATCAAGATGGTAAGAGAGGAAGTTGCGGAGTACGGCGAAAAGCTTCCTGAAGAAATCGACAGAATGTTCGATTATGTTACTACACACAATGATGGCGTTTTTAAGGCATATTCAAAGGAAATGAAGCAGGTAAGGCATCTTGGCTTTATCACAGGGCTTCCTGACGCATACGGCAGAGGAAGAATCATAGGCGACTACAGAAGAGCTGCTCTTTACGGTATTGACCACCTCATAGCTGAGAAGGAAAAAGACCACGAAATGATCGCTTCAAGGCATGTGATGAATGAAGAAAACATCAGAACTGCGGAGGAAGTTACAAACGAAATCATCGCCCTCAAGGAAATCAAGAAGATGGCTGCAAGCTACGGCTACGACATCTCAGGACCGGCTAAGGACGTTAAAGAAGCAATACAGTGGACATATTTTGCATACCTTGCAGGTATCAAGGAAGAAAACGGTGCCGCAATGTCAATCGGAAGAACTTCCACTTTCATCGACATCTACGCTGAAAGAGACCTTGCAAACGGCGTTTACACAGAAGAACAGATTCAGGAATTCGTTGACGACTATATCTTAAAGCTGAGAGTTGCAAGACACTTGAGAACAAACGAATACAACGAACTTTTCGGCGGAGACCCTATGTGGATTACAGAGGGTATCGGCGGTGTCGGCATGGACGGAAGACACAAGGTAACAAAGAACTCCTACAGAGTACTTCAGACATTATATAATTTAGGACCTGCACCGGAGCCAAACCTGACAGTTTTATGGTCGGAAAAGCTTCCTGAACCTTTCAAGAAGTTCTGCGCACAGGTTTCCATCGATACTGACTCAATTCAGTACGAAAACGATGACAAGATGAGACCAGCATACGGTGAAGACTACTCCATCGCCTGCTGCGTGTCAGCTATCCAGATGGGACAGCAGATGCAGTTCTTCGGAGCAAGATGCAACCTGGCTAAGATTCTTCTCTTAGGATTAAACGGCGGTATCGACGAAAGAACAGGCGAGCATGTGGGTCCTCAGATGGAACCAGTTGGAGACGGTCCGATTGACTACGAGGATGCATGGAAAAGATTTAACATCTACCTTGAATGGCTCTGTGAATTATATGTAAACATCATGAACATCATTCACTTCATGCACGATAAGTATGACTTTGAAAGATCACAGATGGCATTCCTTAACTCAGAGGTTAAGAGACTGATGGCATTTGGTGTTGCAGGCTTCTCCGTAGCTGCTGACTCATTATCCGCTATCAAGTATGCAAAGGTCTACCCTATCAGAGATGAAAACGGCGTAATCGTTGATTTCAGAACTGAAGGCGAATTCCCTAAGTATGGTAACGATGATGACAGAGTAGACGAAATTGCTGTAAGAATTTCGGAGAGAACAATCGAAGAATTAAGAAAGCATCCGACATACAGAAACGCTGTCCATACTTTATCAGTATTAACAATCACTTCAAATGTAATGTACGGTAAAAAGACAGGTAACACTCCTGACGGAAGAAGAGCAGGCACGCCGTTTGCCCCTGGTGCAAACCCGATGCACGAAAGAGACAGCCACGGCGCAGTTGCTTCACTTAACTCCGTATCCAAGATTGACTGGGATACCTGCCAGGACGGCGTTTCCAACACATTCTCAATCACACCTGAGGCGTTAGGTAAGGATAGAGAATCAAGAAATGAAACTCTGGTTGGATTATTAAACGGTTATTTCAAGAGAGGAGCTCACCACTTGAATGTTAATGTTCTCAACAGAAGTCTCCTTGAAGATGCTTACGAAAACCCTGAAAAATACCCTAACTTAACTGTAAGAGTATCAGGTTACGCAGTAAGGTTCAATGCCTTATCAAAGAACCACCAGAAGGAAGTTATCGCAAGAACATTCCACCAGGGAATATAATACTTAAGCGTTTAATTCAATTCCTTGATAAAATATAAAATGTAAACCGTGCGAGGTGCTTGCAGATTGTGAGCACCTCGTACACTATCCGGTGAGTAATAAAATATATTATAGTACGGAGTAAAAAGCATGAAA
>SAMEA3663271__coassemble_988_pt1 | contig 7694 bp, 3 predicted proteins | sample SAMEA3663271__metabat2_high_PE_028 | metagenome-assembled genome bin SAMEA3663271 (sample SAMEA3663271) | pig gut metagenome | biome: pig gut; feature: pig-associated habitat; material: faeces | place: China | collected 2013
ACGAGGGTGAGCCGTATAAGTTCTTCCAGCTGCTCATTGCGGCGCTGGTCAAGACCATCACTCTGAGGCCTAAGATGAACCGGTTTATACAGGGGTACCGAATTTATCAGAGAAATGTACTGACCATGGGTTTCGTGGTCAAGAAAGAGTTTAATGACGAGTCACATGAAGCACTGGCATTTATTCCTTTTGAGGCTGATACGACACTGGAGACGATTCATCAGAAGATAATGGATGAAATCCACAGCTGCAGAGGCGATGCACCGGACAATTCCACAGCGAGTATGGAGATATTAAAAAAACTGCCAAAGCCTGTTCTTACATTTGTGATGTGGATTATCAGAAAGCTGGATTTTTACGGCAGAGTGCCGGAATTTCTCGTAAAGACCGACCCTAACTATGCGTCCTGCTTCATAACAAATCTGGGTTCAATAAAGCTCAAATCTGGTTACCACCACCTTTCCAACTGGGGCACCAACTCACTTTTTGTTATAATCGGTGAAAAAAAGCTGAGCCCTTTCTACGACGAAAAGGGCAATGTGACCATGAAGGAAACCATCGATCTGGGACTTACCATAGACGAGAGAATCGCCGACGGCTTCTACTATTCAAAAACAATCAAACTATTAAAGCACTTATTACAGCATCCGGAGCTTCTGGAGCTTCCGGCGGATCAAGAGGTAGATTATGAATAACACAGATAACTTGAGCGTAAAAGCACCGTGGATAAAAAATCTGGGAGGAGTACCTTCTCACCTTGAGTATTTTCAGGGCTCCATGTACGATAAGGTAGCTCAGATTGCAGTTAATTATCCTGACTACATAGCCTATGATTTCATGGGAGGCAAGGTTAAATACAAGGATTTTATAAGAAAAGTGGACGAGTGTGCCAGAGCACTGGCGGCTATAGGCGTTAAGGAAGGGGAAAGAGTTACAATCTGCATGCCTAACGCCCCTCAGGCGGTCATCATGTTTTATGCAGTCAACAAGGTGGGAGCTATTGCAAACATGGTACATCCTCTTTCCAGTGAAAAGGAAATCGAGTTCTATCTCAAAGAATCGGCCAGCGTGGTATGCATCACTTTGGACCAGTTCTACGGGAAGTTCGAGAATATCAGAGGCAATGTGCCGCTGAGAAGTCTGATTTTAACAAGCATTAAGGACGTACTCAGCCCAATAAAGAAAAAGGGCTACTATCTGGCAGCCGGACGCAAGATAAAGAAAGTTCCGGACAATGCAGAAATCGTCTGGTGGGAAAAGTTCCTCAGAGACGGGAATGATTATCACGGACCTTTCCACGTGGAGAGAAAGCCCGATGATCCGGCAGTAATTCTTTACAGCGGCGGAACCACGGGAACCACCAAGGGCATTCTGCTTTCCAATATGAACTTTAACGCTCTTTCTCAGCAGATAATAGCAACCAACCCGATGTTTAAGCCGGGAGATAAGATGCTGGCAGTTATGCCGATTTTCCACGGCTTCGGACTGGGTGTTTGTATTCATTCTATGCTGTCAAGCGGCGGCAGATGTCTGCTTATACCGAGGTTCAATCCGCAGAGCTATGCAAAGCTTCTCAAAAAGCACAAGCCAAACTTTATTGCAGGTGTGCCTACCCTTTATGAAGCTTTGCTCAGGCTGAAAACACTCGACAGAGTGGATCTGTCATGCCTTAAAGGTGTTTTCAGCGGCGGAGACTCCCTTTCCATAGAACTCAAGAAGCGTTTTGATGCTTTCCTCAAGGAACATAATGCGACTATTCCTGTCCGTGAGGGCTATGGAACAACGGAATGTGTTACGGCAAGCTGTCTGACACCTTCCCATTGGTCCAAAGAAGGCTCCATCGGTCTTCCTTTCCCGGATACTTTTTATAAGATTGTGAAACCGGGCACTGAGAAAGAGCTTCCTTACGGTGAAGAAGGAGAAATCTGTCTGGCCGGACCTACGGTGATGATGGAGTACATAAACAACCCTGAGGAGACTGCAAACACCCTCAGACGTCATGCCGACGGACTTACCTGGGTTCACACAGGAGACCTGGGAATGATGGATGAAGACGGATTTATATATTTTCGTCAGAGAATAAAGAGAATGATTGTGACAAGCGGATATAACGTTTATCCTTCACAGATAGAAAACGTGCTCGATGCTCACGAGTATGTGCACATGAGCTGCGTTATCGGCGTGCCTGACCCGCTGAAGATTCAGAAGGTTATGGCTTTTGTCGTGCTGAAACCCGACATTAAGGTTTCCGAGGACGAAGCCCGTAAGTCTATTATGGAACATTGCAGCAAATATATAGCAAAATATGCTATGCCTGCAGACATCCAGTTCAGGGATGACATGCCTAAGACTCTGGTGGGCAAGGTTGCCTACAGAATTCTCGAAGAAGAGGAAATGGGGAAATATGCTCAGGGAGCATAGCAAAGAACAACATATTTAGGAGGGATTTTTGTAATGAGAAAAAAGCTACTGACCAGTTTGTTTTTAATCGGGGCGCTGATCTTTACCACGGTCTTTGCCTTTGCGGGAACGTCAATATCACGATATACGGGAAAGTCCTATTCACATAACAGCAGATTTGATACCAGCGTTATGGTCAATGGTCTGGATGTATCCGTGTATCAGAAAACCATAGACTGGCAGCAGGCCAAAGCTGACGGCATAGACTTCGCCATCGTGAGAGCAGGAGGCAGAGGCTATGGCGCAGAGGGAAAAATGTATTCGGACGATAATTTTAAGCAGAATATTGAGGGAGCAAAGGCGGCAGGAGTGCTGGTGGGAATCTACTTTTTCTCACAGGCCATCGATGAGATGGAGGCTATTGCAGAAGCCAGGTATGCGGTGGAACTAATGAATGAGGCAGGAGTATCTGAACTGGATTTACCTATATTCATGGACTATGAATTCGCCGGCGGTTCATCAGGCAGACTCAACCAGGCCAAGCTGAGCAAGGCAAAGGCAACCAGGATTGCGAGGGCTTTCTGTGAGGAAGTAAAGCTTCTGGGCTACAAGCCTGGAATATATGCAAATCTCAACTTTCTAAACAACACAATTGACGGTGCAGCTCTCGGCAAGGATTATCCCATATGGGCAGCCCAATATTATTCACAGTGTGATTTTACCGGAGACTACACATGGTGGCAGTACGCTTCATCGGGAACGGTTTCCGGAATCAATGCAAGAAATGACTGCAACTTTTGGTACATAGAGAGAAATCCACAGGCGACATCGGCGTATTCCATGACAGATGCGCAGGTGGTGCTGACAGGTTCGTCTTCCTACACATACAACAATGGAAAGGCATTTACACCATCGGTGTCAGTGACCATGAACGGCCGATCTCTGATTGAGGGTGTAGATTACAATGTAAGATATGTTAACAACACCCAGGCGGGAACGGCTTATGCCATGGTTATGGGAAAGGGTTTATACACCGACTACCGGATGGTGCCTTTTGAGATAAAACCGTCAACCAATCTGAGCGGAATAAAGGTAGCTGACATCCCTGACATGGAATACACAGGTACGGAGCAGAAGCCGTCGAGCATTACGGTAAAGGATGCCGCAGGAAGGACATTAATAAAGAATCTTGACTATACATATACGGTTTCCAATGCTGTGGAAGCGGGAACCGCCAAGGTTAATATTTCATTTATAGGTAACTACAAAGGCACCAGGACTGCCCAGTACAATATCAACAAGACGGGACAGACCATCAAAATAGGCAATCAGAAGACTGAGGCCCAGCCCGGCGATGCACCTTTTAACCTGAATGTGTCTCTTAAGTTCAGCGGTGCCAAGGTGACATATTCCTCGAGCAATACAGCGGTGGCAACAGTGTCATCTGACGGTACCGTTACTGTAAAGGGACCGGGAACCACGACAATTACAGTTAAGGCTGCAGCCACGGGAAATGTAGGCAGCGCATCCAAGTCCTTTACATTGACAGTAAAAAACCCGTCACAGGTTGTCACTACATCCTATACCAGATATAAACGCACAGAACTTGACAAGATGTTCAATCTCAATGCCAAGACAGACGGGGATGGCACTCTGTGCTATAAGTCGTCTGACGAGTCCGTAGCAAAGGTGAGCAGCAAAGGCGGGGTTACCGTGGTGGGACCCGGGATTGCTGAAATAACCGTCACGGCTGCCGAAACCGCTTCTTACGGAGAGGGAAAAAAGGTGGTAACCCTTACAGTTTCAGCTCTTGATGAGGATGAGAAGGAGGCCAAGGCCGCCAGGCTTACTGCCGGAGTTGAGAAAACGACGGTAGTGTCAGCCAAGGCCACGGAGCTTTCCGGAAAGAAGATTAAGGTTGAGTGGAAGAAAAAGAACTCCGGCTATGATGTGGACTACTATCAGGTGTATCGTTCGACAAAGAAGACATCAGGCTTTAAGAAAATCTATACCACCAAGGATTCCAAGGAAAAAAGCGTGATAAACTTCAGGGATGTAAAGTCCAACACCACTTACTGGTATAAGATACGCGGCGTGCGATGCATAGATGGTAAGCTGGTATATACGCCGTACACCAAGATTTCGGTGAAAACAAAGAAATAATTCATAAAACCATAATTCATAGAATATGGATAAGGATGATGTAAAAACAGCCGACCCGTCAAAAGCGAGTCGGCTGTTTGCTTGTCGGCTGTTTGTTTGCGCACCATGGGCGCACGCTAGTCGTGTTAAATGAATTTCTGAAGTCTTTCTCTGGTGCGTTCTTCACCGAGAATCTGTTGGATTTCCCAGACATCCGGTGACTGCTGACGTCCCATGAGTGCGACACGGATTACAGTGCTGACATGGCCTACATGGCCTTTGTACTGATCAGGATTTTTCTTGAAATCCTTTGGCTTAACAGCGTAGCCCAGCTCCTCGGTGATGGTACGGATTTTGTTGAACCAGGTTTCCTGATCGTCGCTGTGGTCGTAGGTTTCAAGGTACTTTGTCAGTATGGCGGCGGTGTCTCCTGCCTCTTCGACTTCAGCAGGGAAGCCGTCTTCAATTTTGAACATATCGTCGAAGAAGTAGCTGATGTTTTCCACCATCTGCTGCGCATAGATGTGGTCCTTACGAGGCTTTGCGCCTTCCCGCCCGATATCCAGAATCTTTTCCAGATAAGCCCTGTCTGCAAACATGTGCATGATTTCCGGCTTGAACTCAGCTGCCCAGTTCTTGAGGAAATCAAAGAGGTCTGCGGCGCTGATTTTAAGAAGCACATCCTTGCTGATATCGTTGAGCTTGTTCAGGTCGAAAAGTGCGCCTGAGGTGGACATTTTCTCTGTGGTGAATTCAAATTCGTTTATGTCGGCATCAGGGTTTGCAATGCGCCATTCCTCAAAGTTGGAGTTGAGGATTGTCAGCAGATACTCGCGGACTGCTGCCGGGTGATAGCCCTGATTGCGGTAGTAGTCCAGTGAAAGTTCAGGGTCCTTTCTCTTGGAAAGCTTACGCTTGTTGCCTTCTTCGTCCAGCTTCATCAGCTGTGCGGTATGGCAGTAAATCGGCGGCTCCCAGCCCAGCTTCTCGAAAAGCTCAACATGGATAGGCAGGGACGGCAGCCATTCGGCGCCTCTTACTACATGGGTGGTTCTCATGAGATGGTCGTCCACCACGTGGGCAAAGTGGTACGTTGGAATTCCAGTAGCCTTTAGAATTACAGTGTCCTGATCGTTTGCAGGCATGTCCAGCGTGCCGCGGATTGCGTCCTGCACATGGATTCTGCGGCGCTGCTCTTCAGGCAGGCTCATATCTCCGTCGGATTTAAGACGGATAACATAGGACATGCCTGCCTTGAGGTTTTCTTCGATTTGTTCATATGTGAGGGCTCTGCATTTTGCAAACTTACAGTAGATGCCCGGCGTAAGCTTCATAGCCTCCTGCTGACATCTGATTTCGGCGATTTCCTCCTCTGTAAGGAAGCACGGATAAGCCTTGCCTTCGCTTACCAGCTTCTTGGCAAAGCACTGATATATATCGCCTCTGTGACTCTGGGTGTAGTCTCCGTAATCCCCTATATCGCCTTCCATGGTAGCGCCTTCGTCAAAGTTAATGCCGAAGAATCGCAGCGAGTTGATGATGATTTCTACAGCGCCTTCAACATAACGCTTATCGTCGGTGTCTTCGATTCTGAGGTAGAACTTGCCCCCTGACTGGTGAGCCAGCCTTTCGTCCACGAAAGCTCCGTACAGATTGCCCAGGTGGATGAAGCCGGTAGGGCTCGGGCCCAGTCTCGTGACCTTAGCGCCTTCCGGGAGCTGTCTCGGTGGGTAGAGAGCTTCGTATTCTTCAGGGGTTCTGGTTATGTGCGGAAAAAGAAGCTCCGCCAGTTTGTTATAGTCCATATGTTAATCCTCCGTTTTTTGTTCGTTCTTATCGATACGCCGCGGTGCGCCGTGAATTGCCTGTGCCTGCGCCCTGCCTGCGCCTTGCCTCGCTGGCACTTGCGCGGCATCCTGCGATTGACTTGCTCGGGGCGTGCCGCGTCGCACAAAGCCTCGCACAGCGCATTGCCTGCGCTTGCACCGCGCCCGACACTTAATTTTAACAGCAAAAGTATTAAATATCAATAAGTTGGGAAAATAAAATGTGAGAAAATGTTTTGCTAAAGGGGTTGTTTTCCGAAGAACGGGAAATGTTTTCATTGGGAAAACATTTTTAACGTTTTGGAAAACCTGTTAAGTAATTTCAGGAATATATTTGACATATTTAATGATTTTTAATAGATTTTTACAAATGGTGTCCTTAAACTGAATTGAGATTTTAACAAAAATGGATATAATTTAAAATCATTTCCATGGAAGTTTTCTTATATTGGTGAAAGGTTTTCTGAAGGAAAACCTTTTTGCATAAAAGGAAAACCAGCCATTGTAAAATTATGTAATGAGCTTTTATAGAAGGGGTATGGAGAAAAAATGAGTGGAGCAGATAGAAAAGTTGAAAAACCTGAGAAGGATGCAAATGCGTTTAGCATGTATATGGATATTTTGAAAAAAGAGCTTCCTATCGGAGAAAGTTTTGATTTGCTGGAAAGAAAGCTTATAATCGGAGGCCGCCGGGCCAGCATGTTCTTTGTGGACGGCCTGACCGACGGCGAGAAAACCCAGCGGATTCTCGCCTACCTGATGGCCGTCCCGGCGGCTTCATTATGTGGAGTTTCCTCCAGCCACAGATTTATAGAGACGGTGCTTCCGTTCCTCGATACCACTATAATCGAGCCAAAGGACGGCAGCTTTGGGGTGGCAGCCGCGCCGCTGACGCAGGAACAGGCTGAGGATTGCTGCAATCAGATGCTTCCAAAGCTGTACGCAGGATTGGTCCCTTTGCTTGTGGAGGGTCTGGATCGCATCATAATAATAGACTGCAGGGATTATCCGTCCCGATCTGTGGAAGAACCGGACAAGGAAAAGACCCTCCGGGGTGCAAAGGACGGATTCACCGAAAACTTTATGGATAACATTGCACTTATCAGACGGCGAATTCGCGATAACAACCTTATTTTTAAGGCGTATAATGTGGGCAGCGTGAGTAAGTCGGATGTGGCAGTAGCTTACCTTAAAAATAAGGCGGATATGAAGCTGGTGGAGAAGTTCGATAAATGTCTGAAGGATATGGCACCTGATGCCTGCAGCAGTGACACGGGTTTTGCGGCCCGAGCCGTTAGCAGAGGCTCCGACATTCTTTCCGTGGCC
>SAMEA3663271__coassemble_1015_pt1 | contig 7551 bp, 5 predicted proteins | sample SAMEA3663271__metabat2_high_PE_028 | metagenome-assembled genome bin SAMEA3663271 (sample SAMEA3663271) | pig gut metagenome | biome: pig gut; feature: pig-associated habitat; material: faeces | place: China | collected 2013
TCCCGCACGTCTGCCAATTCCATCACGCCGGCAGGCTGCTAAAATTAACATTACCATAATATCATAACATTTTTATTTTTTCAATTGATTTTTAATCATTATTCTCATTATTTTTTTCAACAATCACGCTCCAGCTCCAGGTGTCGCAATTTTTGTATATATCATTGAACATCGGCATCTTATCTGCTTTAAAGGTTTTCACCCCGATTAAGCTCATCTTTTTATAACAAAGAGGATAATATGGCAGTTCATCCAGCATAAGTTCCTTGAGTTCCCTATACTTTTCGGAATACTGTTCAGTTGTATATAACCTGTCAAGCTCTCTTGCCTTCATAAACAGACTGTAATTGTTATATCCCCACTGATTTTTGCCGTTAAACAGTTCTCTGAGATCATAGCTCTCCTCAATGGTGTATCCCGTTACGAGGATATCGAAATCTCTCTTATTAATAGCTTGCATATATTCTGATTTGGAGAGAGAAATGATTTCACTCTTGATGCCCAGAAGTTCAAGATTCTTTTTTATCAGCTGGGATGCGGAAACTCTGGTTGCATTATTTTTTTTCACCAAAATTTTCAATACAATTTTATTTCCATCCCGGTCTTCCAAGGCGCCGTCGGAATTTATATCCTTCCATCCCATCTCCGAAAGCATCTGCTCTGCCTTTTTTATGTCGTAGGAATATTCGTTTAATGTATCCTTTACTCCGAGAAAATTCGGATAATAGATGGTATCTGTTAATATACCATCTCCCATATATGCATTTTCAAGTATTTTTTCGGTATCAATCCCGTAAGCCAGAGCCTTTCTGATATTTTTTTGGCTTAAATAGGAACTTCTTGTGTTAAATACAAGGAATTCAACATTATTGGATGTAATATCAAAAATCTGATATCCTCTGTCTAAAGCCGTGGATTTTCGGTTTGCCGCCGAATCCACATAGCAGCTTACGCTGTCAATCTCCATCATGTTTGCTGCAAGCTGACGATCCGGAAGCATGGTAACATAAATATTTTTCGTCGCTTTGTCCCCAAAGTAATCTTCGTTTGGTATCAGCTTCAGCTGTTTCTTTTGATTATAAGATTTATACTTGTATTGTCCTGTTCCGACAGGTTTAAATCCGCTGTAAGCCGAAGCAAATGCACCTGCACCGGAATATTGCGATGAAGGTACAATAGGAAAAACCAGATCGTCAAGGGAACAATTGTAATTATTGTTAAAGTATATTGCCACAACATTTTTACTTCGTGCAAAAGCAGAGTTTATTTTTTTAATTTTATTATAGTATGGGCACTTGGAGCCTGCAGATCTCATTGCACTGACGGTAAAGGCAACATCAGAAGCTGTCAGACTGCTTCCGTCATGCCATTTCACACCCTTTTTAAGCGTTATTTCAATATATGCCTTCTCGGTATCAACTTTATACTCTGATGCAAGTTCAGGCACAGCGTTAAGGTTTTCATCGAAATTAAAAAGACTGCTGTATATAAGCTTTGAAAGATAATATGTGTCCTCGCTCTGTGAAATTACAGGGTTCAGAGTATCTATTTTTCCCGATGAAAGGAAAACCGTTTTCTGTTCCACATATTCTATACTGGGATCTATGTTCAGAACTTCTTCCTTATAAATCTCAACGCTGGAAGTTACAACGGCAATAACCAGAATAATTATAAGGATACCAGCCCAGTAATTTTTTAGAAAGTCTGTAATTTTATCAGCATTAATTTTCTTCATCTTCTACCCTTTCGATAAGCTTATCAATTTGGCAATAGAGGTCTTTGAGGCTGCCTGAGTTGTCGATTATAACATCTGCCATCAGGATTTTCTCGTCATCGCTCAGCTGGTTGGCCATTCTGTCCATTATACTCTGACGCTCTATTCCGTCTCTCAGAATGAGTCGATTTATTCTGTCTTCCTGTTCACATATAACCAGCCAGTTCTCATCGGCACAATCCTTCATTCCGCATTCAAACAAAAGAGGTGCATCAATAATGACTGTTTTTTCATTTCCGCTGTTCCTAAGTTCCACGATTCTTTGCAGAGTTTTTTCGATAACAATGCTTGTGGTGATTTCCTCAAGGATTTTGAGCTTCTTTTCATCTGCAAACACAATTGAGCCTAATTTCCTTCTGTCAAGGCTTCCGTCGTCTGAAAATACTTCTTTTCCGAACCTTTCCCTGATTGGGCCGAGAGCCTCTCCGCCTTTGGCTGTGAGTGCTCTGGAAATCTTATCTGCATCTATTATATAACATCCTTTTTTTCTTAAATAGGCTGCAACCGTTGACTTTCCGGAGCCGGTTCCGCCTGTCAGTCCAATTACCTTCATAGTTTAGAATCTCTTTTTTACACTTATTTCAGGTCATACCATGTGTGACCCGTGTTTACCTCTGCGGCAAGCTTCACCGAAAGACTCATAGCGCTTTCCATATTTTTCACCAGCAGTTCCTTTACCTCATCAAGTTCACCGTCAGGAGCCTCTATGATAAGTTCATCGTGCACCTGAAGAATCAGTTTTGCATCAGGATGCTTTTCTTTAAGTTCCCTGTATACCTTAAGCATTGCCAGCTTGATTATGTCTGCGGCACTTCCCTGTATAGGACTGTTCATTGCCAGCCTTTCACCTAACTGACGTACCATATAAGCGGAAGCAGTGATTTCATGTATAGGCCTCTTTCTTCCTAAAATAGTCTCAGAATAACCGGTCTTTTTGGCCTTGGCAATCTGTTCATCCATATATGCTTTGACCTTTTCGTGCTTTTTGAAATATTCTTCAATATATGCTTCGGCCTCTTTACGGGTGATATTAAGCTCTTCACTGAGTCCAAAACCGCTCATGCCGTATATTACGCCGAAGTTTACAGCCTTTGCTCTGCTTCTGTCAGCTACTGTTATCTGCTCTGCAGGTATCCCCAATACTCTCGAAGCAGTCATTCTGTGAATATCCTCACCTTTATTGAAGGCATCGATAAGGTTTTCGTCCTGTGAAAGGTGAGCTAAAACTCTGAGTTCAATCTGTGAATAATCCGCACCGACAAGAGTGCATCCTTTCTCTGCCTCAAATGCACTTCTGAGCTTTCTTCCCAGTTCCTGACGAATAGGAATGTTCTGAAGATTAGGCTCTGTACAGCTTATTCTGCCTGTAGCCGTAACCGTCTGCTGAAAATGCGCATGAATTCTGCCGTCTGCGGCAATTAAAGGTTTCAGACCCTCTACATAAGTTGAATTAAGTTTGGTAAGGTTTCTGTACTCAAGAACCGCCGGCACAATCGGGTGTTTATCTTTGATTTTCTCAAGAATATCGGCACTTGTGCTGTATCCTCTTTTAGTCTTTTTGCCGGAAGGGAGCTTAAGCTTCTCAAATAATATTTCTCCCAGCTGAACAGGAGAGTTTATGTTAAACTGCGTCGCCGCCAGATCATATATCTGAAGTTCAAGAAGCTGTATCTTTTCCTTAATCTGCAATCCGAATTCATCAATAAATTCCATGTCCGCTCTGACGCCGCTGACTTCCATAGAGGCCAGAACCTCGATAAGAGGCAGTTCCACATCGTAAAGTACCTTTTCCAGACTCTTTTCCTCAATTTCAGGTTTCTGACATCTTCTTACCGCCATAGTAATACTTCCCAATAACACTCCATAATCCATATATGCAGACGTGTTATCGGAGAACATATCAATCTGACCTGCTCCCGCCACAAATACTTTTTCGTCGGGAATGTCCTGATGAAGCTTTTCAAGGGCTAATGTCTTTAAATCATATTTGCTTCTCGATACATCCAGCACATACTCTGCGATGGCCGTATCAAATGATATGTTAAAATCTGTCATTCCAAAGTACATCATGGAAAAAACATCATCCTTAATATCGTGTCCGTTTAGAGAAAGCTTCAGTTGATTAACAGCATGAGCTGCTTCTTCAGGACTGATATGCAGACAGTCAATGTAAAATGCCCTTTCCTCATCCATCAGGAACATTCCCTGTACCTCCGGTCGGCGCACGTGCCCGTAATCACCGAAAACCTTTATAAATACTTCCTTTCCGGTCAGTACGGTTAACGCATCCATCTCCTCACGTGCCCTTATAATTGTTTTTTTAACCTGCAAAGGTGCGGCATTTTCGGTTTTCTCAGTTTCACCCGCAGGCATCTTAAGTTTTTTAAGAAAACTGTTGAATTCAAGTTTCTGATAGAGCCCTATGAGTCTGTCGTAATCAGGTTCTTCTTCTCTCAGGCTTTCAAATTCTAAAGGTACAAACCTGTTTATTGTTGCCAGCTGCTTGCTCATAATTGCCAGCTGAGCGTTTTCTTCCACCTTATTGCGAAGGCTTTCCCTCTCAATCTGCTCTGTATTTGCCAGCATATTCTCTATTGAGCCGAATTGCTCAAGGAGCTTTATGCCGGTCTTTTCTCCTACGCCCGGTATCCCCGGGATGTTATCCGAGGAATCGCCCATAAGACCTTTAAGGTCAATGAATTGAACGGGTGTAAGATTATATCTTTCTATCATTTTATCATGGTCAAAAAGTTCAAAGTCTGTAACGCCTTTTTTTGTTATGAGTACCTTGGTAACATCTGTAGCTAGCTGAAGCGCATCCTTATCCCCTGTTACAATAAGAGGTTCCAGGCCTTTTTCCTCTCCCAATCTTGCAACAGTTCCTATAATATCGTCAGCTTCAAAGCCCTCCAGCTCCAGAATAGGAATATTCATCGCACCAAGAACCTCTTTCAAAATGGGCATCTGCATGGCAAGTTCAGGCGGCATAGGTTTCCTTCCGGCCTTATAATCCTTGTATTCAAGATGTCTGAATGTAGGTGCTTTTAAATCAAAGGCAACGGTAAGATATTCAGGGGCATAATCATCCCTTATCTTACCAAGCATATTGAGAAAACCATAAATGCCCTGAGTGTATATTCCCTCACGAGTAATCATCGGTCTCTGCATTGCATAATAGGCTCTGTTTATCAAGCTGTTTCCGTCAATAATGACTATCTTTTCTCCCATGAAAAATCTCCCTTATCAAGATATAATCTGAACTGCCATAATGATTGCGATTATAACGCCCACAATAGACTCTCCGCCCAGAAGTCCGGAAGCAATTATTGTGCCCTTGCCTTCCTTTTCAAAATCAGGCACAATTTTATCCACAGCAAAGCGAATGACTCCGCCGATGAAGGCAGTGGCGGACAGGTAGAACGGCAGATATACGCCTATTCCCAGAGTTATAACCGGGAAGTTCACGCAGTACAGCACCACAGCGGCAACCATGCCGATAATAAATGAAGGCATGTGGGATATTCCGCCTACCATGGCAGCAACCGCTGACGCCTGAGCAGCCGGGAACATTTCTCCTCCGAAAGCTTCCCCGCCGTATGCTTTAAGAATTACAGCCAGAATGACCACGGAAACAACTCCGCCGATGAGTGAACCAACAACCTCGGCAAGCCACTGTGCCTTAGGGTCGCTCTTGAGAATATGTCCGGCTTTAAAGTCATTCATCACATCTCCCACAAGTCCGCAGGCTATAGCAACAACTGCTGCCACATAGAAGGCTTCGATTTCCCCAATATTGGAAACAGCCTTTGCGGCCAGCAGAACTATTATACCGAAAATTTCCATAGGATTTATTCCTGACTGTCCCACGCACTGTGCCGACATGGAAGTTGCAAGCCAAGCACCTAAAATAGTCACAACGGAAGCAACAATTCCCATATCTGTCACGTATGTAAATACAGCCGCCAAAATAATCATAACAAAAGGTGCCCATCTCATATTTATGAAATTATCACCAAGTCTATCCTTTATAAACATGGAACCGAAGATATCCTTTGCTTTTGGTATGATTCCCTTAATCAGAATTCCTACCCCTGTACCAACCATAAGCCCTATACCAAGAGAGGATTTGATATTTGCAGCCACGGCGGAATCCCAAAGCCCAAGCTTTACACCGCCGATGAGAATTCCAAAATCACCGATTAAGGCTCCCAGAAACCACACCCCGATAACCACAGGGCCGATTATGTATCCTATGGAAACAAGCATTGGGGAGAACCATATTCCGGTCAGAGAACCGTAACCATTTATAAGTTTGCTGCTTAAGAGAGTTGCAGGAATTTTTGCAAACCAGTCTCTGAGTGCTGTAAACACCCCTGCAATACCCATGGAGATAAACAGAAGACCCGCTTTCTTTTTATCGTTATCTCCTACCACCAGTGTCGCAGCTGCAGCCTGTCCCATAGCATAGGGAAGTTCTTTGGTTTCTATGAAATACTTTCTGAAAAGTGCTGTAAAAATCAGCCCCAGAATTACCCCTCCCAGTGTTACTGTAAGAAGCACCGGAACAGAAAGTTCGGTATCGGGATTAAGCATCCATATACCCGGAATGGTGAAAGCCAATCCTCCGGCAACCATTGCTCCTGCAGACATTGCGGTCTGAGTTACATTGATTTCCTGAAGGTTGGTATTTCCCATGAGCTTGAGTACAAACATAGAAACAAGAACTACAAACATAATCGGCCATGGCAGTGAACTAAGCTTCAGAGCTATGAACATCGAGCTCATAGTGAGTATAATGCTGCCGACAGTGCCGATAATCAGTCCACGCACTGTAAGTTGTTTTTCGTTCATTTCTTTTACCTCTTTTAAATTGTATTTTTTATTTATCTTGTAAAGCTGTGTAATATCCAATTGCGACGCAGACCGCTCCGCCTATAATGTTTCCTACGGTCACCGGCAGCATATTGTTAACCAACATTCCTCCCCATGTCAGATTGGAAAGATCTTCGGAACCGATGCCGGAAATGCTGAGAAAAAGTTCGCTCTCTTTGGCAAAAATTCCTGCCGGAATAAAAAACATATTGGCAACGCAGTGTTCAAAACCCGCTGTCACAAACAGCCATATAGGAAAGAAAATAGAAAATATCTTTCCTACTGTTGTCTGCGCGCCTGTAGAAAGCCACACGGCCATACAAACAAGCCAGTTACACATTATACCGCTTACAAGTGCCTGTCCGAAATCCATATTAACCTTACCTGCGGCAATCCTCACAGTCATTGCTCCCAGCATTCCGTCACCTGCACCCAGACCTCCCGAGTAAGATACCATAACGGCTATCAGCACTCCTCCTATCAGGTTGCATATGTAGACTATCACCCAGTTTTTCAGCATTGAAGAAAGGGTTATTCGTCTGTGGACGACAGCTGCCAGCATAGTAGTATTTCCGGTAAAAAGCTCTGCTCCTCCGAGAACCACCATAATAAGCCCTGCTGTAAAAATCGTTCCCGAAAGGATCTTTCCAAGTCCGAAGGTTTCAGGATTTGCCAACAGATTAAATGACGCCATATTGGCGCCTGCACCTGCAAAAGCAATATAAACTCCGGCAAATATTCCAAAAATTATTAGTCTCTTCAGTGGCATTTTGCTCTTGACTTCTGCACTCTCCAATATCCTCTCAAGAATATCAGCCGGTTTTAAATGATTCATAATTTTTTCCTTTCCCTTATATGAAAAAATCCCAAATTACCGTTAAGGATATAATTGACGCCCTATCTTC
>SAMEA3663271__coassemble_1082_pt1 | contig 7305 bp, 5 predicted proteins | sample SAMEA3663271__metabat2_high_PE_028 | metagenome-assembled genome bin SAMEA3663271 (sample SAMEA3663271) | pig gut metagenome | biome: pig gut; feature: pig-associated habitat; material: faeces | place: China | collected 2013
AAGCCGCAATCCCTGCAACCTTCGTGGCTGTCAAGGCCTCTTTGTAAACTAGCACTCCCACTATGAGCAGAGCTATAGCCACAAAAATAGCCTGAACTATGTTCCCTACGGAAACCTCCCAGCCGGCCTTGTACATGAAGATGGCTCCCACCTCCAGCCCAACTACTGATAATCCAAGCACAAAAGGCGCCCAGTTGATACCCGCCAGCTGCTGTGAAACTGGCTCCCCGTTTCCGATAGTAAAGAACAGTGCAAGGGATACGGCAGCCCCAACCAGATAAGTTATGGTCATGCTGAAAAAAGAATCAACCTGAGCAGGCAGGGATTTGGCGGTTATGTGATAAAACACATTTGAGATTACCAGCATGCCGATAGGCCAGTAAAAATTGAACATTTTATTTCCTCCTCTATGAAAAAAGCGTCGCGGTCCGTATCTTCTAAGGCCTAACGATACGAATCACAACGCACAAAGTCGTTCTTACCCGGCGGCAAGATAATATGCATTTTTCTTTTTTATAGCACAATGTGGTGTGGCTGTCAAGTATCCACGGGAAAAGTCGACCATACGCATGCTGTAATCGTTGAAAATTAATATGTAAAGGTCGACAACTCTCTGTTGTACCACTTTTCAAGTCCTCGTCTCCCACAAAAAAGTCGACCTTTCGGTGCCGCAAACCATTGAAAAAAGACATATGAAGGTCGACTAAATGAGATAATATGTAACCGGTCAGGGGTTCTACCACATTTTCCGCACCTAAAGTGCTTAAATTTGTCGACCTACCGCATCTCAAAACCGTTGAAAACAGGTTCTTAATGGTCGACTTTTGACCAAACCATAATAAAGCCAGCCAATGAAAAACAAGAAATACTACAGGCTGCCCCATAAACCCGGGGGCAGCCTGCCTTAATACCATAATATTATTCTTCCAAATCCTTGTTCATGCAGCAGTTCTTATACTTCTTGCCTGAGCCGCATGGGCAAGGGTCGTTTCTGCCCACCTTAGGCATCTCCCTTCTGAAAGTCTCAGGCTTTCTCGCGTCCTGTGGCTTAGGAGCCTGCTGCGGCATCTGTCCGTGACCGCCCTGAGGCTGTCCGCCCTGGGCCGCTCTTGCCTGAGCCTGTGCCGCTTCCGAAGCAGCAGTATCCTTATACTCGTCTTTGCGGCCCTGTCCGCCCTTGATGACCGTCTTTCTCTCGGTGCTGGTGTTGATGGTGACGTTGAAGCAGTACCTTACGGTCTCCTCTCGGATATCTCCGATCATTTCCTCGAACATATCGAAACCCTCATTTGCATAAGCCACTGCAGGGTCAAGATGTCCCAGAGCGCGCAGTCCGATACCCTGCTTAAGGTCGTCCATAGCATCGATGTGATCCATCCAGCGGTTGTCAACAACCCTGAGCATGATCATCTTTTCCACTTCTCTCATGCGGTCAGCCCCGATTTCGGCTTCCTTCTCATCATAGAGTCTATGGAATTCAGCAACAGCATCAGCCTCAAGCTGCTCTGCCGTCAGATCATGTATAGCATCCTCATCATAATGAAGGCCCTCAAACCTGTCTGTGAGACGCTTCAGGTTCTTGTTCATCATATCAAGATCCCATTCCTCTGCAAACTTGCTGTCCACAGTCACAGGAACCACGATATTTTTAACCAGGTCGTCCATCATATCCAGAACGTAATCCTTCACATCGTCACCGAAAAGAACCTTGCGGCGCTGGTCGTAGATAACCTCTCTCTGCTTGTTCATTACGTTGTCGTACTGGAGAACGTATTTACGGATTTCGAAGTTACGGCCCTCAACCTTCTTCTGAGCGTTTTCGATGGTCTTGGAAAGCATCCCTGCAGCAATAGGTTCATCCTCCATGCCGAACTTATCCATGACATTCTGGATTCTGTCTCCACCGAAGAGCCTCATCAGATCGTCTTCCAGGGAAATGAAGAACTGGGTCTGCCCTGGGTCTCCCTGACGTCCGGAACGGCCTCTCAGCTGATTATCTATACGTCTTGACTCGTGTCTTTCGGTGCCTATTATGCAAAGTCCGCCCAGCTCTCTTACTTTCTGCTGTTCATCGGCTCTTTCTTCCTTATACTTGGCATGGAGCTCGTTGAAAACCTTACGAGCCTTAAGCATCTCGGGATCGTTTGATGTTACAAAGCTGGTAGCGAAGGAAATCTGCTCGTCGGTGTACTCAAGCTGCTTCATTTCACGCTTTGCCTCGAATTCCGGGTTGCCGCCCAGAATGATGTCGGTACCACGGCCGGCCATGTTGGTGGCAATGGTCACGGCTCCGAGGCGTCCTGCCTCTGCGACGATTTCCGCTTCCTTTTCATGCTGCTTGGCGTTTAGCACGTTATGCTTGATGCCTCTCTTTTTAAGCAGATTGCTCAGTCTTTCGGAGTTCTCTATGGAAATAGTACCTACCAGCACAGGCTGTCCTGTAGCATGAGCCTCTGCGATTCTGTCTGCGATGGCTTTGAACTTGTACTCTTCCTTGGCGAAGATAGCATCGTCCAGGTCTTCTCTGATAACCGGCTTGTTTGTAGGAATAACGACTACGTCCATGTTGTAGATGTCGCGGAATTCCTCTTCTTCGGTCTTGGCAGTACCTGTCATGCCCGCAAGCTTCTGATACATTCTGAAATAGTTCTGAAGTGTGATGGTGGCAAGTGTTTTGGACTCAGATCTTACCAATACGCCCTCCTTGGCCTCGATGGCCTGGTGAAGACCGTTGCTGTATCTTCTTCCGAACATGAGACGGCCTGTGAATTCGTCTACGATTACGATTTCCCCGTCCTTTACGATATAGTCCACATCACGCTTCATGATAGCCCTGGCTTTGAGAGCCTCCACAACGTGATGGTTGATTTCCATGTTTTCCGGGTCACCGAAGTTTTCGATGGTAAAGAACTTCTCCGCCTTGGCAACACCTGAATCGGTAAGACCTACTCTCTTTTCCTTTTCCTCGATGGTAAAGTCTTCGCCCGGCTTCAAGGTCTTGACGAATCTGTCGGCAATCTGGTAAAGCTCCGTGGAATCGTCTCCCTGACCGGAAATGATAAGAGGCGTTCTGGCCTCATCTATGAGGATGGAGTCAACTTCGTCGATGATGGCGTAGTTGAGTTCTCTCTGAGTCAGCTGACGCTGATATATAACCATATTGTCTCTCAGGTAATCGAAACCGAATTCATTGTTGGTCCCGTAAGTAATGTCCGCCTGATATGCAGCCTTTCTGGTCTTGTCGGAAATGCCGTGAATAACGCATCCTACAGTAAGGCCCAGGAAAGTATATATCTTTCCCATCCACTCCGCGTCACGCTTTGCCAGGTAGTCGTTGACGGTTACAATGTGCACGCCTTTGCCTTCCAGCGCGTTAAGATACGCCGGCAGTGTGGCAACCAGAGTCTTACCTTCGCCTGTCTTCATCTCGGAGATACGTCCCTGATGAAGGGCTATACCGCCGATTACCTGCACCTTGAAATGCTTCATGCCTACGCTTCTTGCCGCCGCCTCTCTGCACACAGCAAAAGCCTCAACCAGTATATCGTCCAGGGTCTCGCCTGCTGCCAGTCTTTCCTTGAACTCGGCTGTCTTGCCCTTAAGTTCCTCATCTGACAGAGCTGCCATGGTCGCATCCAGCGCCATTACCTGATCCGCTATTTTTTCAATCTTTTTCACTTCCTTGGTGTTGATGTCACCAAAGATTTTTTCCATAAAACCCATGTTTGGTTGTCCCCTTTCTGTCTTCTATTCCTCTTCCTCAAGTTCTGTTACTGTCATATTGATTTCCAGCGCCTTTCGCTGATCCGCCTTGGTTACGGTCACATCGAAGCGCTTGTAATCGGCCTCGTATACGAAGTGGTCACCCACACTCGGAAGCTTGTCAATCTGCAGCACAACCCAGCCATTAACCGTAGTGGCATCTATTTCCTCCTCCACATCGAAGTAGTCAAACATTTTGTCTATGTTGGTTCCGCAAAGAACCCTGTAGCTGCCGTCCTGCTGCTGCACGATATCCTGCAATGCCGCCGCATCATGCTCGTCATAGATTTCGCCGACCAGCTCTTCTATAATATCCTCCATGGTCACAAGCCCCGACGTGCCGCCATACTCATCGACTATAATGGCGATGTGGGTTTTCACCGTCTGGAGTCGCTTAAGAAGCTGAGCAATTTTCATGGAACCTGCGACAAAAATTACAGGCTTAACATATTCCGATATGGGCGTATCCGTGCCCTTTATGTAGTTGTGGAAATCCTTCTGGTTCAGAACTCCCACGATGTTGTCAAGGTCGTCCTCATATACCGGCAGTCTTGAAAAGCCGGTACTCAGGAAAAGTTCCGCAATTTCGTCCTGAGTTTCATCGATTTCAATGGCCTTTATATCAACTCTCGGCGTAAGCACATCCCATGCTTCCAGATCGTTGAACTCAATTGCATTCTGAATCAGCTCGCTCTGGTCCGTGTCTATGCCGCCCTCCGTTTCCGCCTCCTCGACTATGGTAAGCAGCTCGTCCTCTGTAATGGGATTTACACCGTCAGCGTTAAACAGCTTTGCCAGCAGCTTCTTCCAGCAGCCGAAAATCCAGTTTATGGGAGCCAGCAGCGCCATGAAAAATTTCAGAAAAGGCGCGCTGAACATGGCGAACTTCTCCGGACTTTCCTTAGCCAGACTCTTAGGTGAAATCTCGCCGAAAATAAGTACCACCACGGTTATCACTACGGTTGCGATGGTGGCTCCGTAGACAGGATAAAGCTCCATAAACAGCACAGTGGCTATAGCCGACATGGCTATATTTACTATGTTATTGCCCACCAGGATGGTGGAGAGCATTTTGTCAAACTTCTCCGACAGCTCCAGCACCTCTTTGGCTTTTTTGTTTCCGTCGTTGGCAAGGTTTTTTATACGGATTCTGTTTACCGAGGTAAAAGCCGTTTCCGTTGCCGAAAAGTACGCCGAAAAGATTACCAGAACGGCGATACCTATTATTTTATCCATTAAATATCCTCCATTTAAGAAAAATACAATTAAGCTTAAATAACAGCAGAAACATTATACCATTTATATGTTGGAAATAAAAGTGAAAAGACTGTGAAGACGCTATTTTTAGCAGTTTATTTTTGCTCGTCACCCTGTCGAAAAATGTTGGTTGACAACTCATTTTGCAGAAGTTATACTAATTTTAGCGAAATAAGCCGAAAAAAACAAGGAAGGAGCCTCATGATATGTCTACCAAACTTTCTCTTCTGGAAGTGCTCAGCCAAAACATCGGGCAGTATATTTCCGGACAGGAGCTTGCCGATGTACTGGGTATTTCACGCAATTCCGTTTGGAAGGCGGCGGCCAAGCTGAAACAGCAGGGATATAACATAGAAAGCATGTCGGGTACAGGGTATCGCCTGATAAGTGCAAGCGATATACTCAGCGAGGATTATCTCAGAGAAAGCATTACGCACCCTTGCCGCATTCAGGTTCTGGAAAAGGTGGACTCCACCAACAACGCAGCCAAGCTTATTCAGGATTGTGAGCCGCCGCGTATTATTGTCGCCAACGAGCAGACCGGCGGACGAGGCAGACTTGGGAGAAGTTTTTACTCTCCGGCAGGAACCGGACTCTACATAACCATTGCCTTCCGACCGACCTTCGGACTGGACAGGGCCATGCTCACCACTGCAGCAGCTGCTGTAGTGGTCTGCCGTGCCATAGAGAAGGTTTCAGGTCTGAGGCCTAAAATCAAATGGGTGAACGATATATATCTGGGTGAAAAGAAGCTTTGCGGTATTCTTACCGAAGCAGAGTCTAACTTTGAAACAGGAACCATAGAAAAGATAATTGTAGGTATCGGCGTCAATTGTTTTAAAGCTTCCGTACCCGAAGAGCTTGTGGATACAGTCGCTTTTATGGAAAATCCTTCGAAGAATTTTTCGAGAAACGAACTTGCCGTTGCTATCGCCAATGAATTCTTCGATGTTATGGAACACTTCGACAAACAGGCTTTGCTGAGAGAATACAAAGCACGCTCATTCATTCTTGGAGAACAGATCAGAATCTTTAATCCTGCCATCGCACGTTCAATGGGAATGCCGCCGGCAAAAGAAAAAGAGGGCATCAGAGCCCGCGCTATCGATATTGATGAAAACGGGGGTTTAGTGGTGGAATTTCTGGAAGGTCGCCGCTCCAGAGAAATGGAGACACTGACCACAGGAGAAATCACCATAAGAAAGACAAATGACTAATACTAAAACAAACTTAAGATACTTTATTCTGGCAGCTCTTTTTGCCGCTGTAACTGCGGTGTGCTCATGGATAAGCGTGCCCCTGCCTTTTACACCTGTGCCTATAAACCTGGCTACCCTTGCCGTATTCATGGCGGGCGGCCTGCTGGGTCCTAAATACGGACTTATGGCAGAATGTGTCTATGTACTCTGCGGAGGCTTCGGACTTCCTGTTTTTGCAGGCTTCAGAGGGGGCCCTTCCGTTCTGGTCGGTGCTACAGGCGGCTTCATCGCAGGTTATCTGGTATGCGCACTTGTTGTGGGTATTCTGGTGGAAAAAATATATAAAGCGGGCATCAATGGTACCCGCCGAATTATTCTTGTTATAATCAGCCTGGCAGCCGGCCTCTTTTGCTGTTATGCCCTGGGAATGGTATGGTTCATGCATCTGACAGGCTCCGGACTTGCAGCAGGTCTCATGAGCTGTGTGGTGCCTTTCCTCATTGGCGACGGTCTTAAAATCGCACTGGCAACAGTGCTTATCGACAGGCTGCGGAAGGTTCATATGTTAAATTGATTATAATCGCAGCCACACTGCAAACGGCAATGTCCGATGTTGTAAAAAAATCGTTTCAGGTCAAATTTTAACAACGCCGATAAAAAAGACAGGCAAAACCAGAATATCGTTCATACTTCACCTGTCTTAATCTCAAAAACCACCACGAAAGTAAGACCACTATAAAGGTCAAACCACCAGAAAGGTTAGAGTATCTCTTTTTTTGTACTATTTAATCGTTCCGTCCGGATTGAAAACCGGCAGCTTTTCGAGGAAAATAATGTCGTCTCTGTCAGCAGCTCCGCCTTCTGCCAGAACTGCCATTCTGCCTACAATATTTCCACCCGCCCTGTTCACCAGAAGCTCAATGGACTTAAGGGATTCTCCTGTGCTGATAACATCATCTACGATAAGAACTCTCTTTCCCTTCATTAGGTCAATTTCTTTCTGTCCGATGCACAGTGTCTGAATGTGTGCTGTGGTTATTGAGTCAACCTCGGTTGTAATGATATTATCCATGTAAACCTTCGGACC
>SAMEA3663271__coassemble_1102_pt1 | contig 7212 bp, 5 predicted proteins | sample SAMEA3663271__metabat2_high_PE_028 | metagenome-assembled genome bin SAMEA3663271 (sample SAMEA3663271) | pig gut metagenome | biome: pig gut; feature: pig-associated habitat; material: faeces | place: China | collected 2013
GGTTATGACAAGTCCCAGATTCGCAACCTCAACATCGGGCTGTATTATCGCGTGAGTGCCCACAAGAATATCAATCTTTCCTGATTTAAGGTCATCCAGTATTTCTGTGCGTTCCTTAGCTTTGGTGCTTCCCGAAAGCAGTCTTACATTAATCCCCAGAGGCTCAAAATGCTTTTTTAAAGTGGACATGTGCTGCTTTGCCAGCAATTCTGTAGGTGCCATCATTACAGCCTGAAAACCGCCTTTTATCGTCTTGTACATGGCCAGTTCGGCCACGGCCGTTTTTCCCGAACCTACATCACCCTGAACCAGACGATTCATGGCTCTGCTGCTTTCAAGGTCCGACTCAATCTGCTTCAGCGTCCTTTTCTGACCCTCTGTAAGTTCAAATGGGAGCGCATCCAGAAAGGGTCTGAGAGAAATTCCTCTACCCACGGATACACCCTGTTTTGACGACTCCCTGTTTCGTTTGATATAAAAGAGCCCGCACTGAAGGGTCAGGAGCTCCTCAAAAATAAGGCGATATCTGCTCTCGAGCACAGGCCTTTCCGCCATAGGAAAGTGTATATTCTCTATGGCATATGCCGGGTCGCACAGGTTGTTTTCTCTTACTACAGATTCCGGAAGCCATTCTTTTATCTCCTTCGCCGCTTCCCTTACCGCAAGCTGCATAGAACGCATCTGTCCCTGATAAATTCCTTCTGTCAGCGGGTATACGGGAAAAAGTCCCCTGACATCGTCCTTGTCGCCTGTGGTATGAAATTCCGGATGTGCCATCTGGCGGCGTCCGTTGTTTAAGGTTATTTTTCCGAAAAGCGTCAGGGTCTGTCCGGGCTTAAAATAGTCTGACAGATATTTTGCATTAAAAAAAAGCAGCTCAACACTTCCTGTGTTGTCCTCCGTCAGAACGCGCAGCAATCGTTTTTTGCTGTAGGGATTACCGCTCATCTGCTTTGTTACCACTTTTACTTCCAGGAGCACATCCTGATTAAATGGCGCCTCCATTATTGTAACAGGATAGCGTCTGTCCTCATACTTTCTTGGGAAAAGGTAAAGAAGATCCTCAACAGTGTGTATATTCATTTTTCCAAGAAGCTCAGCCCGTTTTTTGCCAACGCCTTTTACGACTGTTACGCTGTCAGACAGCTTTAATTTTTTTTCAGAGTCCATATTCCCTCACGATTTCTATATTTCTCTCGGCAATCTTTTTTGATTTGACGCCGACTATCTTAAGAATTATCTGACCTTGTTTGTCAGGAAGCATAATCTTCATCTGTTGCTCCAGGCTGTCGAGAACGGCAGTGCAGTTTTCCTTTATGCTGGCGCCAAAGGACATTATTACAAAAAATTTCAGGTAATAACTCTCTGCTGTTTCCCTTATGAAAATATTTGAAGCAAGCTCTCCCGTGGAGACTTTCTGATCTATTCCGCCCAGAATTTTTCCTCTTTCGGAAGAGCAAAGCACCTTGCCCCCTGTCTTTGCCACAGCTGACAGTACAGCCTTGGCGAAGATTGTATCGTTCAATTTTATCTTTCCGTATTGCGTACTCCTTTCAAGGGACATTTTCCCCCTCCTTTTCCTGCTTATCAAGCCTTCTTTTCGTTTAATCCTGTCTTTAATATACCACATTTTTGCACACTTTCCTATGTTTTTTCATAGAATGTATGGGGTGTAAGAAATGAATAACAATTTCCGTAAAAAAAAGTGTTTTGACATATATAAAGAGACCAAGGATATCGGATTCGTGCTTCTGGTTTTCGGTGCTGTGACAATATGCGCCTTTTTCCTCCCTCCAAAAGCATGGATCATTCTCCTTGGTGTTTTACTTATCATATGCGGTTTTACTTTGCTCAAGCGCTGATGTTTTTTCAGACATGAAAAAAGAACTCACATAATGCGAGTTCTCTTAGTTCCTTTTTTAATTAAATGGCACGGTTTACTTTATTGGATCTGATGCATCTTGTGCATACATTAGCTCTTCTGACTGTTCCGTTTTCATCAACAACTCTTACAGTCTGGATATTAGCGTTCCATTTTCTTCTTGTGTGTCTCATGGAGTGAGAAACATTGTTTCCTGAAACCTGTCCCTTACCGCAAATTTCACATTTCTTTGACATCTACCGCACCTCCTTTAATATATTTAAGCCGTAGCATTTTTTCTTAACTTATCTGTCCGCACTCGAACACAAGATAGTATAACATAAACAATCCCTGTATTTCAAGCATTTTTTTCTATTTTAATAATATTTTTCTGCCAGAGTCAGCTCACCGCTGCTGCGCGTAAGATTCATATCTATCACTCGCTGGTTTCTGCTTCCTCTGAATTGTAAGGTCAAATCTCGTTCTTCAAGCACAAACCTGCCGTCAATAAGAATATCTGTAAGTTCCAAAAGCCCTTTTATCCACTTGTCCTTCTCTGTCATCTGCAGCAGTTCTTCATAGGTAAAGCCTGTATACGTGACTATATTAAGCCCCCGTTCCTTTACCTGAACCGCCAGGTTGTAAAAGGCCTCCGGCTGACACATAGGCTCACCGCCGCTGAAGGTAACGCCATCCAAAAGAGGATTCTGATCTATTGCATCCATAATTTTGGAAATTTCGCAGTCATATCCGCCGGAAAAATCATGGGTTGCCATGTTATGGCAACCCTTACAGTCGTGTGGACATCCCTGACAAAAGACTGTAAATCTGAGCCCGGGCCCGTCAACTATTGATTCTCTTACAACTCCGGCAATTCTTATCGCATCCTTTTTATCTGCCATCAATATTGCCTCCGTGTATCTTTAAAACATCTTAAAGCTGTTCCAACTGACCTTCTGTCATATCATGCTTTACACGATCCTTTTCCTCGGCTCGCTTGGCATTATTCCAGTGATCCATGGTTCCTACCAGATATCCGGTAATTCTTCTGATTCTTTCGAAGCCTACATCACCCTCGCCTTCTTTTCTGTGACACTGAGGGCACTCATTATCGATGATTCCTGTGTATCCGCAGCAAGGGTCTCTGTCGACAGGATGGTTTATGGATCCGTAACCGATTCCCGATTCCTTCATACATCTTACAACCTTTTCGAAAGCATCAAGGTTCTTAAGCGGGTCACCATCCAGTTCGATATATGAAATATGTCCGCCGTTGGTCAGTTCATGATAAGGTGCTTCAAGTCTGATCTTTTCAAAAGCATTTATATCATAATATACAGGAATATGGAAGCTGTTGGTATAGTAATCTCTGTCTGTCACTCCAGGTATTTCACCGTATTTAGCCCTGTCGATTTTTACAAATCGCCCTGACAGCCCTTCTGCAGGAGTGGCAATAAGTGACCAGTTAAGACCTGTCTTTCTTGCTTCCTCATCCATACGCTTTCTCATGTAGCCTACGATTTCAAGACCGAGATTCTGAGCCTCTTTGGATTCTCCGTGGTGAACTCCCAGGAGGGCTTTCAGACACTCTGCCAGACCAATGAATCCTATAGTGAGAGTACCGTGCTTGATAACCTCTTCAATGGTGTCATCAGGCCCCAGCTTGTCTGAATCAATCCAGATTCCCTGCCCCATAAGGAACGGGAAGTTCTTTACCTTCTTCTGTGCCTGAATCTTATATCTGTCATTAAGCTGGTCTATAGCCAGATCAATCATTCTGTCCAGACTCTCGAAGAACATGTCCACATCGCCCTTTGCCTTGATAGCAAGTCTAGGCAGGTTGATGGAAGTAAAGCTCAAGTTTCCTCTGCCCGTTACGATCTCTCTCGTAGGGTCATAAACATTACCGATAACACGGGTTCTGCATCCCATGTACGCGCATTCGGTGTTAGGATCTCCCTCCACATAATACTGCTTATTAAACGGCGCATCAAGGAAAGAGAAATTAGGGAAAAGTCTCTTGGCTGATACTCTGCATGCCAGTTTGAACAGGTCATAGTTAGGATCCTCAGGATTGTAGCTGACACCCTCTTTAACTTTGAAAATCTGAATAGGGAAGATAGGTGTCTCACCGTTTCCAAGTCCTGCCTCTGTAGCCAGCATTACGCTTTCCATTACCAGTCTGCCTTCAGGGGATGTATCGGTTCCGTAGTTGATTGAGCTGAACGGAACCTGCGCACCTGCCCTTGAATGCATTGTGTTAAGGTTATGTATGAGAGCCTCCATAGCCTGATAAGTCTTCCTTCTGATTTCCTTATCAGCAAACTTGGCAGCCCTGTCCTGCATCTTCTTTGCTTCTTCTTCAGGAACGATTTTCTTGAGTTCTTCAAGCTCGAGTGCCTTATAGTTGTTATCCCATGCCATACAAGGATATACTCCTGCTTCATCCTCGATTTTCTTGCCGAGAGCCTTCATTCTGTCCACACCGTCATCTATGTCCTCAAGAAAATCGAGCATTTTGCCCAAGTTGGTGAGATAAAGCTTCTTATATGTTTTCTTCACTCCGGGAGCCATTCCGTAATCGAAGTTCGGCACGGACTGTCCACCGTGCTGATCGTTCTGGTTTGACTGGATAGCGATACAAGCCAAAGCTGCGTAGCTTTCGATGTCGTTAGGCTCTCTTAAATGCCCGTGACCTGTAGAGAAGCCGTCTTTCAGCAGTTTCACAAGGTCAATCTGACAGCAAGTCATTGTCAGAGTATAGAAATCCATGTCGTGAATGTGAATATCACCCTGCTCATGTGCCTTTACATGCTTAGGGTCAATTACATACATCTTGTAAAATTCCTTGGCTCCTTCGGAACCGTATTTAAGCATAGTGCCCATGGCGGTATTTCCGTCAATGTTGGCATTTTCACGCTTGACGTCGTTATCCTTGGCTTCCTTGAAAGTAAGGTCCTCATATATCTTCATGAGCTTGGTGTTCATGTCCCTTACTCTGGTACGTTCTGCTCTGTAAAGGATAAATTCCTTGGCAGTACGGGCGTGTCCGTTTTCGATCAGGATTTTTTCTACTGCATCCTGAATCTGCTCTACGGTAGGTACGCTATTATGACATACCTCCAGAAGGTATAACTCGACCTGTCTTGCCAGGTACATAGACATCTCTCTGTCCCTGCCACCGAGAACCTGGGCTGCCTTAAAAATGGCATCGGCGATTTTGTTAACATCAAAGTCTACTGTTCTGCCGTCTCTCTTAACGATCTTCTTAATGCTATCCATACTTTGCTCCCTTTCCTTTAGTAATCTTCTATTTCTATTTTTTTATTTTGCATTAACGCTACCACTACATCTAGTGGGTGCATTAAAAATATACTACTAAATGGGCCAGGTGTCAACAGCAAATTATTTTTCCGTGGAATCTTTTTTTGCAAAATACTCATCCCTCAGCATGGACATGAGGTGCAGATCAATGTATTTTCCATCCTTTTTGCCGCCATGACGCATTACTCCCTCATATTGAAATCCTACCTTGAGATAAAGGTGTGATGCAATTTGGTTTCCCGTAAAATGATCCAGGGTAACTCTTTCCCTGTTCAGGTCTTCAAAGGCCAGTTTAAGAGCTGCCCGCAGAGCTTCCTCTCCCAGTCCGGTCCCCCTGATGGCTTTGTCCGCTATATATATTCTTGTAATATCAAGGGAATCATAGTGATTGTCTATATTGCTGATATATATTCGTCCTATAGGCTTGTCATCTTCTTTAGAACATACAGTGAGCTGTATTTTATCCTCATCCTTCTGCCTGTCTATGAATTCTGTAACCACCTCGCGATAGTCTCTTTCTTTATCTATAGTAAAGAACTCAGTAACAGTTTCCATCTGTTCCCATTTTGCAAAGTATTCGCAGTCGTCAAAAGTACTTTCTCTCAGGAAAATTCTCTTCATTTCAACTTTCTTCATCTTCTTCACTTCCCTTTTACATAAATTTATGGTATATTTATCTTTGAAATTTTTCATTTTATATTATAGTATAAAAAAAGGTGAATTGGAATGAGTATTTTAAAGAACAAAAAAACAGTAATTGCTGCTGCAGCCATTTTGGTAATAATCATCTTGGCTGTCGGGGGATTTTTTTTATTCGGTTTAAACCGCGAAGAAGAACCTTCACTGGATGATATAATAGGAGACAAGCTTACCGCCTACGAAACTGACCTCCTGGATTCCCTTGAATCTATGGAGACAAACGAAGATGTTGCTGCGTATCTCACAAATTGGGGGAAAAATAAAAAAATAGACACAACACGTGATTACTTTGGAAATGTAATATTTAATATAAAGGCAGCAAAAGAACATAAGGAGGAGTCACCTTGCATCTTACTGTGCGGATACGATGCAGATAATATGGGAGACTACACCGAATCAATGGCTGTCGCTCTCACAGTTGCCAAAAACAGCGAGAATAACTGCAAATATAAAGTAATTTTTTCTCCTGAGACCGATGGAAAAAAAACGGGCATAAGCGCCCTTTCCGCTTCGTTGTTCTCCGACGATACCCAGGTGTTCTGTCTCGGAAAATCAGGAACGGCAAAGGTATCTCAGGTTACGGGCGGATACCGTCAGTATGAGCTTTCTGAAAAGCTGAAATTCACCTCCCCTGAATTTGATAAAGCATATAAAATAAAGATAAAGAATGTACCATCTGAATTAATAGGCAGCAAGATGGGAAGCAAACCAAACGCTATCAAGACTATTGGGAACCTGCTAGCCAACTTTAAATCCACATCAATGCTTTTTGAAATATCCGGCTTTTACGGCGGTAAAAGTGCAAATACTATACCTTCATCTGCGGGAATTACACTTGTTATAAACAGTTCCGATTCCTCCAAGTTCGAAAGTAAAATGGATAAAGCCATCGAAAAATTTATGGAAAAGTATTCCGAAGATTATCCTGAAATCGAATATACTTACGAGGAAACGGATTTGCCGTCAGCCGTACTCACAGGGGACGAAACTGATAATATTGTAAGTCTTATGTATACTGCTCTCAACGGTGTATATAACAAGGACGATGACGGAAATGTTGTGGCAATAACGAATATAGGCAGAATATCATCAAAGGACGAGCAGCTGAAAATCAATGTTTCTGCAATGAGCAGCAGCAAAGATTTCCTTGATGAAATAACAGATTCCTACCGTACTATTTGCGGCCTTTGCGATGTAAAATACAAATGTGTTGAAAAATACAACATATATAACGGAGAAGGTCTTGGAAAAAATGTTGCATTTCTCAAGAAGTTTGAGGAAGCCTTCCTCGATTTTACCGGAAGCTCCGAAATGAAGGTTGAAAAAAC
>SAMEA3663271__coassemble_1103_pt1 | contig 7206 bp, 8 predicted proteins | sample SAMEA3663271__metabat2_high_PE_028 | metagenome-assembled genome bin SAMEA3663271 (sample SAMEA3663271) | pig gut metagenome | biome: pig gut; feature: pig-associated habitat; material: faeces | place: China | collected 2013
GCGTTTCAGGTTACAAAAATGTATAAAATGCAGGTACAGCACTGTTGCAGACCTGTCGCAAGCGGAAAATCTATGCAATGCTGCTGCTTTTCCAGCCCCCAACGAGTGTCCCCCATTTAACTGAGACCCCAATTAACTTTGGTTACCCATTTTTTTAGGCAATTTCAGATATGCATTGGAACAAATGCTCTGTACCTCTGCTTTACCGCATCCTCTTTACCTGCGCAAAAGACAAGCAGGAGTAATGCAGAGGTCTACGAAACCCCTATTCCCCAGTTCAAATCTGGGTGTCGCCTCCATAAAAAAGCAGAGCCCATCAGGACTCTGTTTTTTTATGCTTTTGTCATTGTTATACTGAGTTTAGTCTAATTGCTTGCCAATATACACGCTTATTTGTTCATAAACATATTTTGCATTTTCAATTTGCTCTTTAGTTTCATCTTTACTGGCAATAAACATATCATCATAATCAGAAGCATTACGAATTGTAAATGCTGCCCCTATCATCTGCGACACCTCGGCAGGTATAGACCCACTTTTAATGTATATTTTTCGGAATTCTGAAATCACCCCACTGTGTTTTGATGAATCAACACTTTTTAATGCAAGCGCGGCACGTATTGCGTGGAATATTGCATAGTAAGCCCTATTATTGGCGGCACGAAAATGTCCATCATCAAATAATTTTTCAGCACATTGTAAATCTTCTTGCGATCTTTCAAGACGGTATTTTGCATAATCCACCTGCTGCTGACTGTATTCAGGCAATCTTCACACCCTCTCTCTGCACATTCTGATAATACGGTGACACCGAAAGATAATTCTCAAAAACTTCATAACTCTGAAGAACCGGGGCCAAAACCACCTCATATTCCAGATCCAGTCTGTCTGCAACTGCAAAGATTTTCTTTCTTTCCTCGGCTAGTTTCTCCGATGGTACATTAAGCAGCAACATAATATCTATATCGCTGTCTTCTTCATAATCCCCTCTGGCACAAGAGCCATAGAGCAAAGCAATCTGAAGTTTATTTCCATAGATCCTTTTAACTTCTTTAGCAAATAATTCGGTAACTTCCTTAATTTTTTCTGCTGTCATTCCTAGGCTCCTTTCCTTTTACTCCCCTAGTTTGATTTTAGTATATCACATTTGCTAAAATTTCTCCAACAATATTTCTTGTTGGAACAATTGCTGTATGATACAATGTCATAACACCAAAGCCGCCAAAGGTCAATCCTCAGGCGGCTTTTCTTCTAAGTCTATTGAATTATCTGTCCCAGCTTACCGGTCAGGTAATCGCTTCTTATCATGGAAAGGTTGTTGAGAAAAATAACATCGTCAACCTTCTTTTCCTTTGCCAGCTCAATCACGTTTCCCTCCCAGTAGCGGTAATCCACCACATAGACCTTTTCGTAGTGGTCCACCAGGAAAGGTACGAAGGCATTGCCGAAGGATTCCTTCACAACCACACAGCTTGAACCATCCTGAAGATTTTTATTCGTAATCACCGTAAAAGGATTGTCGCCCGCAATGAATGTGCTGTATTTGATAGACGCCGGATAGTCCGTCACATCGTGAATCACATCCCAGGAATTGCTGCTTCCCGTGGTCGTTGTATAGACCAAGGAAGTATCAGGACTTATAGGATAATAAGCCTTGATGGTATCAGGGTTCTTTTTCAGTACCTTGTTCTTGTTTGTATCGTTATAAAAAGAGCCGAGAAAGCCCTCAAATTCCACAGAATCACGGCGGTCAAGGCTGATAGGAATAACGCCTTTGGCATTGCAGAAAGCCTCATATCCGTAATATGCGCCCAGAGCCGTCCAGTGATGGTCCGTTCTGAAATAGATGTATTCATTTCGGTGCTTCATCAGATTGTCGTACATATTGACAGCTTTTACATCTTCTGAAAGCTTATCTATAATGTTATTCACAGCCTTCTTTTGACTTGAAGATGATATCTTGTCGTAATAATTATCGGGCAAAGCTATTCCCGAACTCAGCGGAATTATCACATCATAAACATCTGCACTGCCGGCAAGCTTTTTTGCTGCGGTATTTATATAGGATGCGTATTTTTCCGCCGTCTTGTCGGAATATGAGTACAGCTCAAAGGCAGTGTCGCCTATAAGCACCACATTTCCGAAATCCTTAACTGAAGCATTGGACTCTATTGCCGGATAAGAGTCATCTTTAGCCTCCCCTTCGGCATTTTCCGTCTCAGCTCCGTCAACTTCTTCTCCCTGTCCCTGAGAATTCAAGGCTCCGTTTTCGCCATCGCTGCCTGCTGATACCTCGGTAAAGCTTTCCTCGATTATCGCTCCGGCATTTTCCGTATCGGAGGTCACACAAAAGACAACATACCTGCCCTTTTGAATCGCTTCCGAATTCTGTATTTTATCGGCCTCCTTCGGTATATAGTCCTTGAAGGAACCCTGAAGGTCTGCCAAATATGAATTAACGGTTTCCAGCGCTTTCACTGCGTTTTCCTCGGTATCAGTTTTGAATATGCCAAATGAATCTGCATAAGAGCCGTTTCCCATATACATTATTTTTGTTTCGGCACCTTCAAAATCTATGAAATTCCCCACCTTTTCTTCCTGTACCTGATAGAGCTCACAGTCAAAATTCACCTCGGAAAGAAGTCTTCCTGCCAGCTTTACCATATCCAGGCTGTAAGTTTTGCCGCCTCCACATGAAGCCAAAGCCACCACAGCTACTGCTACTACCGCTGTTATCACTAATATTTTTAATACCCCTGTTTTTTTCTTCATCTTTGTCTTCCTTGCTCCAAAAATCATTTTATTTTGTCGATCACCTGACCCGGTATTGTAAACTGCAAGCAGCCCATATACATAGGTGCTACATCTCCCTCGTTAAAGGCTATTACGATTTGTCCGTTCTCATCTATATAAAACTGCTGGTCTTTCTCTATTTCAATGAATTCAAATCCTTTAGCAGGGTCATCATCCTCGATATCCACCCAGTACATCTTGTCAGGGTCATTCTTAATCTGCTGACGCATCTGCTGTTTTATATTTTCACTTATAGGAGTGATGTAATCAGCACCTTCAGGGAAAAGATCCGAAAGTGTCATCTCCTTTTCATCGGAAATTCTTATGGTATAGTAGTGGTCCTGCTGAAAACCGCTGCCCGACCCCTGATATGTTATCAGCTTCAGGGTAAAATATTCAGGTGCCGTACTCAGTATTTCATAGTCAACTTTGATTTCAGAGCGGCCCCATTCATCTTCCTTTGCGGACTCAAACCGTTCCACCCATTCTTCTGCGATGGCACTTATCTTGCCGTTTATTGACTTTGCTGCCTCACTGTCTGATTCAATCTCAGGAATATTCACTTCCGCTCTGAAGCGGTCGTCCATATAATGATAATCCCTGATGGTGATTACCCGGAAAAATTCTCCTACCACCGGCAGGCTGCTCATTGCCTGTGCCGCCCCCGCACTTACGTTAGGCAGGAGTACCAAAAGGCAAATAAAAGAAACTGCAACCATTCTCATCAACGCCTTCCGACGGGCTCGCACAGCATGCAGTTTGTCCTCTTTTGCTCTTACGATGGCCTCTTTGACCCTTTCCAGACACTCCTCCGGTGTCTCTATGCCTTCTCTTGCTTTTTTATCCATAAATTCTCCTACGCCGACATAGAAAGCCTGAGCTTTTCTATTGTCCTGTAAAGCTTGCTTTTTACCGTATTCAAATTCAAGCCCATAGCTTCTGCAACTTCTTCCAGCTTAAGTCCCTGAAAAAACCTGAGCTGCACTATTTTCCTTTCATCCGGTGAAAGCCTTTCCAAGGCATTGTAGAGGTCCATCTCCTCTGCACAGCCGGCACTGTTATCGTAAGAGCCGATATATGACTCCATCTGAATACTGTTTTCAGCAAAAAAATCTCTCTTGCCCCGGCAGAAGCTGAAAACCTCGTTAAGCATAATCCTATAAATCCATGTGGCAGCATGCTCTTCATTTCTGAGGGTTTCCGATTTCAGAATCGCCTTATATGCGCCCTCCTGAACGATGTCAAGAGCGTCAGCCTCGTTATGAACATATCCCAAAGCCAAATGGTAATATTTACGATAATTCTCTATAAGAACATTTTCTACAGCCCGTTCTTTTGCAGTCTGAATCACCTGATATATCTCTCCCTTTTCTTTATATTCTGCAGACTTTCCATCTAATCATATATATTAGATGCACTCGCCATCTGATTAGTTTCATAAAAAATGTTTACAGGCACACTTTTTTTCACAGTCATGAAATCACTTCCGACCTCACATTCATATGCCAGAATTTCCACTCCGTGTTTTGATGCTTCTCTGAGAGCATCGCCGAATTCGCGATGGGTCTGGTCATTAGGCCTGAACTCTTTCATTCCCTCCATCTGGATGATAAAAACTACGTAAGCATTATATCCGGACTCTGCCGCCCTGATAAGCTCTTTTATATGTTTTACACCTCTTTGGGTTGGCGCATCCGGAAAGCTTGCAATTCCTTTATCCTCAAGGGTTACGCCCTTTACCTCTATAAATGCCTTATGACCGTGTTCGTCCTCTGCGTAGAAGTCAAAGCGCGAATCTCCGAAGGTTTTCTCCGCTCTTACGGACAGAGGTCCCCTCATTTCCCAAAGCTTTATGGTGCCATCCTTAAGTGCCTCGCAGGCCGCCTTGTTTGGTGCCTGTGAGTCCATGTTAATCATCAAAGTTCCGGAGTCAGTCTCCTTTTCCACACCGATCAGAGAATATCTCATCCTGCGGCTGCCCATCCGCCCTTCAAAATCCTCCAGATACACAGCGGCTCCCGTAATCAGAAGTTCCCTGCACCTTCCCGTGTTCTTTACATGTACTCTCACGGTCTCATTTCCCACTCGGCAGACCGCCACAAACCTGTTTGGTCTTTCAATAAATTCCGCTTTAATTATTTTCTCATATCTCATGTAAAAATAATACCAAAGATTGATGACAATTAACAGTTTTTTTTGTATAATATAGCTTGTATTTATTGTCAATTAAACAAAACTGTTCAAAAGGAGATTTTATGATGATTGCACCCGATCGCGTAGCATTTACGATTTTCGGACTTGATGTGATGTGGTACGGCCTTCTCATAGGCTTCGGCTTTCTGCTGGCTACATTAATATCTTATAAAAGGGCTCCCAAACATGGTGTAGAGCCGGACTTCATTCTTGATCTGATTATATGGATGATTCCTTCAGCCATAATCGGTGCCAGAGCATATTATGTGATTTTTTCCTGGGACGAGTTCTCGGGAGATCTCATGAAAATTTTCGCTGTTCGAAGCGGCGGTCTTGCCATTCACGGCGGCCTGATTCTTTGCTTTATCGTAGGATATTTCGTATGCAGACACTACAAGCAGAGTTTCATTGCCACAGCTGATCTTGCCGCTGTGGTCATTCCTCTGGCACAGGCTATCGGCCGCTGGGGCAATTTCTTTAACGAGGAGGCGCACGGGGGCCCTACAGACCTTCCGTGGGCACAGATTATAGACGAAGTGGGTTATCACCCTACTTTCCTCTATGAGTCCATCTGGTGTTTTCTGCTTTTCCTGTTCCTGCTCTGGTTTGATAACCATCGCCGCAGTTTTGACGGTCAGATAATTTCACTGTATATGATACTTTATTCTGTGGAAAGGTTCTTCGTGGAGGGGCTTCGAACGGACAGTCTGATGATAGGGCCTCTGAGGCAGGCTCAGGTTATCAGTTTGTGTATTATTGCCGCAGGACTGGGGCTTTACTTCGTTATGAAGAAAAAACATATTGAAAATAAAAGTAAGGAGAATATATAACAATGAAATTAGGTATTGTAGGCTTGCCTAATGTAGGCAAAAGTACTCTTTTTAACGCCATAACCAAGGCCGGCGCTGAAGCTGCAAACTACCCCTTCTGCACCATCGAGCCGAATGTAGGCGTGGTAACGGTTCCTGACGAACGTGTCACTAAACTTCACGAAATATACAAATCAAAGAGGACGATTTATGCCACCATCGAATTCTGCGATATTGCAGGTCTTGTAAAAGGCGCATCCAAAGGTGAAGGACTGGGTAACAAGTTTCTGGGACATATCCGTGAAGTTGAGGCCATCGTCCATGTAGTTCGCTGCTTCGCCAACGATAACATCGTTCATGTAGACGGCAGAATCGATCCGGCATCGGACATCGATACCATCAACACTGAGCTTCTGCTTTCTGATATGGAAATCCTTGACCGCCGTATCCAGAAAACATCAAAAATGGCCAAGGCGGACAAACAGCTGCAGTCCGAACTTGACCTTCTCAACAGAATTTATGCTTGGCTTGGCGACGGCAAAAACGCCCGTGCTATGGACCTTGACGAGGAAGAAGATGCTTTTGTCAAGACCTTAGGGCTTCTTTCCTATAAGCCTATCATCTATGTGGCCAATGTGGCTGACGATGAAGTTGCCGATGCAGACAACAATCCATATGTTCAGCAGGTTCGCAAAATTGCCGCTTCTGAAGGTGCTGAGGTTGTTGTTATCTGTGCTGAAATTGAAGCCGAGTTTGCAGAACTTGACGACGAAGAGAGAACCATGTTCCTTGAGGAACTGGGAATCGAAGAATCCGGTCTTGATAAGCTGATTAAGGCATCCTACTCACTGCTCAATCTGATTTCCTTCCTGACCGCCGGCGAGGACGAATGTCGTGCCTGGACCATCAGGCGCGGAACCAAGGCTCCGGGAGCTGCCGGAAAGATTCATACCGACTTTGAAAGAGGTTTTATCAGAGCTGAAACCATCGCCTATGACAAACTCATGGAAGTGGGCGGAAGTCTGGCAGCCGCCAAGGAAAAAGGCTTTATCCGTTCCGAAGGCAAGGAATATGTGATGCAGGACGGAGATGTGGTTAACTTCCTGTTTAATGTTTAAAAAAACGGACCTCCTGCAAAAAAACATATTTGTACAAACTGCAGGAGGTTATTTTTCTGTTTCTTTTTCAAAAATAATATGCATGTAATCCATTCTCACATCGAGCATCCTGATAATGCTAATAAATGACTTTTCAATGCGATATATGGCAATATACCGTCCTAAGACGATGTAGCGTAAATCCGTTTCTCTCCCGGTTCTGTCTGAAAGCTTCATACCAAGTTTCGGAAAATCTTTCAAGTTGCTGCACTTTTTTATTATTTCTCCCACTATTTTAGCCGCTGCTGACGGAC
>SAMEA3663271__coassemble_1110_pt1 | contig 7175 bp, 6 predicted proteins | sample SAMEA3663271__metabat2_high_PE_028 | metagenome-assembled genome bin SAMEA3663271 (sample SAMEA3663271) | pig gut metagenome | biome: pig gut; feature: pig-associated habitat; material: faeces | place: China | collected 2013
GTGTAATCCTCCTCAATAAGGTCGCCGGCAGGAGGCATATGGTCCATGGTTTCGGTAATTTCCTTTTCCACAAAGGAAAGCAGTTCGTGTTTCTCACGGTATCTGTTGAAATCCCATGCAGCCAGTGCGCTCCCCAGAAAGCCGCATAGCACCAGGCCGTAAATTACAGGTCTGACATCCGCATCGAATACAATCATAACTGTCACCATCGTCACTATAAAAAGGGCAAACAGTATAAGACTTTTTATATGGGTTTTCATATAATTTATAAACATATGTATCCCATGCCCTTTCTTGTCGTTATGAAATCCTCAAGACCCGCATCGGAAAGTTTGCGGCGAAGTCTTGTGATATTCACCGTAAGAGTGTTTTCGTCTACAAAGCTGTTAGTCGCCCAAAGTCTCTCCATCAGAGTATCTCTGCTGACAACCTTCCCTTTGTTTTCCAGCAAAGTGAGCAGAATACGGTATTCGTTTTTGGAAAGCTCTACGGTCTGTCCATCATATGTAAGACTTGCATCCTGCATGCTGAGAATGGCGCCACGATGCTCTATCAGGCCTGTCTGCCCTGCAAAATCGTAGGTTCTCCTCAGGATGGCCTGAATCTTGGCTGTAAGCACATTCAGGTCAAACGGCTTGGCGATAAAATCGTCTCCTCCCATGTTCATCGCCATGACTATATTCATATTGTCTGAGGCGGATGAGATAAAAACGATAGGCACCTTGGACACCTTGCGAATCTCGCTGCACCAATGGTAGCCATTAAAAAAAGGCAGATAGATGTCCAAAAGGACGAGCTGCGGATTAAAATCCGCAAACTCCTCCATAATGTTTCTGAAATCCTCTGCACAGCGGGCATTGAAGCCCCATGCATCTATATGCTTTTTCATAGCACCGGCTATGGTTCTGTCATCTTCGACAATTAAAATGTTATACATTTCTCCGTACGATTATTCCGCGTCTTTAGCTATTCTGTCATAGATTACATCCAGCACTTTTTCCAGATACAGATTCAGCTTAAGCGAATGCTGCTCCTCAGCGAACTGGTCCAGAGCCATACCTGCTGCATCCTCAAAGCTTTCCCTGTCAGAGTAGCCATATGCAGTCAATACGCTGTCAAGCTGCTCTTCATACTCTTTTTCTGAAACTTTGATGCCTTCTTTCTGAGCGGCAGCATAGACAATCATTTCCGTCTTTACCATGCTTTCCGCATAAATTCTGATCTGCTCATTATATTCATCTGTATCATACTTGAAGTACTCATCGAGAAATTCTTCCCACTCCATGCCCTGCTGCTCTGCAAGCTTCTCGTATCGTGCATTGAACATCTCAACCTTGCTGTCAACCTCTGCGGCAATCGCTTCCGTTATTTCAGTCTCAGCTACTATCTGATTCCAGATTTTGGTCTTAAGGTTGTAAAGCTGTTCTTCGGTCTCCTCTTCCTCAAGCTGCTTAACAATGCTCTTTCTGTAGTCCGCCACATTCTTTTCGTCACTGTGTTCCTTAACGAAGTCATCTGTAAGCTCGGCAGGGATGTCCACAAGTTTGGCGTTTACAGTAACTACGAAGGTAACGTCTTTACCTGACAGGTCCTCATTAACGGTATACGGATCAGGGAACTTAAGATTGAGAGTCACAGGTTCACCTATGGTTGCACCGTACATGCCTTCCTGGAATCCGTCAATCATACTTGCCTGTCCCAGTACCATCTCCTGGTTGTCAGCATTCATACCATCTGTAGTAGAACCATCTGCCAGAGTGCCTTTGTAGGAATATCTGATTTTATCGCCTTTCTCTACAACGCCTTCGGTCTCCTCCACCGTCGTAGGGTACTGGGCCAGAACTTCGTCTATTGCCGCATCGATTTCCTCGTCTGTGATGGTGACATCAGGCTTTTCGGTTGTATAGCTGTCATAATCAGGCAGCGTCACATATTCCGTCAGGTCGTATCCGGAATAAGGCATTTCGATGTTGCCGCCTCCGCAGCCTGTCATTAATACAAGTCCCAGACAGAGCACTGTAATCAGTGCGATAGATAATAGTTTTTTCATTTTTTTCTCCCCTTTATGTTATATTGTTTCAAGCTGTTTTTTAGCTTTGTTTTTCTTCTTTTTATCGGTGCTTACCACTATGTAGACGAGCATAAGCACAGTGGCAAGATATGGAATGGTCGAAGTAATATCCGCAGGAACTCCCACGCTCTGAAGTCTGAGTCCAAGAGCCTGAAGGAAACCGAAAAGCAGTGCCGCCAGGAAAACCTTAGGCGGATTTGCCATTCCGAATATTACACAGGCAAAGGCAATGAATCCTCTGCTGTTGCTCATTCCTTCCGAAAACATGGTCAGGTAGCCCAGGGAAAGGTGCGCTCCTGCAAATCCGCAGAATATCCCGCAGAGTATGCTTGCGATGAATTTCATCTTGTGTGCGCTGATTCCCGCCGTCTCCAGAGATTCCGGATGCTCCCCTGATGCCCTCAGCCAGAAACCGTAAGGTGTTCTGTAAAGGAACAGCCATGTGAGGAATACAAGAATCCATGTTATGTATACAAATATGGAATTGTCGTTGAGCAGTGGCCCCAGCACCGGGATGCTGTCAAGAAAATCCATATGCACAGTAGGCAGTGACACTATTGCAGCATCGGAAAAGGTCCCCTTTACCCCGAAAATGGAGCGGAGCAGATATACCGTAAGACCTGCCGCAAAGGTGTTAAGCGCCATGCCTATGATGAACTCGTCACTTCTCAGCTTCACTACGAAGACCGCAAAGAAAATTCCTATAAGTATTCCCGAAAGCACGGCCATCAGAACACCCATGGCTGCGGAGGCGCATACAAAGCTGAATGCTACAGCCACAAAGGCCCCCACCAGAATCATGCCGTCCATACCTATGTTCATTATTCCTGCCTGCTCAGTGAGAAGTCCTCCCATAGCGGCAAGAATAACAGGAGTGGCTGTACGCAGCGTATTCTGCAACAGTCCTATGTTGAAAACCTCTGAAAGCTGACTCATTGCCGTCCCTCCTCTCTCAGGCGCGCTCTTATCTTCCTGCGAGCCTGCCTTTCCTGTATTGCCCTGGAAATACCGCCTTCGGCAGCCATAAGGAAGATGATTATGGAGAATATTATCTCCGAAAGCTCACCTGAAATTCCTATGGATAATTCCATGGCATTGGCTCCGATATCTATTACCGCAAAGAAGAAACTCATCAGTATTATTCCCAGCGGGCTGTAATTCATTATCATAGCCACCAGCATACCGTCAAAATAGAATTCGTTGGAAATCGACGGAAGAAATCTCTGCTGGTATCCGAAGACCTCGAACATGCCCACCAGTCCGCAGATAACTCCGGAAGCGACCATTGCCCCGATCATTATCTTGTCCTTGCTCAAGCCAGAGAAGAAAGCAAAACGCTGATTTTCTCCGGTCAGCTTCATTTCCAGTCCTACACTGGTTTTTTTCATTACGTACCAGCAAAGGAAAGCGATTACAGCACTGTATATTATGGCAGTGCTCAGGTTAGAGCGGGCGATTACCTGTTCAAACATAAAATCCTTTGGCACTGCGTCTGTCCCCGCCATAACGCCTCTGTCATGGGTCCTGAGGGGACCGCTGCTGTTGGTCAGATATGTACAGAGATATATTGCCACCGAGTTGAGCATTATAGTGGTTATAACCTCGCTCACGTTGAGTTTTACCTTCAGCACCGCCGGTATCCACGCGTAGATACCGCCTGCAGCTGCTGCCGAAATAAAGGCCAGAGGCACTGCTATAAACGGCGATACGCCCTGAAGGTACACAGCTGTCATCGTGGCTGCAAGGCCGCCTAAGAAAAGCTGTCCCTCTCCGCCTACGTTGAACATTCCTGCCTGTGAACCCACGGCCATTGCAAGGCCTGTAAGGCACAGGGTCAGCATCTTTGCCATTGTGTTTCCGAACACACGGGAAGAGCCGAAGGCTCCCTTAAGCATGGCGGCATATCCTTCGATAGGATTGTATCCCGTCACTATCATAAGCACCGCACCGATTAGCAGAGCGGCAAATATGCTGAGAAAAAGAGATATCAGATATGACTTTTTTTCCCGGAGGGTATCTGTAATTTTAGTTATCATTTTTTCCTCCCTCCCCGTCTCTATGACCGGTCATGTAATAGCTTATTTCCATCTTATCGATTTCTCCGGATCTGAACTCCCCGGTAATCTTGCCCTCGAACATGGTGATAATGCGGTCGCTCAGCCTGAAAATCTCGTCAAGGTCGGCACTTACAAGAAGTATCGCACATCCCTGATTTCTCTTGTCGATAATCTGTTTATGAATAAATTCTATGGCACCTATATCCACGCCTCTCGTCGGCTGTGCGATAATCAGCACAGGCGTATCAAATGAAAACTCTCTGGCCACTACCACCTTCTGCATATTTCCTCCGGAAAGGTCCCCGGTTCTGGTGTCCACACCTCCGCCTCTCAAATCGAACTTTTCCGCAAGCTCCTTTGCGTACCTTGCAATGGATGACTGCTTCAGATGGAGTTTATACTTCGAAAATGCCGGAAGCTTTTCCTTGCCCACAATCATATTTTCCGTAATAGTGGACTGGAGGGATACTCCCGTGGCAACTCTGTCCTCAGGTATATGGGCTGCACCCAGCTTTCTTATCTGTCCCGGATTCATACCGTCCGCCCTGGTGCCGCATATGTAAAAGCTGCCTTTCTCAAGGGGCCGCATACCCGTAAGTCCTTCCACAAGCTCGCTCTGTCCGTTTCCTTCGATGGCCGCTATTCCCAGCACCTCTCCTGCCTTTACTTCAAGGGAGACACCATTCACCGCCAGAAGTCCTCTGCTGTCGGCCACATATACATCCTCGGCCTTTATCATAACATCTCCCGGCTCGCCTGTTTTCTCTATGTGGTCAAAGAGCACTTCCCTTCCAACCATCATAGATGCCAGAATTCGTTCGTTTACATTCTTTGTTTCCTCGACACCTACCAGCCTGCCGCGCCGCATCACTCCGACTCTGTCCGATATGCTCATCACTTCATAGAGTTTATGGGTAATGATTATAACGGTCATCTGCTTTTCTTTTACTATTCTTCTGATTACGGCAAACAGTTCTTCCGTTTCCTGTGGTGTCAGCACTGCCGTAGGCTCGTCCAGAATGAGAATATCAGCCCCCCGGTAAAGTGTCTTCAGTATTTCCACGCGCTGCTGCAGTCCTACGCTTATCTCTCCCACCTTGGCCTCCGGCTCCACTTCCAGACCATATTCTCTGACCAGTCTCTCAGTCTCCCGGTTTGCCTCCTTGAGGTCATATAATATGCCCAGCTTGCGCGGTTCCTTGCTCATTACTATGTTCTGGGCTACTGTAAAGGAGGGAACCAGCATAAAATGCTGATGGACCATTCCCACGCCCATGCCGATTGCCTCTCTCGGGCTGAACTTTTCAACCCTCCGGCCATTTATGTATACAGCCCCGTCCGTAGGCTCATGAATGCCGTAAAGGATGTTCATAAGCGTACTCTTTCCGGCTCCGTTCTCACCGACCAAAGCAAAAACTTCTCCCTTTTTTATATCAAAGGAAACCTGATCGTTTGCCAGAACCCCGGGAAACTGCATAGAAACATTTTCAAACCTTACTATAGAATCCTGCAATGTCTCTTACCTCCCATTGCTTTATAAAAAAGGCGTAGCGCATATCACGCTACGCCTCATAAGCGAATGAATCTAATTATCAAATCGTATTCTTTCAGATTCTCTCAAGACTATTATTCAGATTACTCTCTTGTAGTCTTAACTTCGATTTCTCCTGCGATAATCTTCTGAGCTAAATCTTCCGCTTCAGCCTTAAGATCTTCGCTTACCTGCTGAGTTGAATTTTCATCGCCGTATGCGATTGCAATATATCCTGTAGCCATGTCAGCAACCCAGTTTCTGCCGCCTTCAAAGCTTTCCTCTTCGATGTATTTCTTAATAGCATCGTAGATGGAGTCTCCAACTTCCTTAACCATTGAGCCGATAATTACATCGTCAAACTCAGGAGCGGAAATCTTCTGATCCATATCAACGCCGAATGCATAGAAACCGCCTTCCTGAGCTGCTTCAAACACACCGTTTCCGGAATTTCCCGCAACCTGGAAAATTATATCTGCGCCCTTGTCATGAAGAGCCTGTGCACATTCCTTGCCGCCTGCAGGATCTTCAAAGCCGTTGTCTCCAGGAACATAGTTCTTTACGAACTTGATATCAGGGTTTGCATACTTAGCACCCTGCTCGTAACCCACAAAGAAGTCGTTGATTGTAGCATTGTCCTGTCCGCCAACAGCACCGATAACGCCTGTTGTGGACATATTTGCTGCAATGTATCCTGCCAGGAATGAGCCCTCGTTCTGTGCGTATGTGATGCACAGTACGTTAGGAAGGTTTTCAAGTCCGTCAGCAACATTGTCTACCCAGATAAACTTGGTATCAGGATATTCAGCTGCTACGTCTGTAATCTCCCAGAATTCCCAGCCTACAGGAACTACTATATCCGCTTCATCTGCAGCATTCATCATCTGCTGCTTGTGATTTTCGTTTTTACATTCGATATACTTTACATTTACCCCAAAGTCTGTCTTAAGTCTCTCCGCACCTTCCTTGGCTGAGTCGTTGAATGACTTGTCACCAAAACCGGTAGGCACAACTACGCAAACTGTTAATCCTTCCCCTTCAGTGCTGTCTTCGCTTCCGCATCCAACCAGTGCAAACACTGAAAGAATGAGAGCCAGCACTAATAAAAGTGAAATGCTTTTTTTCATGATTTTCCTCCGTACTTAAAGTAAAGAATAATTTCATACTCCAATAGTATACCACTTCCCGGCCTGGTTTGCAAGTTTTTTATGTTATGTTGCTGGTTTGGTTGCGGTTGCGGTGGGGAGGCCGGGTGCTCTCTTCGGGTGCTCTCTTCGGGTGCTCTCTTCGGGTGCATGGCTTGCTGCATGCAGCTGCGGCTAGCGGTTCTGACGGATAGCAGATGCTTGGAATCGCATTTTATACATTTTTGTCACGCGAAACGCTCCAGGCCGCATAAAAAAGTTAAAAAGTTACTCGGCAAAATCCTGAAGCATATTTTGAACAGGTTTTGACCACATATTCGTACAGAATAATGCCCATATATGTAAATATTTTAAATATATGGGGTTGTATT